>Ga0075418_10002043_pt1 | contig 22946 bp, 16 predicted proteins | sample SoiMetdeltSBSDD2_FD_81776 | JGI IMG/M metagenome (GOLD analysis project Ga0075418, IMG submission 81776) | Bulk soil microbial communities from a Populus tree surrounding site in Tennessee, USA - Soil MetaG P. deltoides SBSDD2 | ecosystem: Environmental > Terrestrial > Soil > Tree plantation...
GGAGTTGGGGTTGGGGTTGGCGTTGGCTTCGGATCTGGGATTGGGGTCGGCGTTGGCTTCGGATCTGGCGTTGGCTTTGGAGTTGGCTCTGGAGTTGGTGTTGGCGTTGATGGCGACGGCGGTGCTGGACCGGGACGATTCTCCGGCGGTGGACCGGCCAGAATAGTCAGGGTTGCCGTCCGTGAAATCCCTCCGTGTTTCGCAGTGATGGTCACGGTCGTGTCCACTGCGACCGACGATGTATCTATGGTGAAGGACGCGGTCGGATTTCGCGCCTCCACAATCACCGCCGCGGGAACTTCAGCCACACCTTTGTTGCTGGTTTCCAACACCACGTTCGCTGCCGATTCAGTTGCGGCCGTAAACGTGACGACGCCCGTCGGCTGCCCTTGCTGCCGAATCGTCGAAGGCGAGATGCTCAACGACTGCAGCGTAGCCGTCACCGTACCAGACGATGACGGGGGCGTTGATGGTGAAGGCGACGGAGTTGTAGCTGGCATAGGCGCCGCGATCACCGCGGACGGCCCGACCGTTGAGGACCCGAGTTCTTGTGTGGATGAACTCCCCCTGCTTACTTCTTCACATGCAGTCAACGACAGCACCAAGATGTACCCAATGACCCACCCAGTAGTTTTCATAACGGGTCTCCCATTTCTTCGCGTGGTTAATTCACGGTGACGCCCAACAGGCGTTCATATTCGCGTCGCCTTATGCAGGTACTAACGCTGTAACCGCGGGCTTGTAACCGTGCTGTCAGCCGGCGCACACGCGTCGCATGCTGACGTCAAAGCGAATCGACTGTTCATGCAGATCAGAAGCAGCGGCCCACCGACAGCGCCGCCGCGACGCGCGGGGAACTGACCGCGCTTAGTTGAGGGAGATGCTGAATCGCACCGATCGGCCAGACATTGCACCAATCGGCTGCCCGAACAAACTCGAACCCGTAACCGACCCGAGTGCCGTATACGCGCGACTGTTCAGCACGTTGTCGATCTGGATGTTCAACGTAAAGTCCTGTGGGGCTTTCCGCCGACGCAACATCGTAGGGATACGACCTCGAATCGATCCGACCATCGACATCAGGTGCTGGTCGGATGACCGCCCCGAGTTCCGTGGCCATCCGAGGCGATCAACGAACAGACCATTTCCATCGACATCGCCGGGCGCCGTCACGTTGTAGGGTGCCCCGCTTTGCCACCGATCGCTCACGGTGAGGTGAATATTCAGCGGCAGTACCAGATTCGACACGACTCCGATTGCGTGCGGCGGCAGTCCAGCCGTGCGTGCCCACTCCGCAGCAAGATCGTTGGCGTGCTCCGCGTACGCGAACGGCCCATCGCCGTCATCGAAGGCGCGGAGCCATTCGTAGATACCAGTGAATGACTGACGGCCCCGACGGTATACAACGCGTCCCCGAACGGTATGCCGAACGGCAGATCGGTTTGAGGCAATCACATCCAGCCAACTGTGCCCAATGGCGATGCGATCGGCACCCAGGCGGTGCGTCTCTCGAGTCCAGGTGTACTCGAGCGACGGCGTAACGTCCGCGAGCCGGCGCTCGATTGCAACCCGGTTCATGAGCTGACGAGCCGGTGTGAGGTCCGCCGCCAGCTTCGTTCGGACCGCCTGCTGCTGTTCCGAATTGCTGGTGATGCTGGCCAGCGTCACCGCTGTCGCAACAAATTGCTCGAGGTGATGGCCATCGTTCTGGAGCGCTTTAACGAAGACCGTGCCGGGGATTTCGTGCACAAAAATCCCGCTCCCCGCCTGAACAACAAGTCCCTTCCACTTCGCCGCCGACCAGATGCGCGGAGATACGACGAACCCAAAGCCGGACTGATAGTCGGCACGCACGCCACCCTCGACGTGAAAATGGTTCGTCGTTGTCAGCACCCGTTGGACGAAGGGCGCAAGCGTCACCCCGCGGTACGCCGCGTTGCCATTGCCGCGAGCCCCGACCCACGTCCCAGTCGGCGCGCCAGCCAGCGCCTCCTCCAATGCTGTCCAACTCTCGAGTTGCAGCACGCCTTGCGGGTTGGGCACCTGATTGTCGACAACGCTCACGGTGCTGCCGATCACGCCTATCGACCAGCCGCGCTTGGAAGGCTGTCGCACGACGAATCTGGCGGTTGATGTGATCCGGTGCGAGTTCTCGAAACTGAACGCCGCACCTCCGCCCACAACCTCTCCGGTCACATTGAGGCCAGGTGTTGTGCCGTTGGCGCGGTATGTGGATGAGGAAAGGCGTGCGACCAGACCACTCTCGACCAACAAGCGTCTGGCTGGCACGGACGCGCTCACATGCATCGTGCGTGCGAGCGATGTTGATGTAAAGCCCGCCGACGGCAGCACAATGCCGCCAACCCCGGCATTCGATGCTGTTGACCGTGCCTCGGAAAATGCCCCACGCACGGCGGTGCCGCCAGCTGCCGCATACGCGACGTTGCCGGTGAACGAGAACGCGTGCCCGCTCGATGTGACGTTGGAGTTGCTCGACGGCCCGTCGAACGTGTCGAGCCCGACGGTGTTCGGGACATTTGCAACCAGCGCGAGCTGCTTCTCGTAACGGCTTCGGGTGAGGCTACTCGACCACGTTACTGGTAACCAGGGAACCGGTCCAGATGCCGACAGACTTCCGTGCGTGGATTGAGAGGCGAGGGAGGGACGCAACCCATCGCCGCCGCCGAATGCCAAGACAGAACCGCCAGGTGAAATCCGAAACTGCCTCGCTGGCGGCCGTGTCGTCACGAGGACGGTCGTCGCATCGCCGTCTCCGTATTCAGCAGCAAACGGACCGACCAGCGCGGTAATCTGGCGGATCATGTCCGGTGGTGGAAGCACCGTCGCCGGCAGTCCGTCGACGTATATCGCCGCATCGCCGGGTCCGGCAGTAGTCAGGCCTATCGCGTGACGGATGACGTCCTCGCTGCGATCGGACAACGCGGAGATCTCGTCGCCGGAGAGGACCACGGATCCGATGGGGTTCACGAATGGGGGAGGGAGGACACCCTGCACCGTCACTCGTTCCTGATGCGGTTCGATGTCGAGCTGTATCACGCCCATGTTGGACTCGCGCGGGTCGACAGGGCGGTTCACCACCGCAAAACCAGAACGCGTCACCGTGAGCATGCAGCTGTCTGGGGAAGGCCGGACGATCGCGAACGCGCCGGCGTCGCTCGTCCTTGTGTCTGCAGAGTGCCTGTTACAACTCAGGTCGACGCGAGCACCTGAAACAGGCAGTCCGTCCTGGCTGACGACGGTGCCGTGCACCGTCGGAGGCGGAGCTGAAATCTGCAGGAGGAGAGCGAGGATCCCGAACACATGTCCTCCCGGCGAGGTCAGTAAGGCTGATCAACGTTGCGTCACGGCCGCGCAATTACTGGCAGGACGCCGGCAGCGCGACACCAACGAGGACTCCTGCCTGCGCCAGGTCAGCGAGTCCGAAGCCTTGTGCACCCCGCACCGTTGTATCAACGCTGGCGCGGTTGCCGCAGGAGCACCAGTCGCCCAGTGAGGAAGCGGCGCGTTGGGCCGTGCCTTGGCACGATGCGCTCTGCGGGGAACACGCGGCCCGCGCAAGCTCGAGATCGTCGAGCGCTTTGTTCCTCGTCGAATCGCAGTTGGCATCCGTGCTTTGCTTGACCGCGAGCGCGCCTCCTACCGCCGCTGCACCAATCCCCGCAACTGTGCCCGCGTTTGAAAGCACACCAGATGTCGACGAGGATTCCGGTCCTCCCACTCGGCCGGAGCGACCTGCCGTGGCGTCCGCGGCGGTGAGGTAGTTCGTCTGCGTGATGCTGGTCGTGGCGACTCGACCCTGATAGCTGGCCTGTACGTCGATTCGGAACGCGCCGTTGCGAATGGCCTGCATCTGCGGCGCTGCGGCTCGGCCTGCGGCGTTGGTGGTCACGGTTGCAACCGACTGGGTGCCAAAACTGGCGCTTCCGCCTCCGGCGCCACTTTGGATTGCGAACCGTACCGCCACGCCTGCGACCGGCAGATCATTGGAATCGCGCACCTCCACCACCGGGCGCACCGCGGTTTTCTGTTGAATGATGTTGACCGCGTCTTCGCCTTCGAGAACGACGATGCGTAAGGTGCCGGTCTGCGCTGCGCGCGGTGGTTGTTGCGCGGACGCAGTCAGGGCGACGGCCAGAATTCCGATCCCAGTACCGATGCTGACCAGTTTCATCTTCTTCCTCTCTTCATGCCCAGGCTCTGACGTGAACGCATGATTTAGAAGCGCGATACCAGCCCCACGTAGATGCCTCGCATACTCAGGTCACCGCTGTCTTCATCGATCGCGTAGTCCGCGGTCACAGCGCGGTAGCCGCCTTCCACCCCGAAATGACGCGACACGCTTGCCGTCGCAGAGATATCGAAATCCCAGAAACTCACATCGAAGGTATCGCCGGGAACTTTGAGGCCTGACAGCTCGCCAGAAATCGCAAGGTTGCGATGTAAGTACTGACGACCGATGATGCCGACTGTGGGTACCGCGGCCTTGGATGCCGCCCAGTCGCTTCGGCCAACGCTTCGCACCGTGGCTCGGATGTCGTTGTACTTAACCTCACCGAGGACGCCAAGAAATCCGCGCTCGCGTCTCATAAAGTCCCATTCGTATCCGAACTGCCACAGACTCCACTTGATGTCGAGCGCCGCACCGCCGCTGTACGTGTGGCCGTTGAATTGGATGGGTCGGACGAGCGTCGCACTCTGGTCGTAACGCATCGGCAGGTAGCTGAAGCGGACCTTGTGACCCGGTGCCGGCTTGAACACGAGCCGAAAGTCGGTGAATCGCACGTGCTCGAGGTTGAACTCTTTCGCAAAATCGAAGTCCGTGATGCCTGCACCGGCGAGCTGTCCCGTCTGAATGGTGAGGCCTGGATCTGGTTGCCACCACGCGGTGACGAACTCCACGTGAAAGGCCTCCCCAGGGAACGCCTCGGGATCCTGAGCCGCTACGGGGGGGGCATTGAGCACCACGATCAACAGACTGCCGATGCCGAGGACCGCACCACGCATCTTCAGCTCCTCTTGACGATTGATGGCCGGCGGAAGCCGCTGCCCGCACTGCCGGCGTTGTGTGTTGGGCACCTGGTGTCGGAGCCCGCTCTGGGGCGCCGCAGTATACCCGAAGGAATCGTGATGACTTGCGCGGGCACATTTCGAGAAACGAATTCGAAGCCCGAAACGAACATGATTCGATCCACCGACTGGGGGCGGGCAAATACGATGCAATAAGAGAGTTGTCCGTGGGCAGATGCCCGCGTCAATAAGCCGTGTGCGGCGCCGATCGCTGTTCGATCATCTCGGCTGCGACGTTATCCAGACGTGTAACCCTCGTTGTGCCCGTAGGAAGGCAATAGTAGACTCATGCCCCCTCGCGCCCAGGCTCGTGGTCCAGAGCAGCGCCTCCGGACTCGAGTCAGTCCCCGGGAGGGACGCACCATGATGGTTGGAGCCCAGTACCTCTCGCCCTTGCCCATGATGCTTGGTGACTACCGCGTCGACTCATTCGTCGGTGGCGGCGGGATGAGTGAGGTCTACAAGGCCTACTACTTGCGGCTCGGCCGCTTTGTGGCCCTTAAGACCATGCGGCCGGATGCCGATCCGCATTTGCTCGAACGACTCGAAATCGAAGCGAAAGCGTGCGCGTCGCTGAGTCATCCGGGGATCATCACTATCCATGACTTCTTCGATATACAAGGGCGGCCGTTCATCTCGATGGAGTTGCTGGAAGGTGAGAGCCTCGAAAAAGCGATGTATCGAGGAGCAATGCTTCTCGAGCGACGTATCGAGATTCTCATGGCAGTACTCGAGGCGCTCGAGCACGCGCATACGCATCGTGTCGTGCACCGGGATGTGAAACCGTCGAATATTCACATCCTGCCGGACGGGAAGGTCAAGCTGCTCGATTTTGGCCTCGCGCACGTGGCGCGCGAGCGTTCGCTGACGCTTACCGGCACGGTGATGGGGACTCCGCATTACATGTCCCCCGAGCAACTCAGGGCCGAGGACGTCGATGAGCGAACCGATATCTATTCTGTCGGCATCGTCGCATACGAGCTGCTGACGGATCGAAAGCCATTCCCAGGCGGAACGTTCACCGCGGTCATGCTGAAAGCGTTGAACGAGCCAACCCCGCCCATGAACACGAAGTGGAGCGAGGCATTTCCCGAGCTCGAGCACATCGTCAGCCGCGCCACGTCCAAAGCCGCATCAGATCGATTTGCGAGCGCCGCTGAAATGCGCGACGCACTCAGCAGTTTCCTGTCACAGTCCATCGGAGCGATTCGACGCGCGGAGACAGAGACCAGTGAGCTGTCGAAAACGATGGAGCGGGAAGCGCAGGTGCTGATAGCCGACGGGCGAGGAGACGAGGCCGAGGCATTACTGAAGAAATTTGTGAGCACCTATCCGAGTGCCTATGATGCCCGTGAGCTTCTCAATACTGTCGTTCGCCCGCCGAGGGCGCCTCAGCAGGCGAGCGACGAATCGCAACCGTCCCGTCACGATGTGTCGGTTTCGAGCCCGATAAGGCAACGCTTCGGTCGACTGAGCGCCGCCGCAGCGATCGGCATCGTGGTCCTCGTCGCCGCTCTCATCGTGCGAGCCGCGTGGAATGATTCGTCAGACGGCTCTGTGGCGGTGGCGAATGAGCCTTCGCCCTCACCTTCGCCGGCAGGTTCCGGTGTGGCGGTACCACCGCTTCCGGCGCCAATCGATCGCTCGCCTGCCGCTGTGCCAGCACCGCCTCTAAGGGTTGGTCCACGGCCGCCTGCGCCCGGCGATGCGCCATTAGCAGACGGATCGAGCCCCACCACGCGACCGCGCCCAACCATATCCACGCCGACACCGCGACCGACCGCGAAGGCGCTGTTCTTCGCACCTGGCGGCGCAGAAACGGTGGCACAACCGGGACTGCAGTATCGAATTCTGCGCGTGCGTGGAGACGGTCAGGAGGAAGAAGTAGACCCGGTGACCGTATTCCGATCGGGAGATCGTATTCGCCTGTCGTTGCAGTCGAACATCGACGGACATCTCTACATCATTCAGCGGGGTGCAAGCGGTAACTGGGCGTTGTTATTTCCAAACGCCGGTATCAATGAAGGACGTAACGCGGTCTCCGCATTCCGCGATTACATGGTTCCGCCCGGGCAGAACGCGTTCCGTTTCGACAACCAGGCTGGAATGGAACAACTGTTCGTGGTGCTCAGCCGGAATGGACTAGCGGTGCTGCCAAGCTTCGTGCCTCCGAACGCCGCTGGTCCTCCCATCCAGCAAGCGGTCGTGCAAGACCTGCAGACGTCGCTGAAGCCTCGCGACCTGGTGCTCGAACGCGTTGCGAACACGACGTCGGCCGGGGAAGCCGGCAACTTCGTCATCAACAATGACGCCGGCGCGGATGCAGTCACCGTCTCGATTGAGCTCACTCACCGATGACGTCGAGAAGATCTGCACTCCCCGTGACGTCCTTCAACTGGGTTGGCGTCGTGGCCCTGGTGCTGCTCGGATTGATTTCGGCTCCCGCCAACGCACAGTCCCCGTCGCGGAATTCTGAACTTGCGGCGCGCGACCTCGTCCTGGACGGTCCCGCGGTCGTGCCGGACGGACCGCCGCCGACAGTTCCGCGCGGGTACGCGCTCGTCATCGGCATCTCGGCTTACAAAAACATCCTCGCCGCGCAGCAGCTCACGTATCCGGAGAGTGACGCCGAGCGCATGCACCGTGTCTTGATCAGCCAGGGTGGTGGCGCGTTCGCCGCAGAAAACGTGCACGTCCTGCTTGGGGCGAAGGCGACGCTGGCCAACATTCGCCAGGAGCTCGAAGGATGGCTGCCAAGCGTTGCCCGCCCTAGCGATCGCGTTGTTGTGTTCTTCGCCGGACACGGCTTCATCAAGGGTGGCCGTGGCTATCTGGCGCCGTGGGACGTCGATCCTGCGAAGCTCGAGACAACGGCCTACCCGATGTCGCAGCTTGGCGACGTGATGGCCACGAAGGTGAAGGCCGGCTGGAAAGTGTTGTTTGCCGACGCGTGTCACTCCGGAAAGATCACCCCCGAGACGACGAACGAAAAACTTCATCAGCAGTTCGACGGGTTACCAACCAGCTTTCTGACGTTGACCGCGACGACCGATCGCGAATCCAGCTTCGAAGACCCGAACCTCTCCACGGGTGCCGGCCTGTTCAGTTACTTCCTCGAGCAGGCGCTCAAGGGGCAGGCTGACAACAACCCGTGTGACGGTCGGATTACTGCGGATGAAGTCGTCGCCTACGTACGGACCAACGTCGTCGCGCACGCGCGTCGCAACGGCGCGACGCAGACGCCAACCCCGCGCGGTGATTACGACCCGGACATGCTGCTTGCCGTGAACGTCTCGTGTCTCGCCAAGGGCGACCGCACGCCTCTCCTCGGCAACGCGGTGATCGAAGTGAACATGGACGATGTGGAGGTCTATATCGACGACGAGTTCGTCGGCAAGGTGGATCGTGCGAAGCCGTTGAACGTGCCTCGTCTCGTCTCCGGTATTCATACGTTCAAGGCTGTTCACGCCGGGTATGAACCGGACATCAAGAAGGCTCTCATCGCGCCGGGGCGCGACGTCACGGTCACACTTCGCTTGCGCTACGTCCGGAAGAACAAGCCATCGGCCATTCAACTGAACGAACAGGGTGAGCGTTTGCTGTTCACGCGGCGCAACTCGGCAAACCCGCTGAACATCGTACCGGTCACTCGATCACAGACGGAGCAGGATATTGCACGGGCCGTGACATTGTTCGAGCGGTCTCTGGCCGACGATCCTACGTACGCGAAGGCGGCGTATAACCTGGGTCTCGCCAGACAGCTCGCCGGGGATGAGGAGGGAAGTCTGAAGGCGCTCGCAACGGCCGTGCAGCTGGAGCCCGGTTCGGTCGACGCGCGGGTGCAATACGCGGCCGTGATGCTGGAGCTGGGAGATGCCGACGAGGCGATTCGACAGCTGCTGGAGGCGCTTCGCTTCGATCCGCGTGACGACGACGCGCACGCCATGATGGCGCGCGCGTACCACGACAAGGGTGCCTGGCAATCGGTCGTGGCTGCAGCCGACAAGGCGCTGGCGAGCAATCCGTCGAATGCGATGGCGCATTTGTGGCGAGCCGACGCGCTGCGGATGATTGCCGCGGGAATGACGCCAGGCGCACCTCGGACGGAGCTTTATACGCAGGCGCGATCGGGCTACGACCTCTTCCTGCGCCTCACGAACTTTTCGTCCTCGATCGGCGAGCGCCTGGCCTTTCACTTCATCGGTTCCGGTCTCGGCAACCGCAAACACGCTGATCGCGAGGAGTCATATCGAAGTCTGAGGAACTCTGGCTACCTTGGAATGTGCCTCACCGAGCAGAAGGTCGGTTATCTGCTCCGCGCCCGCGCATATTGTCTGCGGGCGACGAAATACACCCCGGACGATCCGATTACCTTCTTTCTACTCGGCAACATCAATCGGGATTTGTACAACGAGTACTACCAATGCGAGTACCTGGTCGCCGCGGCGGACAGCTACGCGCGCATGCTGCGCATCAACGCCGACGTGGCGGAAGCGAAGAACGCCAGGAATTATCTCGAACAGATCACGGGAATCTCGCGACAGAAGCCGTGTTGAGTGTAACGAACACTTCAGGTTCCATCTGGACTCGCGCTCGGTTATATGTCACCATCCGCTGTCTCTGGAGCGCGTTATGGATTTCATCGAACGGCTATTCGGCTTTGCACCCGACGGTGGCAACGGGATGGTTGAATTCGCGCTGATGGTCGCACCGCTGCTCGCGGGCGGTGTGCTCTGGCTGAGACGGCAGCGCGTGCGCAGCCGACGCGAGGCTTCCACTCGCGCCGACGCCTAAGCGTTATTTACGCCCGACTTCGTCTGTAACGCCGCGTACAGCCAGCGCGTCAGCCAGCCTTATGCCGTCCGTTAACGCGCGAGAACGCTCGCCGATACGTCAGCGGGCTCGTGCCCACGACGCCGCCAAAGTGGACACGCAGGACCGCGGCGGATCCAAAGCCCGCCTCCGCTGCCACCTGCTCGATGGAAAGATCGGTCGTTTCGAGCAGTCGCTGCGCGCGGCGAACCCGCGCCCGAGTGATCCAGGCGGCTGGCGTGCCGCCGACCTGATCACGGAAGCGACGACTCAGCGTCCTCGCGCTCATCGCCGCGCGCCGCGCGATGGCCGAGAGCGGCAGGTCGCGCGCAAGGTTCTGTTCGATCCACGCGAGCAACGGGGCCATCGATCCAGGTGCATCCGACGGCGGTTCGTGTTTGATGAATTGCGCCTGCCCACCCGCGCGTTCGAGCGGCATCACCGCAAGCCGCGCCACCGCAGCCGCCGCCTCTGCGCCGAGATCGCGCCGAACAAGGTGAATGCACAGATCAAAGCCGGCTGCCGCGCCCGCCGACGTCAGCACACGGCCGTTATCCACATAGAGAACGTTCGCGTCGACGTCGATGTTGGGATAGCGCCGCGCGAGATCGCCGGCCGCACGCCAGTGCGTCGTTGCGCGGAGACCATCGAGCACACCGGCTGCCGCCAGCACGAACGCTCCGCTGCAGATCGACGCCAGCCGTGCGCCGCGGCCGGCCGCCCGCCGAATGGCACGCAGGACAGACGCGGGAACCGGCCGGTCGACGTTCTCGATGCCGGGGACGATTACGGTGTCGGCTCGGGCCAGCGACGACAGTCGCGACGGAACACGCAGCGCGACGTGCATCGATTCAACCTCGGCCGATTCGCTGCATACCCGGACCTCGTACGCGGTCCGTCCGCTCTTCGTCCTCGCAAGACCGAATACCTCGCACGCAATCGACAAATCGCCGAGCACAACGCCATCAAAGGCGAGGACGCCGACGATGTGCGGCCGTCCACCTTTTGTCCGCCGTGGCGCGAATCCTTCGATCATCGTCATTTTAGCCACTGGCCAATTCTGCCACGGTCTGTACACATTGCGCATGGAGGAAATATTCATGCAGACCGCACCGTTGGTGGTAATGGACTACGTGGGACCGGCCGCCGGCGCCCTCGTCTTCGTTGTCGTGATGTCATTGGTGGCGGAACCCACACGCCGCACCCTCAATGCCATCATCCTCGCCGGCGCGAGCGGGGTATATCTCAGCGGCGGCTTGGGGCCCTGGGAGCTGATCTACCCGGTGATCGCAACGCCGATCGCGCTTCGTGGCCTCCGTTCGTACCGGTGGATTGGTGTCGGCTGGCTGCTTCACGCCGGCTGGGACGTCGTCCACCACCTCTGGGGCAATCCAATCTGGCCGTTCATGCCGAGCTCCGCGTTCGGATGCATGATTTTCGACGGCCTGATCGCGCCTTGGTTTTTGGCCGGTGCGCCTTCGCTATTGAAGCGCCCGCTTGCCGCGGTGCGAGCCGTACGCGCGTGAGCGATGGACTCATTCGCTGGGCGCTCAAGTCGCGAGCGAAGTTTCAGGCGGGTGTCTACGCAGCTGCTCTTCGCCGCCAAAGTGACGCGGCAATCGTTACGGCGAGCACCAGAACGATGATGCTGACCGACACCGCCGGACGGATGTGGATCCATTCATTCAGGATCATTTTCGTCGCCGTAAACAGGAGCACGGTTGCGAGGCCGGGTCGGAGATACGGCAATCGGTCCATCGCATCGGACACCACGAAGTAAAGCGACCGGAGGCCGCCTGAAGACGAGCGCGCCGGCGATGCCCCATCCGAGGACCCGCCGCTGGTGTTCCGCGGGAACATGGAGCTCGGAGAACACGATCACGGAGACAAAGATGTTGTCGACCGACAACGAGAACTCGAGGAGGTAAGCAGCATAGTATTCCGCTGCGGCGGCAGCGCCCTTCGCCACCGCGCCCCACACGCCAAAGGCGAGGGCCACGGCGATCCAGAACGCCACGCGCGTTAGGTGAGCGACACGTTCAGCGCCCACAGACCGAGTTGACATCGTATTCACGTCACCGCCACTTGAGCGCAAGTTGATGGTATGGAAAACGAAAAGGCCGCGATCATCGACTATAGTGCTCGATCACAGCTCGTAGCGCGTTGTGCTGAAGCTCGCCGTTATGACTTCTCGTCAACTCACCACCTCATCCAACCTTGCCGCAAACATTTGACGTCGTCTGCCTCGGCGGTGGCGTCGCCGGAGAGGCGATCGCGGTCGGTCTCAAGGACAGCGGGCTGACGCTGGCCGTTGTCGAGCGGGAGCTTGTCGGGGGTGAATGTCCGTACTGGGGCTGCGTGCCCTCGAAGACCTTGCTTCGCTCGGGCGAAACGTTGACCGAGGCCGATCGCGCCCGTCTCCTCGCCGCATCACGTGTGGAATGGACTGTCGACTTCCCCAAAGTCTCCAAGCGCGTGCTCTGGATGGCGCGCGACCTCGATGACCGGCGGCCCGCGGCTGCGATGGAGGCGACGGGCGCAAAGCTTGTTCGTGGCGAAGGGAAGTTGACGGATTTGAACACCGTTGCTGTTGGAAACGAACAACTGATCGCGCGGCGCGCGGTGGTGATCGCCAACGGCAGCACCGCAGCGATCCCACCGATTCCTGGCCTGGACGCGGTCGACTTCTGGACGAACCGTCAGGCTGCGATTCCGAGAGAGCTGCCGGCCTCGCTGGCGATCCTCGGCGGAGGCGCCATTGGCGTGGAGCTGGGGCAGGCCTTCGCTCGCCTCGGCTGCAAAGTGACGTTGATCGAAGCCGGTCCGACGTTCCTTGGGCTGGAGGAGCCCGAGGCTGGCGCCGCACTCCGGCCACACCTCGAAGCGAACGGCATCATGGTGATGACCGGCGATCCATGTGTCGGTGTCGAACAGCCGATGATGGGACCTTCAGTCGAGCGTTCGACCGTCGTCATGCATTTGAAGTCCGGAGCCACAGTACGCGCCGACCGATTGCTCGTCGCGACAGGCCGCCGTCCCAACGTGGAAGGGTGGCGCGAAGCCGGACTCGCGCAGACGGAACGCGGCTGGTTGAAAGTGGATCCGGCAACGCTCGAAGCACGGCCGGGCGTCTTCGGCGCAGGCGACGTCACGGGGCTTGGTGGGTTCACCCACCTCGCCTACTACCACGGACAAATCGTGGCGCGACGACTGCGCGGCCTCGACGCGAGGGCCGATCACACGGCGGTGCCTCGGGTGACGTTCACCGATCCGGAAGTCGCATCGGTCGGCCTCTCGGAGGCGATTGCCCGTTCGAAAGGCTTCGACGTTATCGTCGCCACCGCTGATCCGGCCGAGACGGCGCGAGGCTACATCCATGATTTCCACAGAGGTGTACTGAAGCTGGTCGGCGACCGCACACGTGGAGTCCTGATCGGCGCAACGCTTGTCACGCCACGTGCGGGAGAGATCCTCGGCGAGCTCGTGCTCGCGATAAAGCTGGCCACTCCGTTGAGGACGCTCGCCGACGTCATCCATCCATTTCCCGCCTTCAACCGCGTGCTCGGAGAAAGCCTTGGGGAACTGGCTGCGAAAGCAGCGGGATAAGGAGATCACCTGTGGATCTGAAGCTCGAAGTCGTCGTCCTTCCAGTGTCTAACGTCGATCGCGCGAAGCGCTTCTACGAGGGTTTGGGGTGGCAGGTGGACGCTGATTTTTCCGGTCCGGACTGGCGGGTGGTGCAACTGACACCGCCGGGCTCGCCATGTTCCATTCAGTTCGGCACGGGAATTACGACCGCCGCCCCGGGCTCCGTTCAAGGGACGTTCCTTGTCGTCGATGACATCCAGGCGGCACGCACCGCGCTCGTCGGTCGCGGCGCCGACGTCAGTGAGGTGTTTCATTACGCCGCTGGCAGGGGACCGCGCGTCTTGGGACCTGATCCGCAAGGTCGCTCCTATTTTTCATTTGCCTCATTCAGCGATCCGGACGGCAACAGCTGGCTCCTTCAGGAGATCAAGACGCGTCTTCCCGGACGCGGACTCAGCGTTGACTTCCCGACGCTCACGGAGCTCCTCCGAGAAGCAGAGGCGCACCACGGCCAGTATGAACCGACCGCTCCGAAACATCATTGGTCGCAGTGGTACGCCGGATACATCGTCGCGCGCCAGCAGGGGAAAACTCCCGAGGAAGCTGTCAAAGATGGCACGCTACAGGTTGAAGGCCGGCGATGAGAAGCGACATCGTTCCCGGTGCGATGTTCCCGGATTACGAGCTGTCGGACCACCGTGGTACGCGACGGAAGCTGTCGGAATTGCAGGGAGGCGATCCCGTGATACTGGTGCTTGCTCGCGGTGGGTTCTGTCCAAAAGACCGGAGGCAGCACGAGGGACTCCTGCAACTGCATCGCGAGATGCAGGTCGGTTACTGTCGTCTGGTGACCCTCTCCACCGACAATCTGTTCGAGACGAAGGAATTCCGCACAGCCGTCGGCGCCCATTGGACGTTTCTCTCGGATGCCGGCCGCATCGTGCAGAAGGACCTCGACATCGCGGAATACACCGACCCGCATCACAATCCGATGATCCCGCACACGCTGGTCCTCGAGCCGGGCCTGCGTGTCTACAAGATCTACAACGGCTACTGGTTCTTCGGCCGGCCGACGGTGGAGGAGTTGCGCCTCGATCTACGCACCGTCCTGCAGCGCTGCCGTCCCGACTGGGACATCAGCAGCGCGGAGCAGCGAGCCGCGTGGGCGAAGGGTGAGAAGGCGAATTTCTATCCGTACGGAAAAACACAAGCGCAGGTGCTCGCCGAACCGGATTAATGTGGAGGGATACCGGTTCGATTGGAGTCTCCTTGTCAAATCGACGAAACCCATCGCGCGATTCACAATCGAAGAGCGACCTGCCAGCCCACGCCTCTCGAAACGATGTCGTTGCTGTGATCGACATCGGTTCAAATTCCGGTCGCGTTGTGGTGTTCGAGCGCGATTCGGCGCGCCATCTCAGAACGCTGGCAGGTTCGCGCGCATCGCTGCGTCTGGTCGATGACGTCGACAGGCGCGGCGAGCTCACCGAGGCGACCATGGGGCGTGCAACGGAAGCGCTCCGCGACTTCAAGGCGCTCGCAACCGGTGCCGGAGCGACGCGCATCGTCGCCGTGGCGACCGCGGCGGTGCGCGACGCGAGCAACGGCGCGCTGTTCGCGGAACGACTCCGGCGAGAGCTCGGAATCCACATCGACATCATCAGCGGCGCTGCGGAAGCGAGTTATGGTTTCGCTGGAGCCATGCGCGGACTGGCGGTCTCCAGCGGGTTGCTCTTCGATGTGGGCGGCGGCAGCATGGAAATAACCAGTTTCGAACGTCGCCGCCGTGGCCGCGATGTCAGCCTTCCACTTGGCGCGCTTCGTTTGAGCAGGAAATTCCTCGAATCGGATCCTCCGACCCGCCAGCAGGTCCGCCGATTGCGGGACCACGTGCGACGTCGCCTGGTGGAAGCCGATGTGAAGCGGCTCTCGCGAAGCGATCGCCTCATTGGGACCGGAGGAACGTTGCGCAATCTCGCGAAGATCGATCGCGAAGCGCGCCGGTATCCCATCGGAACGCTCCACGGCTACGAACTGCCGTTCGACCGACTCACCGAAACGGTCCAATCGTTGGCGGGCATGAAGGAGAAGCACCGGGACGCGCTTGAAGGACTCAGCGCCGAACGCGCTGACTCGATCGTCGGAGGAGCCGTGGCGATTCAGACGTTGGCGGAGCACGTGCGCGCCACGCACATCGTTGTGTCCGGGCAGGGAATGCGAGAGGGGCTTGCGCTTGAGCTGCTCGGAATTCCTGTGGGATCGCCGGAGACCGTGAAAGAGGCCTCGCTGGGATCGCTGGTGACGAGGTTTGACAGCTGGAGGCAGGAATCTGCGGCACGGCGCCAGAGCGTAGCGTCGGCGCTCTACGGTGCGATTGAGTCGCGCGGACAGCTGATTTTGAAGGCAGCGGTGGAGCACGCGGCGAGTGTCCTGGATATCGGTCGCACACTCGATGTGGTCAACCGGCACGAGCACGTAGCCGACATACTCCTCACAACGGAACTGAACGGATTTACCCACGGTGAGCTGGCATTGCTAGCCGCCATCGTCCGTCGCGCCGGCGACCGGCATGCTGACATCCGGTCGCTGGCGGCTCTTGCGGACATCGATCCGAAGTTCGTTGAGCGGACGGCGATCATCCTGTGCCTGGCGGACGAGATCGAGGCCCGATGTCCGCCCGGAGAGCGAATTGCCATCCGCTCCCAAGTTGACCGGAATGTGACGCTCTCGATCCCGGTGCTCCCATCGTGGCTGGCCACGGGTCTCGAGAAGCGGTTCGAACGAGCGTTCGGGCACGCACTGATCGTGAGGCACTAGTACCGCGACTAGGGCGGTGTCGTGTAACGCCGTTGAATCGCTGCGCGAATCTGCGCGCGGCTGTCTCGCGGCGTCAAATTGGACTGCGCTTCGATCTCGCGGGCCTCGGCGGCCAATGACTCGTCTTTGATCGCTTGCTGGAACCACCGCGAGAAATCGTGCTGACGGAGATGGTATTGCCACGTCTCGTCGTCGACGCCGTCGGCAATTTGCGAAAAGAGCTCGAGGTTCTGGGCGCGAAGATTCAGACGCCCATCCGGCCCCCGGAAATAGAAGCTTTTGTCCTCCCCCAGCTTTCCTTCGGCGTACTTCCGCTGATGCCGTCGGCGATCGGACGTTGGTTCCGCGACCCGAAATTGGACCGGCGGCGTCCCGATGCGCACAAACCAGGCAGGCGCGTCGTCTTCCTCGGGCTCGGCGAGGCGAATCGGCACCTCGCCGCGTCCTCGCGCGAATGCGTCCAGTGTCGCCTGCGGCTCTCGACCGACGATGATCAGCGTATCCACGAGACCGAGGATAGTGGGCGAGACGTGGTCCGGATGGATGGTGACCAGTACCAAGTTTTCAAGCTGTGCCGGAAGGAGCGCATCGGACGCCTGCCACTTCGATGGCAACACGTGATGCGCCTCGTCGATCACAATCCAGTGTGGCCGTCCGGTTGCGCCTCTGAGCTCCAGTAACCGTGGCAAGAGCGCTCGCAGGACCTGAGGACGTTCATCGAGGCGTTGATCCATCAGATTGACAATCGTGTTCTCAACTGGACGATCGAGAACTCTCGACGCATCTTCGACGAGCGCGCGCGTGTCGCCGCCACGCAGCGCAATCGCGCCGGGGAACTCGTAGTAATCGCCTTCAGGATCGAGAACACAGAACTGGTACGTCACCTCGCACAATCGCTCGAGCAGCGTCGTCGTCACCGTCGTTTTGCCGCCGCCCGAGGGCCCGGCGATGAGAAGCGCCCCCACGTTGGCGGGAAGGCGAACGGCCTCGCCTTTGGGAGTGTGGCCGAGCAGCAGATCGTGCTGCGTCAGGCGCGAAGTGATCTCGTCTAAATCGGTCGCAATCATGCGTTCGATCAGCTCCGACACACCGGTGCCGCGTTCCCCGGTGGTGACGAGATCCACGTGTGCTTTGACACTATCCAGTGCGTTCGCAACGGCAACCCTGCACCCGCACGCGGCAAGAAAGGCGTGATCGTTCTCGGCGTCTCCGACGCCGACCGTATTGTGCGGTGACAGTTTCAGCTGTTCCAGAGCCGTGAGCAGCCCCGTCGCCTTGTTCACGCCGGGCGGGAGCACCATGACCGCGCCCTTGTTGAAGATCACGTGCAGCTCAAGGCCGAGCTTGTGGATTGCGTCGACGACAGCCGCCTCATTCGGCTCCCACGTCGCGACGATCACACGTCCGACGGACAGCGGTGTGATATTGCGGCGCTCCAATTCCTGCACGAACTCGAGAGGCGGCGACGCGGCGAGCGACTGAATTTCTCGAGTGGCCGGATCGTAGAGCACGCCGCCGTTTTCTGCGACGATTCGATCGAACAGGTGGGTGTGCGGGAAGACGTTCATCACGTCTTCGAGTTCGCGGCCCGTCACCATGATGAGTTTTCTGCCAGATGCGCGAAGACGCGTCAGCGCCTCGAGGGTGGCATCGCTGACCGTTCCATGCAGCGCGAGCGTCCCATCGTAATCACACGCCAAAGCGAAGTACCGCATCAGAGCTCAGCCGTCGACGCGAAATCCAGCTACGTCGTGCTCACGACTGACGCGTGCTGGCGTCTCGCAGTTTCCGCCTCAGGCTCGCAACGTCGATTGACATCGCGGCGCTCGATGCCAGCAGCTCTGACTCGAGTTCCTTGGCCGTTCGCGTTCGTGTCGCGGGTGCCGTGAGATACGTGCCGAAGACAGGTCGAAGCTCTTGCAAGAGATTGGCCGGCAGGACAGTCTCGAGGTACTCGAGCGCCGTTCCTCTCAACTGCGGATCGTCGCTCTGGAAGGCATGCTGCGCCAGTTTCAGCGGTTCTGGATCGAGCGCCAGCGAGAGAATCCTGAACAGCAGCTCCAACGTTCGCTGGTCGGAGGTGTTCGAACCCCTGGTGCGACGAGCTTCCCGCACCGCCGCGTCGAAAACCGTCTCGCGCGGTATGGCGCAGTCAGGCCGAGCTTCGCGCGAGCGCATAAGCGCGCCCGCGGATCGAAACCGTACCTCGAACGCCGAATCATCAAGCGCTTGCAAAAGTCCCGCGATCGCAATCGGCGACCCGCTGCCAGCGAGCACCTGCGGAAGCCTGCGTCGGACGACGGGATTGGCACCGGTGTCGATCAAGGTATCGACCAATTGACCGGTCGCGGTGTCGACGACGCGGCGGAGCGCGCTGACCGCCGAAGGGGACACGTCATCCCTGCCGAGCAGCGATATGACATGCGGCACGAGGTGACGGTCGAGGCGGTTTTTCGAGCGCAATATCTTTCGTATCCGCTCGGGATCGCCCGAACGCAAATCGGCCATCTTATCCAGCAGCGGATCTGCCGCGCCGTTGGCTGTCACGCTGTCGCGGGTTGTGCCCAGACCACGTTGGAGTCCTCGGACCGCGATGGTCTGCGTACCCCACATCCCCGCTTCGCTTCCTGCGAAATCGATCGAGGCAGTTTCGGGGGCGACCGCGCGATCGGACAACCGCGAAATCAACTCGCCGCGATTGATCCCCGCATCGGCCATGGTTCGCAGCGTGATGGCGTCTTCGAGTACGTTGGCGTTCAGCGACATTGCGCGAGACCGGAGGCTCTGTGTGAGCGACGTCACATAGCCGCGACTCAATCGAACAGCGACGACGATGGTCGAAATGGAGCCGATGACTGTGATGGCAAGCAGGACACGCACTTGCGTGCCCGCGAACATCCAGAGCGCCAGCGATATCAGTCCGCTTCCCAAGGACTTGCCCAGACGGTCGAAGCCGACGTCGGCCGCGGTCTTGAAGCGGCGCTTGGTCCGAGGCGCCACCGGTGTGTACAGCAGCTCGTAGCCCGAACGATAGAGCGAGTTGGTCAGCCCTTCGTCAACACCGCGGAGCAGCGCCAGGCTCCAGAGCATCGGCATCGCGAACGCGATGAGACCGCAGAAGCTAATCGCGGCCGGAAGAGTGGCGATCGTGATCCCCAGGCCAAACCGATTCAGCGAGGCGCGCGAAAGGGTGATCTGGAGAAGAAAGCCAAGCAACCCGACTCCAAGGTAATACCGGGCAAAAAAACGCAGCAATTCCCCATTCTGAAGGTAGGTGCTCGCCGCCTCCGCCTTCAGGACGAAACTCGTGAGTGTTGACACGAACGCCGTGAGGACGACGAGAAGAGCAATGGATTTCAGATAAGACGAAGACAGAAAGCTGGTGTACGAGTCTGCGGGCTCCGTGAAAGCCGTTCTCTTTGTCCGCGCGTGGCCGCCAGCCAGAAAACGGCTGCCGACGGCGGCAACGAGCTGCACGATTGCCACCATCGGCAGCAGATTGGGTAAATCGATGCCGGCCGCGCCGGCACGCTCGACGAGCAAACCGCCGATGACTCCACCCAACGCCGCACCACCGGCCACTCGGCCCATCAACTGTCTGGCGGTATACGGATCGAACCGTTCGCTGAACAGCGACCAGAATCCTGAGACCAGAACCGACCCGATCACCGTCGTATGAACAAACACTGCCAGAGCAGCCAACTGTGGCCGTTGATGGCTGATCATCCATTCGACGATCAACAGCAGCGCGCTCGTCGTCGCTGCCAGCGGCGAGACAATGGCAGGTCCGAACCGGGCCATCATTCGCGCGAGAAGAGGCAGGAAGGCGACCGACAGAATCGAGGACATGATGACTGCGCCGGGCAGCGCCGATGCCGGATGGTTCGCCAGGAAGAAAGCGTCACGGGCGGCGCTGGCTGCGACGTGCTGCGCGATGACGATCGCCGCAGTAACCGCGGCAATCGCCGCGGTTGCCTGTCTTCGAAACGCGGTCATGCAGTGCTCATCCTCATGCTAGCGTGCTTCGGAGACGAGGGGATGAGAACCGAGCACCCGGGGCGGTGCTGCAACGCCCGTGGCGGACGAGGCGTCATTTGGGGAGGGGGTAAGATCCACCGTTGTGACCGATGAACCTGTCGAAACCGTGCGAGACGGATGGCTGAGCGGCCTCTATCGGTGGTTCAAGGGCACGGCTGCGTCGCGATCGACGCAGGATCCCGGGGTTGCCGACCTGGACACGATCCCGTCGCGAATCGCCCACTACGCGATCCGGCAAAGACTCGGCGCCGGCGGAATGGGCGTCGTGTACGAAGCGCGCGACGATCGTCTGGAGCGCAGCGTCGCGTTGAAGATGATGCTGGCGCTCGAACACGACGACACCGCACGAAAGCGGTTCTGGCGCGAGGCGCGAGCGGCCGCCAGCATCAATCATCCCAACGTGTGCCAAATCTACGAGGTCGGCGAAGCAAGCGGCCAGTTGTTCATTGCCATGGAGCTGCTCGAGGGCGAGCCGTTGACCGAACGTCTGAAGAACGGCCCGGTCAGCGTCGATCAGGCGGTGCCAATTGCGATCGACATGCTGAATGCGCTCAGCGCGATTCACGCGCGCGGGATCATCCATCGCGATCTCAAGCCCTCGAATGTCTTTCTCACGCGTCACGGGGTCAAGCTGCTCGATTTTGGATTGGCTCGAGTGGAATCGACGGCCGATTCAGTCATCGGCCTCACCCGCACCGGCATCGCCATGGGAACGCCGCGATACATGGCGCCCGAGGCCGTGACGGGCGAGCCCGTCGACGCGCGAAGCGATCTCTTCGCGGTGGGCGCGATCCTGTTCGAGATGCTGGCGGGACGTCCGGCGTTCATCGGCCGCACAATCGCCGAAGTCCTCAACGCCACACTGACAGAGCAGCCCCCGGCGCTCACCGGCTCCCCGGCGGTGACGGCCGCCGATCGTGTGATCCGCCGTGCTCTGGCGAAGAAAGCGTCAGGGCGTCCCATTTCCGCGAACGCAATGGCCGAAGAGCTCACCGCCGTCCGCGACCTCGACGGTCATGAGACCCGTGGGATGGCTCACCCGCTGACGCGTGTCGTCGTGCTCCCGTTTCGCGTGCTGCGACCGGATCCCGACATCGACTTCCTCGCTTTCGGGCTTCCGGACGCGATCACAACGTCGCTCGCCAGCATCGGGTCGCTGGTTGTGCGATCGAGCGCGACGGCCGCGCGATTTGCAGGGGAGGCGCCCGACATCAAGGCTCTGGCCGCCGAAGCAGACGTCGACCGCGTCGTCATGGGAACGCTCCTTCGTTCGGGCGATCAGCTGCGTGCCTCCACACAGCTCGTCGAGGCGCCCGGCGGAACGCTGTTGACGTCGCACACCGTGCAGTCGGCGCTCGGTGATCTGTTCCGGATGCAGGATGATATCGCACGCCAGCTGGTCGACGGGCTCGCGCTTCCGCTCGCCGGCGAGCGGCCGTCACCGTCTCCAGACGCTCCCCATAGCCCGGCGGCGTACGAGCTGTATCTCAGAGCGAATGGGCTCACCCGCACCTACGACGGCATGGCGAATGCGCGCGCGCTGTACGAGCAGTGCCTCGAGCTCGACTCGACATTCGCTCCGGCCTGGGCGCACCTTGGGCGTTGCCATCGCGTCATCGGCAAATACATCGATCCAACACCTGACAGCGACGCCAGGGCGGAGGAGGCGTTCAAGCGGGCCATCGCGCTGAACCCGAGGCTCTCGGTGGCGCACAAGTTCTACGCGAATCTCGAGGCCGATACCGGTCGCGCGCGCGAAGCGATCGTGCGGCTTCTCGGTGAGGCCACGCGCAAGGGCAATGATGCCGAGCTGTTCGCGGGACTCGTGCACGCGTGCCGCTACTCGGGTCTGCTCGAGGAGTCGCTCGCCGCCCACGCCGAGGCGCGGCGTCTCGACCCGCACATCCCGACCAGCTTCCAGCAAACGTTGCTTATGCAACGCGATATCGAACGGCTGCTCGCGACCGAAAGCTCGGACCGCGACCCTGGCGCGGACGAGGGAATCCACGTCATCGGATTGGGCCTCTCAGGGCGCCGCGATGAGGCCCGCCAGGCATTGGCCAACATGGGACAGAGACCTCGCCTCCAGCTGTTTCAGAAGTGGACAGCGCATCTCAATTCGTGGATCGATCGACGCACCGACGATATGGTCTCGACCCTCGCGTCGTTCGAGTCGTTGAAGATCTTCGACGATCCGGAAGCGATCTTTCAGGAAGGTTTGTTGTTTTGTGATGCCGGCGATCTCGAGCGCGGCCTCGAATACCTGCAGCGAGCGGTCGGCAGAGGATACTTTGCGGCAGCGACATTGAGGCAATGGCCACAATTTGACCCGCTCCGTGGCCTTCCCGAGTTCCACGCATTGCTCGCCGACGCCGAAGCCGGACGAGAACGGGCCCGCGCCGCGTTCCGAGACGCCGGGGGCGACCGTCTCCTGGCGCGCTGAATTCGCCATCTTCGGTGATCGTTCGGGCCGTTCAGAAGGGCGCGCATCACGAGCCGTGACGACGATTCGCGTTGGAAGCCGTCAACGATCGTGACACCGCGAAGGATAAAGTGACGTCATGCGGACCAGAGATCGTCAATTAGGCTCGAATGGGCCATCC
>Ga0075418_10002044_pt1 | contig 22944 bp, 24 predicted proteins | sample SoiMetdeltSBSDD2_FD_81776 | JGI IMG/M metagenome (GOLD analysis project Ga0075418, IMG submission 81776) | Bulk soil microbial communities from a Populus tree surrounding site in Tennessee, USA - Soil MetaG P. deltoides SBSDD2 | ecosystem: Environmental > Terrestrial > Soil > Tree plantation...
ATCACGGCCACCGCGACCGTCTTCGGGCACGGTTTCGCGAGGCGGGCGCCGACGCGCTCAGCGACTATGAGCTGCTCGAGCTTTTCCTGTTCCGCACCATCCCGCGCATTGACGTCAAGCCCTTGGCCAAGCACCTCATCAAGACGTTCGGATCCTTTGCCGAGGTCCTCTCGGCGCCCGAGGCCCGGCTCAAGCGGGTCGAGGGCGTCGGCGAAACCACCATTACTGATCTGAAGATCGCGCACGCGGTAGCGCAGCGGCTGGCCCGCGGGCAGATCAGGCACCGGGAAATCCTGTCGTCATGGTCGGCGGTCATCGACTATTGCCGCACCGCGATGGCGTTCGCCGACCAGGAGCAGTTCCGCATCCTGTTCCTCGACAAGCGCAACCGGCTGATCGCCGACGAGGTGCAGCAGAAGGGCACCGTCGATCACACCCCGGTCTACCCGCGCGAGGTGGCGAAGCGCGCGCTCGAGCTCTCCGCGACCGCCATCATCCTGGTCCATAACCACCCCTCCGGCGACCCGACCCCGAGCCAGGCCGACATCGAGATGACGCGCGCGATCATCGAGGTCGCGCGCCCGCTCGGGATCGCGGTCCACGACCACATCATCGTCGGCAAGGACGGCCACGCGAGCCTCAAAGCGCTGAAGCTGATTTGAAGTTGCCCAGCCGTCGGGGAATTGAGCGCGGCAAAACCTTCGCGAGCGGCCGCATTCGCAAGCCGATCATCCAATGTCACGATCTCAAGCGACGCGGGCCGTTGCTCCGCAGCCAGAAACGCCGCTGCCAATTGCAGGGCGTCGGCGGCTCGCAAGGGGTGGACGCGAAGGAAACGGGTCGCCGTTTCGCGGATAGCCTCGCCTGGTTCGATCTCATGCCAGGCGGTTAGCAACCCCTGGAGCCGCGCAAGGGCGACGGTGGTCGCCCGCGGGGTCAACGCGGAGTCGCGCTCGAGCCTCGCAAGCGCGGAAACGCACTCGACCGGCGCCCCCACCAGACCAGCATGACAGGGTCGTCGCGCCCGAGCTCCTGCAGCCAGCGGGTGGACGACCAGGAGCGGTAAGATCGCGGAGGCGTCCCAGAAACTCACTTTCCCGCCCGCCGTTCGCGAATGAGCACGGCTACGGCGGATAGACCCGGTTTTGCGGATGGCGGTCGCTCGCGGAAAAGCTCGTCCGGGATCGCACCGCGGGCGGGCCGAGCAATTCCGTCCCGCACGAGACGCGCCAGCCGGCCGTCCTGATCTGGTTCGCGCCCGCTCGTCACGTCGCGTCCCTGTTGCAGCGCGCGAGCTGAAAGCGGTTGCGAGGTTGCACCCGGCATCGCCCCTCCGACAGGTCTTGGTCGGGCAGTAACTGAGCGCCTCCTTCGGGCGAGGCGGGATCACGTGGATTTGGCTGGCCAGCGGGCAAGGATACGCGCGGCTGCTGAACGAATATGCGCCTCGGACACCGATGGACAATCGAAGTATTCGATGCAAACGGCGAGCAGGCGCTTTACATCGGCCTCGGCGAGCTCCGCGAGCGCAACAGGACTGGGATCGACTCCGAACGCTCTCCGCCACACCTCGAAGCCGTCCTGCGGGACGATAAGATCGTGCGGCACCGGTGGCGACAGGGCTTCGCAGAACTCCTGCCCGAACGCCGCAATGAAGTCGAGCTCAGAATGCTCGTCGGCGAGGTGCACGCGGCCGGACATCGATTAGACCTGATAACGGGTTGATTTCATCACCGTCCTGCAAAGCGGCCGTTGAAACGAGCGGGCCACAAAAAATAAACCGCCGGAGCAATCGCTCGTCAAGGAAGTGAATCAGCCGGGAGGTCGCGCACCCGCTCGGGATCGCGGTGCACGACCACATCATCGTCGGCAAGGACGGGCACGCGAGCCTAATATAAAAGCCCCGAAGCTGATCTGAGCGGCCTCCCGGATATGAGCCGCATCAACGTAGCGGTGTCAAAGGCGGTTTCCGCACACCTCCTAACGATGTCGACGGAGATCACAACCACCGGGCCTGCCCCGCGGTCCTCCTCCCAGTGCCGGGTGCGAAAGCCCACGGCCGGCGACTCTCAAACGTCCAACAGCGGCCCAAGCCGGGACAATGTCCCAGCGAAAATCTCAACGAGCGGCATGAACCGGATCGCCGCGGCGAGCGACTAACTCGATTGCGCAGCAGCGACGTTCCAGCGCTGGCATGCGTATGATGTTGATCCTGCGGCCGAGGTGAGCACATGCAGCGACGCGAATGGTCCGTGCCGGTTCGTGCGTTCTCGCAAGGCGATCATTCCTCCGACGCGTCCGTACTGTCACAACCATCTGGCGGCAAAGAGTTCGTATCGCACTTCGTACTTTACATGGTGTTTTCTGGCGTCATCGGATTCTTGCTGTCGTCGTGGTTTCCCGTTGCTCTTGGCCTCTTTCTGTTCTTCACCGACGGCGCGTTTATCGAGTGGGTGCTTGGGAAAATCGGGATACGACTTGTGCCCGACACGCTCGGCTCGGAATTCACAAAGGCGTTCGTATTCTTCTCTGGATCGTGGATCTTGTTGGCATTTTGGAGGGAATCCGCCCCTGAATGGCTGTTGCCGTGGCTTCCCCTCAGTGCTTCCTGGTACTTCATTGCTGGAGCGGCCCTCGGTTGCGGGATGCTTCAGGTCTTCTCGGTGGCGGTCGTAAGAAAACTGCTGCCGCGGGTCGGGATTGAGATCACGCCTGACAGGCAGAATTGGGCAATACTCGTTGTGCTGGGTATGCTGATCGGCTTGATCGTGCTGGCTGGCTTCATCTCGACGCCTTGAGCACCCGGCGACGCAGTGACGCTCGCGCGCCGCGGCAAAAGTGAGCTTGGCCACGAGCGTTGGTCCAACTCAATTCAAGGAAATCCAAATCCGCTTTCGTGCCGCTGGCGGGAGCCAAGCGGACGTGCGGCCGCCTGCAATCAGTTGCTTCACGCGGCGTGCTCCGCCGGGCGGATTGTGGAGGCCATGATGCGCAGCATCGAAGCGGTCCCATTGACGACGCGCAGGCCGAACTCGAGACGGCCGCTGACGAGGATCAGACGAGGGCCGTCGTCGGCCGTCGGCGGAGCGCTTACTCCCGGCAAGCAGATCGCAGCGGCGGGCACGGGCGAGCAATCGGGACAGAGCCCCGGCTGATCCACCAAGGAAAGGTCGTGGCCCGGCAGGTGAGGGTGTGAGAGATAGCCTTCGATCACCACGTCGCGGCCGTTGAGCGCCGCGGTGGTCGCGCTGTAGCGCAAGTCGACGGTGCCGAGATGATCGAACAGGTCGGCGAACCCCACCACCAGCGGTCCACCGCCCGTGCCTGCCGATGGCGACGCACTCTCAAGCCGCATGGGAGATCGCCTCGCCGTCCTCACGCGCGTAGGCGCGCATCACCTCCTGCTCCATGAGCTCGGTCAGGCGGGCGCGATAATCATTGAAGCCGGCATCGGTCATGCGGCGCGGACGCGGCAGGTCGATGCCGATTTCATCGAGGATGCGGCCGGGGCCTGCGCTCATCACCAGCACGCGGTCGGCGAGCAGCACCGCCTCGTCGATGTGATGAGTCACGAAGATGATCGTCGGCCGGAACTCGAGCCAGATTTCCAGCAGGAAGTGTTGCATCAGCACCCGGGTCTGGAAGTCGAGCGCCGCGAACGGCTCGTCCATCATGATGAAGTCGGGATTTTCCACCAGCGCGCGAGCGATCGCCACCCGCTGCTTCATGCCGCCCGACAGCTGGTGCGGATGATGCCGGGCGAACCGGGACAGCCGGACGCGATCAAGCAGGCGCTCGACGCGCGCTTCCCTCTCGCCTTTCGGGACGCCCTTGACCGAAAGTCCGAAGCCGACGTTGTCGCGCACCGAAAGCCACGGGAACAGCGAGTGTTCCTGGAACACCATCACGGCGCCGCGCTCGGGTCCGGTCACTGCCTTCCCGTCGAACATGATGCGTCCGAAGGAAGGCGGCTCCAGGCCTGCGATCAGCTCCAGCAGCGTGCTCTTGCCGCAACCGGTCGGTCCGAGGATGGCCACGAACTCGCCGTGGTGCACGGTCAGGTCGACATCCTTAAGGGCCGTGACCGAAAGCCCGCCCGGCGAGGCCCAGATCTTGCCGACGTTCTGGCACACCAGCGTTTTCACGATGAGGACTGCCACCACAGGATCTTGCGCTGCACCTGAACGAGCAGCGCGTCGACGAAATAGCCGGTCGCGCCCACCATGCACATGCCAAGCAGGATCAGCTTGGTGTTGAACATCTCGCGCCCGAGGATGATCATCATGCCGAGCCCGTTTTTCAGGCCCACCATCTCGGCCGCCAGCACCGCCATCCAAGCCGCGAAGAAATTGATCCTCAACATCGTGAAGACCTGCGGCAGAATGGCCGGGAAAATCACGCGCGTCCACACCTGGGCCCTGGTCGCGCCATAGCTGCGCGCGGTCTTGATCAGGCGCTGGTCCACCGAATTCACCGCCGCGACGGTCGAGATCGTCAGGATGAAGTAGACGCCCATGAAGACGACGAACACCGCCGTGGGATTGCCGATGCCAAACAGCACAATGCCGAGCGGAATCCAGGCGATCGGCGCGATCGGGGCGAGCCCCCGAATGAGGGGCAGAAACGCATCCGACATCATCTTGGAAGCGGCGATCGCGATGCCCGTCAGGATCGCCGCTGCGAACCCGACCGCGAGACCTGCCAGCACCCGCAGCGCGCTCGCGACGATCGCACCCGGGATAGTCATCGCGTCGCCTCCGAAGCCGACGCGGAAGTCGCTCTCGATCGCGTAGCTGATGAAGGCGGAGGGTGGCGGGAACAGCACCGAGCCACGCCAGCCGGCCGCGGCGGCGGCCTCCCAGATCGCGATGACGATCATCCAGGGAACGGCCGCGCGCAGCACGGTTACGCCCCAGGAAGCGAGTGCACTCGGCGCCTGCGGCTCCGCGTCGGCCGCGACCGCCGGCTCTATCGTGCCGCTATGATCTGCCACCTCAGCCTAGCGCCTGCTTGAGCAAGGTCGTGTCGATGATTTGCGGCGCGGTCTTGAGGTAACCGAGCTTCACCATGTCGGCCACCGCGATCTCCATGCCTTGCGTGCCGCCCTGCGTGATGTCGACCTGCGGCATCTGACGCGGCAAGGCGGCGGCGAGCGTCGCCTTGTCCACGCGATAGAACTTGGCGGCGTCCAGGATCTCGACCGCCTTGGGCATATCCGCCTTGATGGCCGCGTCGGCGCGCAGCAGGACCTTGAGATAGCGGCGCAGCGTGGTCGGATGCTTCTCCAAGAAGCGGATGGAGGTCTTGGTCACGCAATCGGGGCCGTGCGGGCCCCAGACGTCGAGGCTGCTCGCCAGCGGCGCGCCCCCCAGCTGATCGATCATGCGGGTGGCAAAGGGCTCGACATGCGTGACCAGGTCGATGGCCTTCGCCTCGAAGGCCGACGCCAGCGACAGCGTGTCGTTGAACCACACGATGTTGAAGTCGCTGTAGGCGAGGTTGTGCTTCAGCAGATTGCGATAGAGCGTCATCTCGAAGGTGTTGAACCGCACTGTTCCAATCTTCAGGCCCTTGCCCTTGGCGGCGGCGAGATCGGTCATGCTGCGGATGCCGGAATCTTTTTGCGCGATGAGGAACAAACCGCCGGCTCCGCTGCCTGCGATGATGCGGATCGGCGCTCCCTGACCGGCAGCCACAAACGCGTTGGTAAAGGGATTGTGGATCACGTCCATCGCGTTGCTCACGAGGGCGGTGATGGCGTCGCCGGGGTTGGGCATGAACTTCAAGGCGACGTTGAGCCCCTCGTCTTTGAAGTAGCCCTGCGCGTGGGCATAGAAGAGCGGCGACATGCAGATGCCCACGAGATGACCGACATTGATCACGTCCGGCGCGCTCTCCTGCGCGCGCGCAACGAAGGGTGCTGAAGTCGCGGCAGCGGCCGCGGCAGTGGTGAGAAAATCCCTGCGCCTCATGCCCGTTCCTCCATCAAGGGTGTGCCCTGCCGCACAGGGCTGCAACGGCCATGCCAGTGCGGAACGACTGAACGCGATGCTCGAACAACTACCCCTGCCGTGCCCGGGAAGCTTAGGCGCAAATGCAGAATTGTTGAAGGGCGCCGGGGATCGCCAAGCGGCTGCTCAATCCCTGTGCAGCGTTGCGTAACGACGGGGCGGTAGGGCTCGCCGGCCGTTCCTTTCAGGCCAGTCGTGCCTCCCAGCTCGCGCAATCGGCCATCCCGGCCGGTTCGCCCTCGTGACGCCGGTCGACCCGGGCGGTCCGGCGGTGGCTGATGTCGTCGCCGCGTCCAGGTCTTTCGGCCCGGGTCTCTCGTCAATCGCGGAGACCAGCCTGGACGCGCTAACGCCTCAGCCCTATCGTCATTCGTTGCAACGAAGCAGTTTGCGCAAGGCCGAGGGGCTGCCGACATGACCTCCGAATCCTCCGTGCCTTCGGCCGGTTGGCCAAAGGATCTGACGGGGCTGGCACGGGCGTATCTCAATCTGGCCGCGCAAGCCTGGAGAACGTCCCTGCAGATCGGCTGCGATTATCAAATGCGTGCAGCCGATCGGATCCTGACGGCTGCTCGGGATTCGGGCGATCTTCAGGAGCTGTTGAGAGCATCCCTCCTCGATGCAGGAAATTACCTCGCTGAACTGGCAACCGTTGTGCCGTTTTCTCTGGAGCGAATGATCAATGACGGTGATATCGGCTCAAAAAGCTACGCTGTTCTCGATAAGCCCGTCATGCTGCCGGCGCGAATCGCGGATGCATCGCAAGGTTGGGCATTGTATTTCGTCGGCGCGGAGGGCGCGCAAGGCCATCTCGACAAGCAGACGGATGCATTCACCGTCATCGATGTGGGCGGCAAGCGGACTCCCGTCTCGATATTTGGGGTGGATTACCGGCAGACCGATCTTGGAACCTACTTCGAGATCGGCGTGGTGTTCTTCGTGCGTCCACGCCATGACGTCTCGGCAGTTCCCGGCATGCTGTTCTTAAGCCTGACGGTGAATCAGGAATTTACCCGCGCGGCGGCCGATACGATCTGGGGCTATCACAAGACTTTGGGCAGGAACATGGCGGTCCGGTACACTGCCGGCTCCGCAGCTTTCTCCATCGACGCGAACGACGCCACCGCGCTGTCGGTATCGTTTCCGCGCTTTGGCAGCGGAAGTTCGACCAATGTGCCCAGCTACACCTATTCATTGAAGAATGACGCAGACCAAAAGAAACGACCGCATAGGACGCACTTTTCAAGGAGCGGCGCGGGCGAAGGTGTGCAAATACGCGGGAACGTCCATCTCACGCTCGGCGACGGTACGCAGAAGAATTGCGCCTGTCGCCTTGCGCCCGCGGGGTCCGAAGAGCAGGCTTGTGTCTGCCTGATGTTGCGCGAGCTGGGCGTTGCAGATCAGTTGCCGGCCGCCAACGGTTGGTCGGAGCAGATGTCCGGCGCGCTTGCAGCGCCGCTGCCCGCAACGGTCGGTGCTGCGCGCACCCAAATTTAGCTCCGGATGTGATACAGGGTGGTTCCACGCGGGGATCAGGTTGCCGAGCGGAGGCTGTTTTGGACCGGGAGACTCAGGCGATGCTGACGACGCTCTTGCGTGCCGAACTTGCCGTCGCCATGACGCTCGCACGCGGGGCAGCCTCATACGCGGAACTCACCCTCAAGCATGGCGCCGATGCCGCCGGCACCCTCATCGATGGTTTGCAGACATCCGATCAAGCGGGGCGGCCCGCATGGGACCAGGTCGGTGCCCGAATACTTACCGGATACCGGGACTATTTGCGCGATGTCTCCGCGCTGGCCCGGCTCATGAGCTTGGCCGTTTTCGACAACATCGAGGAATTGAGGCAGGCGGAACAGGTGCACGGGGCAGGTAACCGCAACCGGGCAACAGATGGAGGGCCCGTAGGCCAACCGACCCAGAGTTGATGCACGATTTGCGTCGGCGCGCCACGACAGCATCCGCCGGAGCGGAATGATCTTTCTTGGAAATCGTTATCCACTTCGAAGTTTAGCGTCCGCGCGTTTCGGCGGACCTCGCCGGGGGCAAGCCCCCGCCCGTTCGCCGGTCGAGCACATCAGCCATTCGGGAAGATGTCCCTTACGCCCTGCTGAAACGCGCCATAGAGCATGGACCAGCCTTTGGCCGCGTAGGCGTATGGCATTCCCGCGAGTTTGAGGGCGGCGAGCGCCGGCTCAGGATAAACATCGGGCGCGATGATCCGGATGGGATCGCCGACCGCGGCGCGCTTTCGAACCGCCTCGGCGGCGAGCAAGCCGCTCACCACAGCGCCCTCGATCGTAACGACATCCACTGGGGTTTTGCAGTAGTCTCCCGCAATGAAAAGGTTCGGGATTTGGCAGGTAGTCTCTGGGCGAAATTCCCAGCTTCCCACTTCGTTGGTGAACAGTTCCTCGCCAACGTTGGTCTGGAGATGGCAACGGCTACGGTCGATATCGTCGTCCTTGCCGGCCGGGTCGTAACGAAACTCGATGTAGTGACGCAGTTCGCTAAACAGATATTCCTTGATCGTTGCGATCTCTTCGGCACTCTTGTAGCGGGCAAAAATCCGATAGTCGGACATCGTGACATTCAAGGACGTGGCTTGCGAACTCCCCTCGCTCCATAGCTGCGACGTATCGAGGAAGGTCAAGCCGAAGGGCGAATCGAGGCAAAGGGTGATTGGGGTTGGGACGTTTTGCAGCTTTCTCTTGAAGTAGACGTCTAGGCTCGCCATCGGCTGCGAGCGAAGCTTGCGGACATAGCCGAGTTCGGGCGCTGCGGTGAACATCTCGGCATCGAGAAGCCTCGAAAGCGCCTGCGGCGGCACCGCCAGGATGACGTCGCCGGAAAGCGCTTCGAAACGGGTGCCGTCCACCTCCGGTTCGCCGCCGACGTCGATCGTCGGCGATTGCAACAGCGTGGAAACCCACAGACCGGTGATTTTTCTGTGCTTGCCGACTTCATCTCGCTCAAGCTTGAGCTTGTCGACGCGCTGCAGCTTTTCGATCCGGAGCACGGTCTTGCGTGCCGCCGCGAGCTTCTCCAGATGCCGCCGCAAGGGGTCGAACAGGTACTGTTGCGTGTTTCCCCGCAACAGCCACATCATCGGATCGGGTTGCCGGAATCCGTAACCGATAAACTGACGGTAGCTTTGAGCGTCGGTCAAATAGGTTGGGCTGGCGAATGCCTTCGCCAATGTTTGCCCGTGCAGCGCCATTGCCCCGTCGGTGAGGTACGGACGCGATTCAAAAAAGTCAAACACACTTGTTCGATCGAGATCACGCAGTGGCCAGACGGAGCTTCCGAGCAGATCGACCAGCGAGTAGCCATATAGGAACATGTCGGTCGGGGATTGGACGCCCGAGAAGATGTTGTGCCACGTCGAGCCGATCGCACCGACGTTGATGAGCTCGGGCTTGTGAGCGTCCACGGCATAGTGATCCCTCTTGAGGTAGACCATTCCCGGCTGCGCCGTGAAATGCGCCCGAATGCCCAGCTCGTCGACGATCTGCCAAAAGTTGTGGTACCAGTTCAGATACATGTGGAACGAATGCTCGTGGTAGTCGGCCTTATGGTCGGTGTGATTATGCGCGCCGAGCTTCCCACCCAGAAAAGCGTCTTCCTCGAAAAGCGTCACATCGAAGCCTCGCTCGACCAGCCTCAGCGTCGCTGCGAGCCCGGCGATGCCTGCACCAATGACGGTTACCTGTGGCATTGGGATCTCCCTGCGACGTGCACTGTCCGCGCCGGCGCACTCGGCTCTCTGTGCCCCTGTTTAACTTGGTGCGGGTTTTCCTGCAGCGAAAGGTTTTGTTGCGCCTCAGCCCAATCTGCAACCGATCTGTTTCGAGCAATGGACGCACCATCGTCCCGATTTCCGGTGTTCGCGCATTGTTGCGGCTCCTGTTCGGCGAACTTCGAAAGCGATGGACACTAGCAAATCATGATTTGCCGCTTCGAACCCGAAGTTCGCAATCGGAACGCGCGGCAAGAGATGTGCGAACTTCGGGTTCGGGCGTCAGTCTTGCAGGAAAGTGTCTCCTGCGCTAGCTTCGCGGTCAGATTGCGCGCACAGACGCTCGTTCCCTGACCATGCCCTCAGATCCGAACGATCCAGTTGGCGACGGGGCCAAGAGCCCTGTGGACCCGCTGCAGGTGTTTGCCTCCACAATCCAGCACAGCTTCTTGACCGGTCTGGCGGCGCTGGAAAGCACAATCTCGCGCGGCCTGAAGGAGACCGACACTTCCCAGGGCTCGACAGAGCAAGCCGTGAGGGATGGCGATTTGGCCGGGTTGGCCGCACGCGCCTATCTCGTTGCCGCTGCCAGCGGGCTGCGTTTCTGGAGCAGGCTGGCGCGCTCGTATGGAGACTATCAATCGTCCGCTCTGCCGTCCGTTCTGGCTCAAGTTACCGGGACGAGCGTGTCGGAGGCTCAGCGCCGCGGCCTCGCCGAGGATTTCCGCAAGTATCTGCGGGAGGTCTCTGATCTCTCGGTCCAGGAAGCGCGTTTGTTGCAGTTGGAATTCGAGAAGTTGGCCGAAGCGGCCGCATCTGCCGTAGCGGATGGCGAAGCCAATTCAGGCTTCCATCGGCGTTGGAAGGCGAAGCCTTGAGGATCTCGGCTGCCGCAAGCGCTGGACTGCCGGACATGCGCCCCACGTGGAGCAATACCACGGTGGGAACGCGCCGTTCCCTATGAACGACGATAGCTCATCGGCTGCTGGCGATCTCGGTATCGAGCCGCACGCGATCGGCGGCGAGAGCTCGGTAATCGCAGCGCTCGGATTTGAACAGGAAGTGGAGAATCTGCGTGAATCGATCGCGCAGTGGATCGGACGATGCGACGGGGAAATGCATGCGGCGCTGAGCTGGCAGTTCCTGGGGACCGGCTCGAAGTATTTCCGACCGCTGACTCTTTTCTGTTGTCATCGCGCGACGCGGGCCGGTCCCATCGGGCCGCCGGTGATCCGCTCGGCGGCTCTGCTCGAGTTGTTCCATAACGTTTCCCTGATCATCGACGACATTGTCGATCATTCCGAGTACCGTCGCGGCCGCCCGACGCTGCACGCGAAGTTCGGTCAGCTGTCGGCGCTGATGACGTCCGGCTACATTGTGGCTGACGGGTACCGCTTGGCCGGCGACGACTTTCAGGCCATCCAGCTGCTTTCAGAGCTGCTCAAGCGCTTGGGGGTGGCGGAGTGCATGCAGTGGCGGCTGCGGCGACAGCCGCTCGGCGTCGAGGATTGGCGCAAGATCGCCGGCGAAGATACCGGCTCGATGTTCGAAATCGCAGCGTGCCTCGGCGCTCGCAGCGGTCGCTTGCGCAAGTTCGGCGGCCTGTTGGGATCGCTGTATCACGGCTGTGACGACGTAGCGGACGTGAGGGGGACCACTGCCCTGGGAGGCGGCGGATATGACGATCTTCGGGACGGAATTCTGACGTTGCCCGCCGCCCTAGCCATTCGCGATCCGGCAGTCGCGCGCGTGTTCTGCAATCCGGGAGAACAGGACTTGCAGCATCTCGCTCAGGCGTTCAAAGCCCAAATTCCGGCAGCGGAAGCCTATTTGGACGGAATTGCAGAAGAAGCGCGGACCGAAGCGCGGCTCTTCGCAGCCGATCCTGAGGCGCTGCTGGTCCTCATCGACCATACGCGGCAACTTTCCGCCCGCTAGCCTGCGCCCTGCCTGCGCACCACCTATTGCGCTTGCGTGAGGGTTTCGAGTACCTGTTTCGCGGCCTTGAGATCCCCGGTATCCAGTCCCTCGGTGAACCACTCATATACCGGTGCAAGCACCGCACGCGCCTCACCGACGCGGCCCTCATTGCGCAAATATCCGGCATAGCTGACGGCCGCGCGCAGCTCCCAGAGCTTGGCTTCCTGCCGTTGCGCAATCGTGAGAGCCTGCTGAAACTCTCGTTCGACCTCCGCTGGCGCGGCGCCCGCGCCTATGAGCGAGAGGGCGCGCAATCGATGCAGTTCTGCGGCAACATAGCGTTGCTCCATTTCTTCAATGCTCGTTTCGGCCTCGCGCAGCCGCTCAAGCGCCTCATCAAACCGCTTATGCTCCATCAGTAGTTCTGCTTCTCGCGTCTGATGGACAGGCACCCAAAGGTTAGCCTGCACGGCTTTGCGCGCTGCCGCGCCACGCTGCATCCGCCTTAGGCCTTCTTCAAGATCTCCCGCTTTTGCCGTCAGCCATCCCACCAGGATATCGCAATACGATTTGTATAGCCGGATATCATTAGTTTGGATCACCGTGAGCAGCTCGTCAGTCACTTGCCGCACTCGAGTTGTGTCATCGCCGATCACCCAGAACAAAGCCGCGTGGTAGAGCGTATACGCAAGGGTAGCCGGGTGGCGCGACCGCTTTGCGTCTTCTATCGCACGATTCATCAGGTTCGCGGCTTGGTCGAAATGTCCAAGCTGCTGTACTGCCATGAACAGCATGCTCGTGGCGCAAGGAACCGGGCTCATATCATACGTCGCGATGAATGAATCGTCGAAACTCCTGTCATAAGCGTCGATGGCCTGCTCAAGTCCGGCGCGGCAGATACGCAGGTCTCCACGCGCAAGATGCACGTAATCAACTACCCGATGACCAGCAATCATGGCCTTTGGGTCACCGGCACGCTCAGCAAGGTCCATAAAGCGTTCCATCCGAGCGAGAGTTATGCGCAGCTCGGACCTGACCAATGTCATTGCGCTTTGGCCCCACAAGATCCGCAGGAGCTTTGCAGTCGCGCCGAGACGCTCGCTGAGACGCTCCATTTGCGCGTAGTTTGCTTCCATCTGGGGCGATGCGTAGCCGGTCGTGACGTACAGAGGTGCGCAGAGTCTGGTGCGAAGCTCAAGCTCGCGCTCATCTCTCATCTGGGTCGCTGGCTCGCTACCGAGTACGTCCAGCGCCCTGTTGAAATGATTGACGGCTTCGAAATTGGCAGACCGCTGCACCGCCAAGTTGGCGGCCCTTTCCCACCATTCCGTCGCCCGTGTGGTGAGCTCCGCTTCGGTGAGATGATGCGCAACAAGCTCCGGCTCGGCTTCGGCCTGTTGGGGAAAATGATCTTGCAGTGCTTGCGCAATCCGCAAATGCAGTTCGCGGCGCCTCCCGCGCACCAGCGTGCTGTAAGCGGCATCCTGCAGCAATGCGTGTTTGAAAACATACGTCGCCTCCGGGGGTCTGCCGCGAATCCCTATCAAGTCCGCCTTGACCAGCCGCCCGAGAGCTGCCTCCAGGCTGCCGGAGTAACCAGATGTGATCACTTCCATCAGCTTGTGCGAGAACTCCCGGCCAACGGCTGCACCGATTTGCGCTATCTCCTTGACGGATGCCAGACGGTCCAGACGCGCAAGCAATGAATCCTGCAGCGTAGTCGGGATCGCACGAGAATGCAGGCGATCGATGACGACCTGCCCGTCGCCCTCCGCGCCAAGCAGATCGGATTCCAGGATATTCTTCGTAACTTCTTGAATGAACAGCGGGACACCGTCGGTCTTCGCCACGACGTAATCGACGAGCTCTGGTGGCAAGGTATTGGAACCGGCCACGCTGCGGACCATATCCGCGGCCTGGTGACGGTGCAGACGGTTCAGACCGAGTGCGGTGAAGCTGCCGCTGCTGAGCCAGTCGCGATGAAACTCCGGCCGATAGGTAATGATCAGCAGAAGGTGCGCTGAGGCAACTCGCTCGATGCATCGTCTGGCGAAATCTTCGGTGCTGGGATCAATCCAATGCGCATCTTCGATGATTGCGAGCAGCGGGCACGAGCCGGCGAACGAAAGGAGCCAATCGGCCAAGGCGTCCAACATTCGCTGTTTCAATTCCTCGGCCGACATGGTCGATGAAGACTGTCGCTCCTCGACGGAGGGCAACAATAGTGTCGCAAATAGCGGCAACGATCCGATCAGTTCCCGCTCGCTGAGATACTTCTCTAACCGGGTCAGCTTTATCTCGCTGGGCAGGTCAGGCGCGAGGCCGATCGCGCGCTCAAGGCAAACAATGACGGGATATAGGGCGCTGCTGCTGTGCAATGGCGAGCACTGAAGACGAAGGAATGCATGAGGGGCAGCACCGATGTGCTCCCGCAGCATCGCGCACATCTGCGACTTGCCAATGCCGGCCTCTCCAAATAGGCCGACGATCTGGCCCTCGGTGGCGAGCGCGGATTCCCAGCGATCGGCCAGGATAGCCAGTTCCTGGTCGCGGCCGATCCCGTGTTCGGCGCCTGGGCTGCGGGTAGCCTCGAAGCGACTGTCAAGGTCGCGGGTCGAGACCAAATTCCAAACTCGCGCCGGCTCGGCAAAGCCCTTGAGCTCGTGCAGACCCAGATCGTCCAATTCAAATATTTGGCCAAGCAGCTTTTTCGTGCTCTCCGCGATAAGGACGGCGCCGGGACTCGCCAATTGCTGTAGCCGTGCAGCAAGAATGGGCGCCTCGCCAATTACCGTTTCCTCGCGCGCGCCTCCTTCTCCGAGAACATCGCCGGCCACGGTTAATCCGGTGGAGATGCCAACACGGACCTGAAGAGTTGCATCGTTGCGTATCCGTCGGCTCGGCACCGCCGCAACGAGGCGAAGGCCGGCGCGCGCAGCTCGTTCTGCCGCGTCCTCTTGAGCTTGCGGGTAGCCGAAATAGGCGAGCAGTCCGTCGCCTTGATAGTTCGAGATGTACCCCCCAAAGCTCTCGATGACCTGTCCACAGGTCTTCAGGTAATCGAGCATCACCTCGCGGAAATCTTCAGGATCAAGCCGGGTCGCCAGCTGTGTCGAGCCGACCAGGTCGCAGAAGAGGACGGTCAGCTGTCTGCGCTCAGGGCCGGACTTGTCTCCGCTCTGCCGTCGATCGGCAGAAGTGCCAGAGGGAGAGGCCGCATTCGGCTCAGGAAGAATTGCCCCCACTCCTCATCACTAGGTCGAGTTCTGGCCCATTCACGCCGTTAGAATAGGGCGCACCCTTTCTCTGAGCTTCTATTGCGGCGCGTATCCATAAAGGCGCGCGTCCAACCAGGGCCAGGAAGAGAATGGCGGAATACTATGCGACTCGGCTTGGCGCTGCAATCGATTCGGCTGCCGCTCGGATCCAGCGCCGTTCGTTCGATCGAAGTGGAGCCGCCTTGTGACAAGGCCGCCCCTCGCGCGCCCGCCGCAGCGCAGGACCACATCTTCGTCGGCAACGAGGGGCCGTTGCGGCGGTCATGGCCGTCGGCATCGGCAACGCCACGGCACCCCTGGACACGAGCCGGCTGCGACGATCAAACTCGCCTGCCACCAAGGAGCTTTCACGATGACGATCATTGATTCCCAGGTCCATGCCTATGAGGCGAACAGTCCGAAGCGACCCTGGCACAGCATGCCGAACTGGCCCGATCACGTCACCGGTGACGAGATGGCGGCGGCGATGGACAAGGTCGGCGTCGACGGCGCGATCTTCATCTCCGCCTTCTCCCTGTATCGCTACGACGCCAGCTATGCGGTGGACGTGCAACGGGCCCATCCCGACCGGTTCGCCATCGTGAAGCCGGTCGACCCGGACGATCCGGCAGTGGCCGATGTCATCGCCGACTGGAAGCATACGCCGGGCACAGTGGGAATTCGCATCATGTTGACGAAGGAGCACCGGGAGCCGAGCGACGCCGGTCTCGACCGGATCGCGCGCGCGGCCGTTCGCCACGACTTCCCGGTCAACATCCTGTGCTGGGGCAACCTGGAGGCAGGCACCGCGCTGATCGATCGCCACCCCGAGACGCGATTCGTCATCGACCACCTGGGCATCATGCAGCCGCGCGTCCCGCCCGCCCCGCCGCAGCCCTGGGCCGACCTCCCGAAGGTGCTGGACCTTGCCCGGCGACCGAACGCGGTCATCAAGGTCAGCGGCGCCTGCACGCTGTCACGCGAGCCGTATCCGTTCCCGGACATCTGGGACCCGCTTGCCCGCGTGTTCGATGCCTGGGGTTTCGAGCGCTGCCTGTGGGGCACGGACTGGACACGCGCGTTCGCAGTCATCAACTACGAGCAGGCGGTCGAGCCGTTCCTCAGGACCCGCCGTCTGAGCGACAGTGAGCGGGCCATGCTGATGGGCGGCGCATGCGCCAAGGCTTACGGCTGGTCGCCGAAGCAAGGGTAGGTCGCGGCACTGCGGGTTCCGGCATTCGCGAAATCGATCGACTACGCAGGGCCTGGGGACGCGGTCGCTGGCGCCTCGGAGCGCGGCGGGCGCTGCCATTCCATGACCATGAACCACGGGGCTCGGCGATAGCGCGCTTGCTGGTCACGCTCGCCGGACCGTGGGTGCGGCTCATCGAAAAACGTGAGCGTCAGGCCGTGTGCAAGCAGCTCTCGAACGTAGGCGGAGAGCGGACGATGCCAATTCTCAACCCGGATATCTGACCACTCTACCCATTCGGGGAATTCTTCGAGATAGCGGTCAACCGCGTAGTGCAAGTCATCGCCGTGTTGATCCTTGATCCATCCGTTCGGGCAGCTCGTGATGAAGCTGTTGAGATTCGCGACAAGCAAGATTCCCGTGGGCGCCAGGACGCGCGCCATCTCTCTCAATGCCGTGCGGAAGTCCGCGATGTCGATCAGCGTCAGATAGCTTACGACAAGATCGAAACTGGCGTCAGAAAAGGGCAGGCTTTCGGCTCTTGCGATCTGATATTCGCCCTTCGGGTCGCGTCTCCTTGCCGCCGCGAGCAACTCCTCCGTCGGGTCGATTCCGACAGCATGGATGCCTCTCGCCTGCAGCATCCGGCAAAACCGTCCCTCACCGCAGCCCACGTCGAGGGCGCGCGCGAACTGCCGCGCCGAGACGCGCTCGAGCATGATCGGATCAAGCACGTGTTCTCGGCCCCAGTCGCCCCGTTCGCCCATTGCGGCGATCCAGGGACCCGCCGAAAGGTCCCAACCATCGTCCATGAAGAATGCTCCGATCGTTCGCAGCCGTGCGACCGATGCTACTAGCGCATTCGGTTGTCCGGCAACTTCCGCAGTCGGGCCCTCCGACGACCCGACGCCGGCCCAACCCGACATCGATATGAGGCGCGCGATCGTCGACGCCCGCGCGGGATCGCCGTGCACGCCCCCATCATCGTCGGCCAAGGATGGGCACCTGTGCCCGAAGCGGCGGAACCTGATCTGAGATCGCTGGGCTTGAGCGGATCGCAGTTTCGAGGTGGGAAGCCCGGTTCGGGATTTCGCTGCCCCCTCATCCGGGCTAGGCTTGCGTCACCGCGCGCGACGATGTTGCGACGGCATTCGCGACTGCGGCGACATTTCGCCAGTCGAGACCTCTGCCATGGGGTCCCGGCATTCGCGAACTCAATTTGGTCCAGGGGGCGACCATGTCCGGTCCACGATCATTTGCGCCCGCCATAAGTTTCAGCCCGGGCATCGGCTATGCCGGCGCACTCGTCGCAATTGGATCGATCTATTTCGCCCTGGCAAAAGTCGGCCTTGCGCTCGCCTCCATTCATCCGAGCGCAACGCCAATTTGGCCGCCGACCGGCTTCGCGTTGGCGGCGGTGCTGTTGTGGGGATATCGGATTTGGCCGGCAATTTTCGTGGCGGCGGTGATCGCCAATGCGACGACCGCCGGCTCGGTTACCACGGCGGCGGCGATTGCGACCGGCAACTCCCTCGAGGCGCTTGTCGGCGCTTATTTGATCAATCGCTGGTCGAACGGATGCAATACGTTCGCGACGCCAAACTCGGTCGCGAAGTTTGCTCTGATCTGCTTCCTGATCGCGACGCCGATCAGCGCCAGCATCGGACTCACCAGCTTGGCAATCGCCGGATATACCGAGCGGACGAATTTGGCGAACGCGTGGATGACGTGGTGGCTGGGAGATGTAACCGGCGCACTGGTGATTGCCCCCGCAATCATCCTTTGGGCATCGAGCCGGTACCATGCCTTCAATCGCAAAGAGACCTTGGAGACGATCGGCGTCCTCGCGGCAGCGGTGGCGGTCGGACTTGTTGCTTTCAGCCCCCTGATCGAGCAAACGCCGAACCGCGATCCCCTGGGCTTTCTGGCGATCCTGCCGCTGTTGTGGGCGGCGTTGCGCCGCGGTCCACGTGACACCGCGACCGTTGCGCTGGTGCTTGCGGGCGCCACGATCTGGGGAACCCTCGAGGGCGGCGGCCCCTTCACGACCCCTGATCTCAACGTTTCATTCCTGCTGGTGTTGATGTTCTTGATCAGCATTACGGTTCCCAGCCTGTTGCTGAGCGCCGATGTCGAGGTGCGCAAGCAGGCGGAGGAAAGTCTGCGCCGCGCGCAGACCGAGCTCGAACGGAAGGTCGCCGAGCGTACGCAAGAGCTGGAGCGCGCCAATGCGGCAAGGTCGCGCTTCTTCGCCATGGCCAGCCATGATTTGCGGCAGCCACTGCACGCACTCGGCCTGTTCGTCGCACAGCTGCGCATGCCGCTCAAATCAAGGGAACGGGCAAAGGCGATCGAGCGGGTCGATGCCACCCGCAAGGAAATGGATGAAATGTTCAGTTCCCTCCTGGATATCTCCAGGCTCGACGCCGGCATCCTTCCGCCCAAGATTGCCGAATTCCCGATCGCACGCATGCTGCATAAGATCGAGACGAGGTTTGATCAGGCATCGCGGGAGAAGGGTCTGCAGCTACGCGTTCGGCGAAGCGACGCCTGGGTGCGCAGCGACCCCCTGCTGCTCGAACGCATCCTGGTCAATCTGGTATCCAATGCCGTACGCTATACATTGCAGGGCGGAATCATCGTCGGATGTCGTCGGCGCGGCGAAATGTTGCGGGTCGAAGTATGGGATAGCGGCCCCGGCATTCCTGCGGACCAGCAGCAGAATATCTTCGGCGAGTTTGTTCAGCTTCCAGCCGCGGAAGGCAACCGGCACGGCGGTCTCGGGCTCGGGCTGGCTATTGTCGACAGGCTTCGTCGGCTCCTCAACCATCAAATCGACTTGGCTTCGACTGTCGGCCGAGGCTCGCGATTCGCGATCCTGGTTCCGATGGCGGCTGAAGGCGTCACGTCGACCGAGCCGGTCGACTCACCCCACCCCGCAGCCTTCGCGGTCGAAGGCAAACTGATTCTGGTTATTGACGATGCGCCCATTGTGCAGGAGGGAACGGGCGGATTGCTCGGAAAATGGGGATACTCCGTCGTTACTGCCGGATCCGAAGAAGCAGCCCTTGTCCGGCTGGCCGAGCGCCAGCAGCGCCCGGATCTCATAATCTCGGATTATCATCTTGGGGGCGGGAAGACCGGGATCGGAGCGATCCAACAAATCAACACGGCGTTCGGCTCATCGATTCCAGCTATTCTCGTCAGCGGCGATACGGCACCTGAGCGAGTGCGTGACGCCACGGATAGCGGATACATCTTTCTGCACAAGCCGGTCGACCCAATGCGCCTGCGCACGGTCATGCACGAGCTGTTCAGGGATCATGACGAACGCAGAGACGACGGGCCGGTTCTATGACTCGGGTGTCGGCGACAATTCCCAGCCCAGCTTTCCAACTTTGACCACTGCCTCGGTGCGGCTCGTTACGAACAGCGTTTTGAGAACGACCGTGATGTGGTTCTTCACCGTCGGCACCGCCATATTGAGGGTCTTGGCAATGACCTTGTTGCTTTTTCCCTTCATCAGGAGCGCGAGCACCTCGATCTGCCGATCGGTCAACCCGAGACCTTTCGGAGATCCGCCGATCGCAGGTTTATTTGAGAGCCGCGGGGACGGCGCTTCCTCGTAGGTTAAAATCTCAGACGGAATGTAGACACCGCCGGAGAGCACCAGCTCAATGGCGTTGAGCATCACGTCACGCTCCGTGGTTTTCGGAATGAAACCCAGAGCGCCAAGTTTGAAAGCGCGCCTGACCGTCTCTTGATCACTGGAGGATGAGAGAATGATGATGGCGATGGTCGCATGGCGGTTGCGCAGTTCGCGCAGCACAGCGAAGCCGTCTCGATCAGGCAATTTGATATCAAGCAAGATGAGGCTGATGTCGGGATGCTCCTCGACAATGTGCATTGCCTGCTGGCCGTTCGAAGCCTCGAAGATGACGGCTTCGTGCTTGAGTTGTGTCAAGACGGCGTGCAGCGCCTCCCGGATCAACGCGTGATCGTCGACAATGAGGACTTTCATAAAACGCTGTCCGTCATCTCCATTGCATCGAGATTCAGCCGGAAATCATACCCCCGCCTCGGTTCGTTGGCGAGGAAGAAGCGGCCGGAAGAAGGGCTTCCGAACCCAGCCAGCGTTCGCATTTGGAAGACTCAAGGTAGGAGATGGATATCCCTGTACGGTCTAATTGCAGTCACCTTGCCGCTCAGCCACCGAGAACGCCGGGGCGGAACTCCGAGAGCCCCGGGACGAGAATCGCCTTCGCCTATCGCCGCATAGTGAAATCTGGATCTGCCGTCGTTGGCAAATGCCAATCGATGCCGCGCTCTCATAGGTTGTGCGGGACCTTGGTCCTAGGACCTAAGAACCTCTCCGTCTGGACCTCCGGCTGATTTACGCGCCGTGCCGTTGAGCGATGATCGTGACGGCAGCCTCGCGCGCCAGGAGGTCCAACGCGTCGTATGCGCCAGCGCACGTGCCGCCGTGATAGCTCGGGATACGTTGCGTGTCCCGACCGTTGATTGGCGGAGTGCTCGCCGTGGCGGCGCCCCTGCCGTTGCCCTTTGTCGTGCCCGTTCAGCGCGTTGCCGAGCGCAATCTGCCGTCGTCGCGCGGCAACCGCGTGGTGTGAGTCGGGGAGTTAGTTTGCCATGCGATCAGAGCCCACGGCTTTCTCTGTGCCTCTGCTGTTTGAAGAGGATCGGTCCGGCATCACGGCCGGTCAATCGGGCGTGCAAGCCGTCAACCACTTCGAGAGCAGTCCTGATGGCGGCGACGCCCGTGGGCTCGGCAGGCAGCTCGCCGCGGTTGGTGCCGGAGGTGTCGTGATCGCCGCCTTATGGCTCGCCCTCTATGCCATCGCGGTTCTGCACACGCTGATGTCCGGGTAGCGGCGCCCGCTCCGAGACCGAACATGGCGCCGGCAAAACGTGACGCTCGCCCTTGGAATTCGGATTGAACGAATGGAAATGGTCCACGTCCGCTACTTCCTCGCGCTCTCCCGATCGGGAAATTTCACACACGCGGCGAAGCTTTGTGGCGTTTCGCAGCCGTCGCTGTCGAACGCGATCCGAAGCTTGGAGGACGAGCTTGGCGGGCCCCTGTTCGAACGTAAGCCGCGGGTCCGGCTCACCGCGCGGGGTCGAACCGTGAGGCCGCACCTCGAGGCAATCTGGCGCGAGTTCGCGGAAGTGGAAGGGGTCCTCCGCGCCCTCACGCTAGAGCCCGCGCGCAACAACCAGGCCGGCCGCGGATCGTCCAGCATCGAGTGGCTCGGTGCCGGCTGGTGACCACTCACAAGACCGCTCGCGCGTTGGCCGCGCCGCGCCGCCGAGCCCTGTCGCGGCGGCGCTGGCGCGGCGTTTGTTCCGCGCGCGCTGGGCGCGCTGGGGTCGATGGATCAATGAGGATCGCAGTCTGGGGGGACGCGGCCATGCTCATGCAGCAGAAACTGACGCATGCGGTTCCGGCGGGGTGGGAACTGCGGCCGGAAGGTACGACCGTGATCGCTGATGTGGCCGGCCGCACGGGCCGCATTCCGAGCCACGCACGCAGCGGCCCTCCGGACGACGCGACCGCGTACCTTTGGCTCGATGCCGGACAGTCGTGGCCCTTTCTCAGGAGATTCGAGACGATTTCCGAACGCGCTTTGCGCACCTGGCTGTTCGTGGTCGCCGCCTGCTGCTGCTGGGCGATGATCATGATGATGACCGACGGCACGCGCCCAGAGGAAGCGACGCGGCAGATGGAGCGGCTTGCGACGCAGTTGGAAGGGACCACCGCAATCCCGGCCGCAACCGCGAACGCGGTCGCACGCGTCATCGGACAGCCTTGGTACGATTGCGGCCATGCCGCCTGCAGCGCCGAATTGGCTGATCGCAACCGGGCAGTTCGGTCTCGCCTAAAGACTCTCCTGGCCAGCAAGGGACCTTACGAGCTCGAGCGCACTGCGAACACAACGGTGCGCGCGCCGGCTGCCGATTGATGGGCGCGCTCCGGGAAGCTCAGTGCAAACGGCCGCGTTTCCGACCGCCCCGGCGCCATCTGCCTGATGGCCTTACGGCGTCCGGACGCAGGTTTCGTTGATGCGGAACCAGGCATACTGAGCTCTCCGAAACGCGCGCCAAGGTTCATCGATCGCCCTGAAACGCGAGCGCATCTCCGCGCGGGTGTCCGTCGCGGTGCGGCCAATCAAGCGGCGTCGCCGCCGGTGGCCGCGAGCTTCGGCCGCGCCCTAACGCAGCGGGTCTGGTTCGCAGGATCATTTCAGTCTCCTAGGTTCCGCGTTTTTTCGCCGCTCGCCTTTAAGCGGCGCGTGGCAAGGCCACGTGCGAGCGCCGCGCGCAAAAGCAGGCGCCGCGGCGGCCCTCGGCACGACGAGGGAGAACCTAGGTCTTCGGAGGTCTTTGCGGCGGGCCGGTACCTAGACCGGTTGCATCCGCGCCACCCGCGGGAAGGACGATTTGCGTCGTCCGAGGCAGAATGAACAGCGCCGCGACAGGAGGCATGTCCTGAACACTGCCTGCCATACAGGTTGCCATCAGAGGACAATCCTTGGCGCAATCCTTCGCGGGCATCTGGTCGGGGCAGCACGGCATGTCTGCCGGCATGTCCATGGCGGCAGGCTCGCCCGTCGTTTGCATTGCTGCAGCCATAACCGGCCGAGCGAACGGCGCCACCAGCAGCCCAAGCACGGCCAGGGCTGCCAGGAATCTGCATATGGCAGAACGGTACCTCACGAGCGCAGGCTTATCACATTCCGCGCGTCCCGCCCAATGGCGAGCTTGTGATCAAAAAGGCTTGCTCGCTCCTCCGGCTTCCGCTCA
>Ga0075418_10002045_pt1 | contig 22941 bp, 23 predicted proteins | sample SoiMetdeltSBSDD2_FD_81776 | JGI IMG/M metagenome (GOLD analysis project Ga0075418, IMG submission 81776) | Bulk soil microbial communities from a Populus tree surrounding site in Tennessee, USA - Soil MetaG P. deltoides SBSDD2 | ecosystem: Environmental > Terrestrial > Soil > Tree plantation...
AAAAGGAAAACGTAAGGGAGGGAGCGATTGTAGGTGAAGCCGAAGCTCCCCTTCAGGCTGCGTTCGAGCATGCCCGTGGCTCGTCCGCGCGAGCCGTGCCCAGGACGAACAGTGTGATGACGGCAATCGCGAGAGTTGTCGACCCGCCAGTGCGTCTGATCGTAGCTTTCATGTTCTCGCCCTCCGGTTTGAATCGCTTACGACCGAGGCGACATTTGGCGACCCACTTGTCGTGCGTTGTGTGGCTCGGCTGGGCAGCGCTTCCGGCCGTGCCCTATCGTGCCAGGAACCCGTGCGTGATGCCCCCGACCGAGTACGTGCCGACGATGTCACCCTGAGGGTTGATACCCGATGCGGCGGTGGAGGAGGCACCAGGGACGTCAATGCTTATGAAGCTGCCCGCCCTGTCGAGCAGAAACCCGTGAGTAATGCCCCCAACCAAGTACATGCCAACGATGTCACCCCGAGGGTTGATATCAATGGGCTGTGTCGAGGAGGCGCCGGGGAAGTCAATCGTCGTGAGGTTGCCATGCTTGTCGAGAAGGAAGCCATGAGTGGTCCCGCCAGCCGAGTACTGGCCAACGATGTCGCCCCGAGGGTTGATCCCGAAGAGCCCCGTGGAGGAGGCGCCAGGCACCTCAATCGTCGTGAGGCTGCCGTGCTTGTCAAGCAAGAACCCATGAAGCGTGCCCCCAGCCGAGTACTGGCCAACGATGTCACCCTGAGGATTGATCCCGAAGGGCTGGGTGGAGGTAGCGCCAGCGACATCAATGGTGGTGAAGCTGCCCTCGACGAACAGGAAGCCATGAGTGACTCCCCCGGCCACGTAGAAGCCGACGATGTCACCCTGAGGGTTGATGGCGCGGGGCCGAGTAGCTACGGCTCCAGGGACTACGAAGTCGGTAACGATGCCCTGGTGGATCAGGAAGCCATTAGGAAAGGCAGCCCCGACACCGTAGAAGCCGACGATGTCACCTTCAGAGTTGATATCACGTGGCAGGGTGGCCGAAGCCCCAGGGACGTCAATAGTGGTGAAGTCAAACACCTGGGCACTGGCGGGCGCAAGTAGCGTCAACACCATCACGAGCGCGTAGCAGGTCGCAATTCCGATCCTTCGCATGGCTGAATCTCCTTCGAAACGGTGAACCCAGGTCCTCCGACGCGCATGCGGTCAGCCCGTGGCAGAGCACGAGGCGCACAGTGCCGTGCCCCACGACAGGGGCCAGGCCGGTGCGACGACGGGCAGATTCCACGTCCTCGTGGCAACACGCACGTCAAGGTTGCGGCCTACTCGAGCGGCTCGAACGGGATGCGCACGAAGCTGGCGGTGCCGGTGCGATCCACCAACACGACACCCTGCGGATCGAGAAATTGCAACCGCGCCCTGACGCTGGCTTCATCTCTGTCGTCACTGAGCGTCGCCTCCCCGCGAAGTCTGCCGAATTGAACCAACTGGCCGGTGCTGGCGTCGTACCAGATGTCCCAAAGCGTATAGCCAAACTTCCGCCCGCCCAGGTGGCGCCAGACGCCGTGTAACGAGGTGTGCGGCGGACGACTGGGGGCAGTGCTGACTTCCCCTTGCACGGAGTAGATCACGGTTCCGTCGGCGCTGAAAGTGATCAGGCCCTTGGAGCCGCTGGCGAGTGTGACAAACCAGGAGCCCACGATGCCCCACGGCCGCCCCTGTCTGCCGTCCTCGTCGCTCCCTGCGTGCTGCAGCTCCTGACTCTGACCAGGTTTCGCGATGGATTGCGCCTGCTGAGCGAGCGCGTCGGTGCGGAGATTTCGAAACGTGAACGACCCGAGCGAGCCCTCTCCGGCGAAGAGCTCTTCGTCGGTGATGCTATTGGGCGCCACGGCGATCGTCGGCAGGATACTTCCCGAGAACCGCATCCGGGCAGGCCGCTCCTCTGCAGAGGCGACGGCGACACCGAGGGTGAGCATCAGCGCCAGGCTTGCGACGTGCTTCATACGTTCCTCCTGTGAAATGGCACGACTTGGACCGCCCGTGTTGCCGAGAAGGCGCGAACGGTAGCAGATCGGCCTTTCGTGAGCTGTTCAATTACGCACACGTGATACTCATCTTCGAGCGTGGCGACGCGCCGGGATCGTGGCGATCTCGGCGAGGCGGGTGCTGTCCAACGGCGACGAGTCGCGGTGTTCGAAACACCGCGAGTTCGGGGCCTTCTGTTGGGAGTCACCCGCACCGGTTCGCCGACGAGGCGACGAGGATCGCCGACCCCGGCCGTCACGAGACAGTGCGTCATCGAGCCGTCGCCGTCCGCGGCGGTCGGCCGTTCCCGACCTGCTACAAGATCGCCTCGATCTTGCGGGCTGCCTCGGTTATGTCCGTAACGCGCTCGAGGAGGGCGTGCGTGGCGTCACTCGAACAACTGGCATCGGCGGCTCCTCTGAGGCGAGTCTGCTGGAGCTTCCCGCCATCAGCTCGCACGCCTTCAGCTTGTCATACATCACGATCGTCGGACCGAACGGTGTGTGCTTGATCGCCTTCACGGCGTCCGCGATCTCTCCCGGCCATTGATCGACCGGAATCAACTTGCCGTCTCTAAACAGCTTGCGAATGTCCGCCCGAGCATGCCGGGTGATGCCTTCGAGCGCCTCGTCCGCGTCACCATTCGCTTCCGCCCGCGAATAACTTTGCCCTGCGCTGACATGCCGCAGGGGAGCCTAACCCACGGAGAATGAACGAGCAATGATGTTTCTGGCGACGCACGTGTGCCAGTCGACCCTTTTCCTCCCTCGTCGGCGCTCATGCCACTAGGCGCCAGTGGTGCGGCGCACCTGGCCGTCCACGGGATCGTGCCGCTCTGCATCACGGGCCTGGCATCAGCAGACGATGAGGCGCATGTGTGCCTCCCCGATCACTTCCGGATCACGATTTGACCCACAAAGCTGCTTATAGCTGGATAAAGCTAATAACAGTTAGTGAGAGCAACGACTCGGCTTTCTCAGGAAATCGTGAGGTGGGTGGTCGGGGCGACTGGATTCGAACCAGCGACCTCTCGGTCCCGAACCGAGCGCTCTACCAGGCTGAGCCACGCCCCGACGGAAAGGCTAGTGTAGCATGCGGAACAGCGACCTCACGAGCCTTGAGCTCGGAGTGGCAGGGAGACTACTTTATTGCCATGCCGATTTACGAGTACGAGTGCCGCGGCTGCGGCCATGAGTTCGAACAGCTCATACGCACGGGCGACACGCCCGAGTGCCCCACTTGTCATGGACACGATCTGGAGCGTCTGCTCTCGCACAGCTCGGTCAGTACAGAGCATACGCGTCAGAACTCGTTCAACAAGGCGAGAGCACGAGCCAAGCTCGTGCAGCGCGATAAGGACGTCGCACAGGCCGAGTACGAGAAGAAACACCACGAGGAAGGCCACTGAAGATCACGTCGGCTGAAGCGTCAAACCCTCCACGTACGCGAGCGCATCGTACGCCGTCATGTCCGGCTGCAGCGGCGTGATGGAAATGTAACCATCACGAACAGCCTGATAGTCAGAGCGGTCATGCGGCTCCCACTCGTTCTCACCTTCTTCGATCCAGTAGTACTCACGGTGCCGCGGATCCGTCCGCTCGCTCACCACCGTCACGTGATTGCGCTTCGCTTGCACGGTGACTCGAAAGCCCTTCGTCGGTCCCATGGGAACGTTGATGTTGAGCAACGTGAATTTCGGCAATCCTCGTTCGAGCACCGCCTGGGCGACGGTCGCCGCCGCGCTCGCAGACGGCCCGAACTCGCAGTCGTCTTTGATGCGTTGAGTCGAGATCGCGATGCTGGGGATCTCCAGCAAGGCGCCTTCGAGCGCGCCCGAGACCGTCCCTGAGTAGGTCACGTCGTCGCCCAGATTCCAGCCCTTATTGATCCCGGAGACGATGAGATCGGGCTTGCCTTTGAGAACGTGCGTGATCGCCAGGTTCACGCAGTCTGTAGGAGTCCCGTCTACGGCAAAGATGTTCGGTGCGATGAGGTCGATACGCAACGGCCGCCGCAGCGTGAGCGCGTGGCCAATGGCGCTTGCCTCCTGAATCGGCGCAACCACGGTAATGTCCCCGAGTGGTCGCAACGCATCAGCCAGAGTCTTGATTCCCTCGGAATGGACACCATCGTCATTGGTCACCAGAATGAGCGGCATGTGCACTTGATCTTAGCAAGTGCAAAGTCCAAAGTGTACCTATGACCCTGCAGGACGTGCTCGCTGCGCGAACGGCAGATGCGGCGCCCGAACTGGTCGAGCACCTGGACCGGGCACGTCTGCGTTGTCATGCCTGCGGGCATCAATGCCCGATCCCCGAGGGCGCCACCGGCGTGTGTAAGGTCCGATTCAATGAGGGCGGGCGTCTTCGAGTGCCATTCGGATACGTCGGCGGCGTGCAGTGCGATCCGATCGAAAAGAAGCCGTTCTTCCACGCATACCCAGGTGCGCTCGCCTACAGCGTCGGCATGCTCGGTTGCGACCTGCACTGTAGTTATTGTCAGAACTGGGTCACGTCGCAGGCGTTGCGCGACCCAGTCGCCGGATCGCACCCACGAGACGTCACCGCAGACGCGCTTGCCGACGAAGCGGTCGACCTGGGAGCGCAGGTCGTGGTCTCTACGTACAACGAACCACTCATCACGGTCGAATGGGCGGTCGAAGTCTTCAAGCAGGCCCGTCGTCGAGGGTTGATGACGGCATTCGTGTCGAATGGAAACGGGACCGAGCGGGTGCTCGAGTATCTGCGCCCCCACATCGATCTTTACAAGGTCGATCTCAAGAGCTTCAACGATCGGCGCTATCGCGAGCTCGGTGGGAGATTGCAGCCGATCCTCGACACGATCGCATGGCTGCATCGCGCCGGCGTGTGGCTCGAGATCGTGACGCTCCTGATCCCGGGGTTCAACGACAGCGAGGACGAGTTACGGCATCTGACGGCGTTTCTCGCGGGAGTGTCAGCGGATATTCCCTGGCACGTCACAGCGTTTCATCCCGACTACCGGATGACCGACGTTGGATCGACCACGTCAGCCATGTTGCAGCGTGCGTCGCGGATCGCTCGTGAAGCGGGCCTGCGATACATTTACGCAGGCAACCTGCCGGGGCGCGTGGGAGACCTCGAAAACACCTATTGCCCTCACTGTCGAGACCTGCTGGTGGGCCGGCATGGCTACCTGATACAGAAGTACAACCTGACGCCCGACGGCAGCTGCCCGTCCTGTGGAGCGCAGGTGCCAGGCCGATGGGGTCGGACCTTCGGCGGCCAGCGCGCGTCGATGCCCTTCTTGCCGCACGATCGCCGGCGTTTATCCGTGATCTGAAGGTAGGGCGGTCTTGTTCTACAGACCCGGCGTCTGGCCTGTCATAATGAATCCAGTGATCCTCGACAGACACCAGCGGCCGCTCCGGAACCTGCGTTTATCCGTCACCGACCGGTGCAATCTGCGCTGCAGCTATTGCATGCCCGAGACGGATTACGTGTGGCTGCCGCGCGAGGACATCCTGCACTTCGAGGAGATTGAAACGCTGGTCGATGTCTTCACATCGCTCGGTGTCGACAAGGTCAGGCTCACGGGCGGCGAACCGCTGCTGCGGCGCGATTTGCCAGAGCTGATCGAGCGCCTGGCTGTCCGCCCGGCAATCCGCGATCTGGCGATGACGACCAACGGCGTACTGCTCGCCTCGCAAGCGGGCGCGCTTCGTGACGCGGGGCTCCACCGTCTCACCGTCAGCCTGGACACGCTCAGACCCGAGCGCTTCCAGCACCTCACCCGATTCGACGAGCTCGACCGCGTGCTCAATGGCATCGCCACGGCCGCTCCGCTCTTTCCAGGACTCAAGCTCGACACCGTGGTCATCCGCGGGGTAAACGACGATGAATTGGTGGACCTGCTGGAGTTCGGCCGAAGGCACGGCGCCGAAGTGCGTTTCATCGAGTACATGGACGTCGGCGGCGCAACTCACTGGTCGATGCCTCGAGTCGTGTCGCGTCGCGAGATGCTCGATGTGCTGACGGCGCAGTATGGCGCCATCACACCCGTTATCGAGGAGTCTTCAGCACCGGCCGACCGATACACGCTGCCGGACGGGACGACCTTCGGCATCATCTCGTCGACGACCGAGCCGTTCTGTGAGAGCTGCGATCGCAGCCGGCTTACGGCGGATGGTCTCTGGTACCTCTGCCTCTACGCAGCGCATGGGACTGACCTGCGTCGTCCGCTGCGCACCGGCGCGAGCAGCGAACACCTGGCGCAACTGATCAGAGCGACCTGGGAAGTCCGCAGCGACCGCGGCGCAGAGGAACGACTCGCGTCGCGCGATCGATCGCCGCTCATTCCGTTGGATCGGTTGCGGCGCGATCCTCACCTCGAGATGCACACCCGCGGCGGATAGATCAGTCCTCAGGGTAAAATCCAGACATGCCTTATCCAGAACAGTTCATTGCTCCAATGCGGGCGGAGCTTACCGATGCTGGTGTGCGGGAGCTTCGGTCGCCGTCTGATGTCGACCAGGCGCTCGCCGCGCCGGGAACGGTGATGATCGTCGTGAATTCTGTCTGCGGATGTGCGGCCGGGAAAGCGCGGCCGGGCATCGTGATGGCGCTCGAGCACGCGCGGCGACCAGACGTCGTGGCAACGGTCTTCGCGGGTGCTGACATCGAGGCGACCGAGCGCGCCCGTCGGGCCTTCCTTCCTTACCCGCCGTCCTCACCTTCGGTGGCTCTCTTGCGGGACGGCAAGCTCGTCTACATGCTAGAGCGACGGCAGATCGAGACGCGTGATGCCCGCTCGATTGCCGACATGCTCAGACAAGCGTTCGAAGAGCACTGTTGATCGGTCTTCGGTCCAGGTCTCAGCCAAGGCCCTTCGACTGAAACTCGCGCAGGCACTGGCTCAGCGCGATGAGCTCTCGATCCAGCCGGTCGACTAACGCGCGTGTGCCGTCGAGTTGACCGTTTCGTCCCAGGGTCTCCAGCTCGAAGGCAGTCGCCGTCGGTCCTCCATCGATGAAGTTGGAGATCGATCCTTTCAGCGAATGAGCGGCGCGGCGTACTTCGTCCACCGACCCTGCGGTCACGGCGTCACGCAACCGTTGCAGCATATCCGGGTACTCGGCGAGAAAGATTCCGGCGAGCTGCACCGCGAGCTCGCGATCGCCGTCCAGGCGCACGAGCATGCGCTCGGGCGTCCATTTCATGACTACCTTTGAATTAACTATCGCCCCAAATCTGGCGAAGGCGGGCATCGCGCCCGCAAGTCCAGCGATAGAACCGGTACTGCACGGAGTGGGTGTTGTGGTAGTCCTGGTGATAGGTCTCCGCCGGATAGAATGCGGTCGCCCCGGTGACCTTCACCACAATCGATTGCTTGAAGCGCTTCTGCACACGCTGACGCGACGCCTCAGCCGCGGTGCGCTGTGCATCGGAGTGCACGAAGATCTCGGGCCGATATTGATCGCCCACATCGCAGAACTGACGGTGAGCCACGAACGGATCGACGTTGCGCCAGAAGTGATCCAGCAACTGGTCGTAGGTCACGACCGAAGGATCGAAGACGATCTCGACCGCTTCGACATGTCCTGTTCCGCCGCGTGAGACCTGCTCGTAGGTCGGATTAGGGGGACGACCACCGGTGTACCCGGAGGTCGTCGAAATCACGCCGCGGACCGCGTCGAAGTCGGCCTCGACGCACCAGAAACATCCGCCGGCGAACGTGGCCTTCTGAAGCCCGTTCTGTGCAGCCGCAGTCGTCGGCGCCGCCTGGCTGCCGGCGTGCAACCGGTCGAATCCGCCACGAAGCCATACGTAACCGGCGGCCAGCACGACCGCCGCGATCAGGATGACACGCTGCGTTCGCATAAGCACTCCTGCACGGTCGGACGTGGCCTGTTCAAATGACTCCCGACTCCATCACGAAATCGAGCGCCAGGCCGTTGATGCAGTATCGGAGGCCGGTGGGCGCAGGTCCATCGCCGAACACGTGCCCGAGATGACTTCCGCATCGTGAACAATGCACTTCGGTTCGCACCATCAACCAACTGCGATCGATCCTCGTGCCCACCGCATCGTCGAGGGGGCGCCAGAAACTCGGCCAGCCCGATCCACTCTCGAACTTGGTCTCCGACGAAAACAGTCTCTGACCACAGGCTGCGCAGACGAAAGCTCCAGTACGCTTCTCTGCGTTGAGCGGGCTGGAGAACGCCCGTTCCGTGCTGTGACCGCGAAGGATCCTGTAGCGATTAGATGGCAACGCCGCTCGCCACTCGGCGTCGCTTTTCTGCATGGGAAACACCTCGCCCTCGGCAGACGTCGCGTCTCTACTCGTCAGCCAGAGTGACACCGGTCCGAGGACTCCAGCCGCCGCCAGCACAACCACTGCCTGCCGCCTCGACACGCTCATGCACGGGCCCTCATCTTCTTGGACCACATGCCACACGGCATGGATTCACACAGGTTAACGCAATTCGGGTCCGTGAGCGCGCAGCCACTGGCGCGCGTCGCGATACCTGGGGCAGGCCGCTGCGACCAGGCGCCAGTAGGCCGCGGAGTGATCGAGCCGCTTGAGGTGCATCAGCTCATGAATGATGACGTAATCGCGAACCCACTGTGGCATGGCGACGAGCCGCCAATTGAGGCACACGTGCCCGTCACGCCCGCACGAACCCCACCGCGTCCGCTGATTGCGGATGCTGACGCGCGTGACCGACAGACCGTGTGTGTCAGCGAGCTCCCGCAACCGCTTCGGGAGCTCCGCCTGCGCCTGCGCGCGAAGTCGCCGTCGGTCGTCGGCGGAAAAGCGGCTGCGCGACAACACCGCCCGCTGCCGCAGGACCCATTCGACGTGGCGCTGCGCGAAGGCATCGGCCTCCCGGCGCGATCCTCCGCGCGGAATCGTGACGCGGACACGGCCATCGTATTCGACGCGGAGCAGGTATCGGCGCGCGCGACGATGACGCACGAAGTAGATTGGTGCAATCGCGCCGGCGGTTGGAGGCGCGAGGGCATCGTCGACCACCGGCGCCCGCGCTCCGGCCTCGCCGAACGGAAGCCCCAGTTGCACGACGACAGGATACCCGATTCGCCCCGGGCCCTTGACAACCCCTCCGGTGCTGATGTTATTTCTATAACACTAGTGCGAGGTACATAACATGCCCGAGAACCTGCATGCGGTGCTGACCAGACGGGAGCGCCAGATCATGGACGTCCTCTTCAGGCGCGGCCGGGCCACCGCTGCTGAAGTCATGGAGGACCTTCCCGGGTCGCCCAGCTACTCGACCGTCCGCACCCAGCTGCGCGTGCTGGAAGAGAAGGGACATGTCCGGCACGAGGAAGAAGGCGTGCGCTACGTCTACACCGCCGCGGTGCGGCGTCATGCCGCCCGCAAGTCGGCACTCAAGCACCTCGTGGACACCTTTTTCGACGGGTCGGCGGAGAAAGCGGTCGCAGCGCTGCTCGGCGGTGAAGCCACGCGCGTCTCCGGCGAGGAACTCGATCGCATCGCGGATCTGATTGCCAAGGCCAGGATCGCCGAGTTCGCACAGAAGGCCCGAAAGGACGGCGCGCGATGATGTTCCTGCTCAGCGTCACCATCAAGATCGCCCTTCTCATTCTCGTCGCGCTCGGCGCCTCGGCTGTGCTGCGCCGACGATCGGCTGCGTTGAGGCATTGGGTGCTCACCACTGCGCTCTTCGGGTGTCTCTGCATCCCTGCGTTGGAACTGCTCATGCCGGCGTGGTCGATTCCCGTGCCGGTCACCTGGTCCGCGTCACCTGCCAGTTCGACGCTGCGCCTGGTCAGCGAACCAGGCGCCTCGCCAGTCACTCGCTCGACGGGCACTGACCGCGCGAACGTTTCTCGACTGAGCAGGCTTCCCTCCCTCGCCATCATCATGGCGTCGGCGTGGGTCGCCGGTGTCGTCGTTGGCGTTGCGATTCTGATGGCGGGGCTATGGCGGCTTCGAACGCTCTCGGCTGAATCGGAGCCGGTATCCGCGGGTCCGTGGCGCGATCTCGCTGATGACGTCACCCGACGGTATGGGCTTCGCCGACACGTTCGGCTGCTTTCCTCGCGGCATTCAACGATGCTCGCGACGTGGGGCGTGCTCAATCCGACGATCTTGCTTCCCGCCGCAGCGCAGGGGTGGACCCACGATCGCATCCATGCGGTCCTCCATCACGAGTTGGCGCACGTGCGACGCGGCGATTGGGTCGTTGCGTTGACAGCAAACCTGTTGCGCGCCGTCTACTGGTTCAACCCGATGCTCTGGATTGCGTACCACCGATTGCGTCACGAAGGTGAGCGCGCCTGCGACGACCTCGTCCTCGCGTCCGGTATCAGTGGTTCGGAGTACGCGGCGCATCTGCTCGGCGTGGCGCGCGAGTTCGCGCAGCGCCGTTCCTGGTCACCGGCTATCGCCATTGCCCATCACTCGACGCTCGAAGGGAGGGTCCGAACCATGCTCGCCGCGCGTGTCAATCGTGAACCACTGTCTGCCGTCATGCGTGCGACTACTGTCGCTGTGCTGTCTGCCGTCACCGTGTCGATCGGGGTCGCCACCGTGTCGGGAAATACTCAGGTCGCGAACACCACGATTGCGACAGGTGCGAACACGCCGATTACGTCCGCGCCGGACGTTCGCGCGGTCCCGCAGGGTACGGTGCCCATTCTCTCGCCCCGACCGGAAACACGGCCCGTTGCCTCTCCATCGGCACATTCGTCGGCGCCGGCTGCTCAGGGCCAGCCATCAGGAGGCACGATCGAAGGCGTCCTTTACGACCAGTACGGCGGCCTGTTGCCAGGCGCATCGGTCAGGCTGACACAAGTGGACAACGGCAGCTCGCAAAATGCTCTCACCGATCGGAGCGGCTCGTTCGCGTTCCGTAGTCTGGCGGCCGGCGACTACGAGCTCGTCACCGAACTCCCCGGGTTCACGGCGGTCAGGAACGTGATTCGTGCGGAGCCGGGCTCAACTGTGCGCCGCCACATCATGCTGCCCATGGGGACCGTTCAGGAGACGATCCACGTCACCTGCTCCAGCACAGATCTCAATACGTCGAGACCAACGGCTCCGCCGGGAACGACGACGCCGGGGCCGACACAGCGTCGGGGCCAGGTTCGAATCGAGCCAAAGATGCAGAGCACGTTCACCGGCGGCATCGGCGGGCAAATCAAGGCACCGACGAAAACGCTGCATGTCAACCCCGTCTGCCCAACCGGGGTGACGGCGCAGGCGACGGTCGTCAAGCTGACGGGACGCATTGGGATCGACGGTCAGTTCAGCGATCTTCACAGCACCAGCACCGACGCGCCGGCGGCATTCGTCGCCTCGGCGATGGACGCGGCGCGCCAGTGGGAATTCACTCCCACGCTCCTAAACAACACACCTATCGAGGCCAACATCAGCGTCACGGTCAGCTACAGCTGGAATTAGAAAGGACGCTGAAACAAATCAACTCCCAATTCCCACCTTCCAATTCCCAATAACAGGTTGGGAGTTGGAGTTTGGCCTTCGACTTTCGCTCAGGCCACCCCGAGCATGGTCGAGGGGTGGGAGTTGGGATTTTTCTCTTGTTTAGCGGAAGTTCGATACGAGATACGCGTCCGTTTGCGCTGATCCGCGTGCGACGATCAGGCTCTTGCCATCAGGTGTGCGACGTCCACGGACGATGTCGAGTGTCGCCAGGTCGGTGACGCGCACCGGCGGTTCACCAGAGAGTGGCTGCACCCAGACGTTCGTTCGTTCGACCGTCGAGAACAGGATCCCATTACCGTCCGCCGTCCACTCCATCAGGCCGTTGGCGGTAGCGGGGGCGATGGTGCCCAGCTCGCGCGGCGGCGCCCTTCCGTCCAGAGGCATGGTCACCAGCGTCAGCCGATTCGCCCTGGGCGCGACGTTGATCCCCGCCAGGTACTTGCCATCCGGTGAAACCGCCGGGCGGTCGATGCCGGCGGCAATCAGCGTCGGAGCACCACCATCGATCGAGATGCGCCACGTCGCCACCGCCGATCCAGCTTCACCAACGGAGGCACAGACCACGAATCGCCCGTCGGGCGTGATGGACAACCAGGATGGACGCGGCAGGTGCGCGAGCAGGCGCGCATCAGTTCCATCCACGTTCATGCGCCAGATGCCCGTTTGACCATCGCGGTTGGAGACAAAGGCCACCGTGGATCCATCGGGCGTCACGGCGGGCCACAAGTTGGTCCCGTCCTTTGTGAGGATCTGGCGGTTTCCTCCCGAGCTGCCCAGCAACGTGAGCTGCGTATTTCCGCGCTCACCCGAGCTGACGATCGTGCGACCGTCCGGCAGCGGCGCTACGCCAAGCAACCCGTCGTATCGCTCCGACGCAATCCGCTGTGGGCTGCCGCCTTGAATCGGGATCCGCCACAGCGTGTATGCCGCGTCGAGTCCCACGGAGACAAACGCCATCCCGTCCGACCGCACCGACGCGTTTCGGTACTCGAGCAGATCGGGGGTCACGCGATGCGGCTCGCCGCGCGGGTAGGGTTGCAACCAGACTTTGCGTGGGTACTCGCGAAACTCATCGGCCTGATCGGCAACGAAGAGAATGCCCGAGCCGTCCGGTAGCCACGCGGTAAATGTCGCATCGCGAAAACGGCGTGAGAACTCCTGCCGCGCCCCCGATTGCGCATCGATCGTCACGAGGACGGCGTCTCCCGTGCTTCCGTTGTGGACGACCGCCGCGATTCGCCGGCCATCCGGAGACCACGACGGGGCCGCGAAAAACGCGGGAACGAAGAACTCTGGCGCCTTGACGGTGGCTAATGGGCGCAGACTGTTACCGTCGATATCTGTTGTGACAAGAGAGGTCTGACCCGGCTCCGGGAACCCAGCCCGATAGAACGCCATTCGCTTCCCGTCGCGCGAGAAGCTGACGGTGCTGTCGATCCCGTCGAGGACGGGCGTCGACGGTCCGCCCTGCACGCTGACAGCGAACAGGCGGCCGGCCGGACTTTGGGCGCTCTTGGTCGCATACAGCAGACCAGAGCCATCGGCGGTAAATGCGATCCCCCAGTAGCCGACGACGGCTGCGGGCACGAGTTCGACCGTCTGTCCCTGATCGATGCGGCGCAGTCGCAGGCCTTGCATGCCGCCCGCTGACTCGACCCACGCCAGGTAGCGGCCGTCCGGAGAGATCGCTGCGTCGATGGCCGTGCCCGTCGTCGTGAGACGCTCGATCGAAACACGTCCGGAGGTGCCTGTCGCCGTGGGGCGACGTCCCGCTTGCCACCACCCTGCCGCTCCGATCGCGAGGAGTGCGCCGACACCGGCGATGAGGAGGTATCGGCGATCGGTACGTTCTGGGACTTCGACGACCGCCGTATCGTCCAACTTGCGACGGACCTCGCGCAGATCGGCGGCGACCTCGTGCATGGATCCGTACCGTTGCGCGGGGTCCTTTACCAGGCACCTGCGAACAATGCGCTCGAGACCATCGGGCACACCGGGTACGTGCGTCGCAAGCGGCTCGGGCTCGTGCTCGACGATCTGCTTCAGCGTCGCGAACGCATTTGGACCGAGGAACGCCCGCTTCCCGGTGATTGACTCGTAAAGGACGCAGCCAAACGAGAAGATATCGGTGTGATAGTCGGTCGGCTGGCCCTGTACCTGCTCGGGCGACATGTAGCCGAGCGTGCCGAGGAGACGGCCGCCGTCGGTCGCCGTCGGGTCATGACTTCCCTGAGCGGCATCGTGGTGTGCGGCTTTAGCCTGACCCTGCATGAGGTCGGCGCGAAGCTTCGCGATACCGAAATCCAGCACCTTCGCGTAGCCCCCCTCGGCAATCATCAGGTTTTCCGGCTTGAGGTCTCGATGCGTCACGCCGGCGGCATGCGCCGCGTCGAGCGCGTCGGCAACCTGGGCAAGAAAATCAATTGTGCGCTCGAGGCCCAGGGGATTTCCCTCGAGACAGGCACGAAGCGTCTGCCCCGACACCAGCTCCATCGCTATGTAGAGCACCGGAGGACCCACCGGCGCCCCATTACGCTTCGGCGAGCTCTCCCCGATGTCGTAGATGGCGATGAGATGCGGGTGATTCAGTGCGGACGCGGCTCGCGCCTCCAGCACGAATCGCTCGAGACGATCCGAATCGCGCGTGACGCCCTGGCGAAGGATCTTGAGCGCGAGATCGCGGCCGAGCACGGCGTCTTTGGCGAGATAGACCTCGCCCATGCCGCCGCGCGCGATCAGGCGGGTAATGTCGAAGCGCCGGATCGTCGTGTTCGACAGGTCCTCTTCGGTCATCAAGGATCGAGCTATCTTACCGGACCATACGCCATCCCCGATTACCAGACCATGCGTCATCCCGAATCGTCGTTATTATGTGAACATGATTAAGGCCACCTGCCTGATTGGACTACCGCTCGTTGTCCTGACGTTGTCGCTTACGGCTCAGGCGCAGGAAGGACCGAACTCCGAGGAGTCCAGCCGCGTTCGTGAGGCGATTGCCGTCCTCAACGAGGTGATGGCGACCTCCGACACATCCATTCCCAAATCGATTACGACGAAGGCCGAAGGCATCGCCATCTTTCCTGGCACGTTGAAGGCAGGTTTCATCTTTGGTGGCATGCGGGGACGGGGCATCCTCAGCGCGCGCACAGAAGGTGGCTGGTCGGCACCGACGTTCATGACGCTGACTGGCGGAAGCGTTGGCCTGCAGATTGGCGGCCAGGCCGCGGACCTCGTGCTCGTGATCATGAACAGGCGTGGGCTCGAGCAGTTCGTGCGAAACCAGTTCAAGTTCGGCGCTGACGCCGCGGTGGCAGCGGGGCCCGTCGGCCGCGACGCCCAGGCCAACACCGATCTGCAACTGCGAGCGGAGATCCTCAGTTACTCACGATCGCGGGGACTCTTTGCCGGCGTGACCATCAACGGAAGTACTGTGCGCGCCGACATCGATGCCAATCAGCGCTTCTACGGCAAGCGGCTGGACGGCGCGCAGCTCGTGCTCAACAACGCGAGCGTCGAGGCGCCAACGCCGGTCCCCGAATGGATTCAGACGCTCAGCCGGCACATCACGCGCTGAGCCCTCAGCCGGCACATCACGCGGTGATGCGGACTTGGCGGGTCTGACGACCCGCCGCTACTTCTTCAGGCGATCGTCCAGGCGATCCGCGAGGGTCCTGAGCACCTTGATCCTCGCAAAGTTCTTGTCGTTGCCCTCGACCAGCGTCCACGGGGCAATCTTCGTGCTGGTGCGGGCGACCATGTCATTGACGGCCACGGTGTAGTCATCCCATCGCTTCCGATTCCGCCAGTCCTCGTCTGTGATCTTCCATTGCTTGTAGCTGGTCCGGCTCCGATCGCGAAATCGCTTGAGCTGCTCCGCTTTGCTGATATGAATCCAGAACTTCAGGAGCAGGATGCCGTCGGTCACCAGTTGCTCTTCGAAATGGTCGATCTCACCGTACCCTCGCATGTACTCCGCTTCTGTCGCGAAGCCTTCGACTCGTTCCACCAGTACGCGGCCGTACCAGCTTCGATCGAAGATCGTCAGGCGTCCTGCTCGTGAGAGGTGTCGCCAGAATCGCCACAGATAGTGATGGGCACGTTCCTCGTCGTTCGGCGCCGCGATGGGAATGACCTGGTAATCGCGGGCATCAAGACTCCCGGTCACGCGACGGATGGCGCCCCCTTTTCCGGCGGCATCCCACCCTTCGAACACCAGGATCGTCGACACGCCGCGCTTGCCCGCTCGACGCTGAAGCATATTCAATCGCGCCTGCAGCCGGGCCAGCTCATGCTCGAACTCCTCGTCACTGATCGTTTGCGTGAGGTCGAGGTTGTCGAGCACGTTGAACTCGCGGTCGACGCGTTGAACGGCGCTCAGCGGGCCATCGGCCCGCGGCGCGCGACTTGCTGCACGCGGACGCCGCGTGGCATCCGCGCTGCGCTCGAGACCGCGACGGATCGCATCGCGAAGCTCGGTGGCGACGACGACCGTGCGGTAGCGTTCGTCGTCGCCTTCGACGATGTGCCATGGCGCCGCGTTGGTGCTGGTGCGACGAATGGCGCGGTCGGCAGCGCTGACGAACTTGTCGAACATGCCCCAGTGCGTCCATTGCTCTTTCGTGACGCGCCACCGCTGTAAGGGATCCTTCTCGAACTCCTTGAGTCGCTTCTTCTGAGCGTTCTTGCTCAAGTGCATCCAGAATTTCACGACGACTGCGCCATCGTCGGTCAACGTACGCTCGAATGCGGCAATCTGGTCGAGCAGGGAATCGAACTCTACGGTGCTGACGCGCCCGGCGACACGATGGCGGATCGGGGATGAGTACCAGGCACTCAGAAACATGGCGAGGCGCCCGCGGGCAGGCAGATCACGCCAGTATCGCCAGAGCCGCGGCCGCTCGCGTTCCTCACCAGAGGGATCCGTGTAGCCGCGCGTGACGATCCAGCGAGGGTCCATCCACTCGTTCAGGAGGTTCACCGTCTCGCCTTTTCCCGCAGTATCGACACCCGCAAACAGAACAATCACCGGGAACGACGCCTGCCGGAGTTCCTGCTGCACGGCGAGCAACTCCGACCGCAACTGCGGGACCTGCGCTTTGTACTCACTCTTCGGGAGCTTTCGCCCGACTTCGGCGGCCTCGAACATAGCGGGCCCAGTGTACTGAATCCGCTCATGGCACTACGATGTAGGCGTCATGACCGACATCATTCGGGTCGCGCCGGACGCCCCCGATCCCGCCGCCATCGCCCGCGCGGCGGAATGCCTGCGCAATGGCGGCCTGGTCGCGTTTCCGACCGAGACTGTATACGGGCTGGGGGTGAATGCCCTCGACCGTGCGGCGGTAAAGCGGTTGTTCGCGGCCAAGCAGCGTCCGGCGACCGACCCACTGATCGTGCACGTGGGATCGTTCGAGTCGATTGCGCCGCTCGTCTCACGCGTTCCGAAGAGTGCCCGGAGCCTCGCACGGCACTTCTGGCCGGGACCGTTGACGCTGATCTTCCCCCGCTCTGCCCAAGTACCTGACGAGGTGACCGCGGGTCTCCCGAGCGTGGCGGTTCGCGTGCCGGCACACCCGGTCGCGCGGGCATTGATCGACGCGGCCGCCGTGCCTGTCGCAGCGCCAAGCGCTAACCTCTTCTCTCGCCCAAGCCCAACGCAGGCTTCTCACGTCATCGAGGATCTCGACGGCCGGATCGATCTCGTTCTCGATGGCGGCTCGACCACCATCGGCGTCGAGTCGACGGTGCTCGACCTCACCGGCGACGCGCCGACGGTGCTCCGGCCGGGCGCAGTGACAATCGAGATGCTGCGCAAGGTCGTTCGACGGGTGCGCATGTATCCGGCACTCGGGACTCGGGATCCGGGATCCGGGAATGCGCCGACGCCTTCTCCCGGCATGTTGGAGAAGCACTACTCGCCTCGTGCCGTGTTGACACTGTACGAAGGCGAGATCGGTTCAGTGCTTCCGTCACTGATCGACGCCGCTGGTATCGCGCTGGCGGAAGGGAAATCCGTCGGCGTGATCGCGGCGGAAGAAGATCGTTCTGTGTTCGACTCACTCGGATCGCATGCGGGACTGATCCTTCGCGCCATCGGTTCCGAGGAGGCACCCGATGTCGTGGCGTCGAAGCTCTACACCACGCTGCGCGAGCTCGACGCCGCCGGTGCCGACGTCATTCTCGTGCGCGGTTTCTCAGATCACGGGCTGTGGGCGGCCGTGCAGGATCGCCTCCGCCGCGCATCCGCAGGTAGAATCATTCGCTCTTCCTGACTGGGATCCACCCATCTTCGAAGCGTGCACGCGCGAGCAGAGTCAGCACGAGCCCGTAGCTTCGCACGCCTTCCTCGACGCGATTCGCCTTGAGGTACTCGTCGTAAACACGCCATCCAGCATCGCGCACCACGGGTATTTGTCCCTGGCGCACCCGCTCTGCCACGGCGGTGATGTCCTGACGCGGGCCGTCCTGCAGAGCCGAAGCCAAGTGCTGTCGATCGGCGGCGCTGACCTCGGAGTTGATTTGCCAGTACAAGAAGAGCCAACCGCTGTAGGCGGTAGGTGCGGCGGCGCGAACGCAGGTAAGGAACCCAACGAAGCTGGCTTCTGATTCGTCGGCATACCCCGCCAGGTGTGCCCATTCGTGAGCCGCGACGAATGGCTTTTCGAACGGCAGCAAGTCAGGATTCGCGAGCGCCTCGAGACCGAAGGGATTCATCATGCCATCGACAGAGGCCCATCGGAAGTACGGTCCGATGATCGACGACTTCAATCGTCCTGGAACTGCAGGACGCGCGTCCGAGAGTCGCGCCAGAACCGACTCGAACGCATTCGTCATCGGGCGGTCGCGCCACGGTGACGTTCGCCATCCCTCGGCGTGCGCCGATTGGTGCAGGGTGTTCAGTTGCTGGACGGCCACACGACCGAGTTCGAGGATGCCTTGTGTGGAGGCCGGCTCACGGTTGAGGACCAGCCGCTCGCTCATCGCCACTCGCCGGTAATTCAACCCCCAGATCGCGAGGAATACGAGATAGATCACGGCGCTCGCCGACACCAGCCGCGCGCAGATGAGGAGAATTGGTTTCCAGGTCTTCTTGCGGCGCGACCGACGAACACTGCGAACCACGATCACAAGGACTGCACAGAGCGCCGCCGCCACCACGACGTCCAACACGGCAAACGGGAAGAGATTGGAAACTGGTGTCAGGAGGCGTTGGATAACCGGATAAATGCTGGTGGAGTACCAGCGCTCGACCAGATGAGCATCAATTGGCGCCAATCCCGCCGCTACGGCCAGCACAATCACGAAGACCCGGAACAACGCCGACATCCCGCTCATTATCAGGGGGGGGCGTGCTGATTTGTGAAGGGGCCTGACCCCGTTACAATGCTGCACATGCGCCGGACCCTGGGTATCGTGGCCGCGCTGCTGTTCGCTCCCGCGGCGAATGGGCAGGTACTGTCCCCGAGCGACGCCGACAACGGACGCATTGCCGGTGCCGTCGCTACCATCGACGCCGAGCTCGTCGCCGACGCCACCGTTACCCTGGGGCGAGTGAACGATCAGGGTGTCGCTGTTCGGAGGCGGACGGTAAGAACAGACGCCAGCGGCGCGTTCAGCTTCACCGGACTTCCGGAAGGTCGCTATCGAGTCTTCGCGTCCAAACCGGGGTACACCAGCAGACAGCTCCCCGGACCCGACGAAGTCACCATGTCGTTCAGCGAAGGGGCGCTCGTCGATCTCGCGGTAGACGCGCAAGCGCTCGACGTTCAGGTGACACTTCACCGTAGTGCAAGCATCGCAGGCCGCGTCATTCGTCCCGACGGCAGCGCGGCTCCCAACGTCCAGGTACAGCTGGCTCTTCCAGGCTCCGGACGCGGACGGCAGGTCCTCTTCGAAGCGAAGGCCACCAGTCAGCTCGACGGGCGATATGAGATCCGCGATCTCCCACCCGGCGAGTACCTCGTCGGTGCCTTGAATCTGTCGATGCCGACCAGGCAGCCCGTCGATGCCGCGGAGACCACTCAAGAAGAGCGCAACAGGGCGGTCGCGGCAGCGCGCACCGCGAACTGGTCGTGGTATCCCGGGGTTCCAGACCAGGAACCAGGGAGCGCCGTCACGCTGCTCGAAGGCGTCAATGCTGAAGGGATCGACATCCTGCTCACGGCGCCGCAGCGTTTCAGCGTGTCAGGTGTCGTGTTCTGGCCCGTTGGCGTTGCGCCCCAGGGCATCACAATCGACTACGGCGATCCAGAAGGCCAGAGATCTGGCATCTGGATCGTGTCCGATCCCGGAGGGTCGTTCGCGCTTTCCGGTCTCGCACTCGGCGCGTTGACGCTCCTGGCGCGAGCCGAATCCGAGCAGGGACCGCTGATCGGAATCGCAACCACCGAGGTCATGGCGGAAGCATTCGAGGACGTGCGGATCGTCATCGATCGACCAAGCCTTGTCGCAGGTCGCATTGTGTACGAGGAGAATGTGCCGCAGTCCTCGCGTGCGACATCGATTGTGGCCGAACAGAAGCTGCTCAGGGTGTCCGCTCTTTATCCGGTGCCGGAATCTCCTGTTGATTCGAGCGGACGCTTCGAGCTGACCGGCCCCATCGGAGAGTTCGAGTTTGCGCTCGACGGCCTTGCACCAGGTCTAACGATCAAGCGCGTTACGCGCAACGGCCGGCCACTGCCGATGAATCGAATCGGCGTTGCCGCAGCTGAAGTGGTCCGCGACATCGAAATCGTCGTCGGTCAGTAGCCGGAACCGTAGAGCGTGGGCTGTCAGTAGCCGTGAACGTAGAGCGCGGGCTTCAGCCCGCGCGTAGACTGAGACTCATCGCGTCCGCTTCCGCAGGGTGGCAATCGCCTTCTCAGCGTCTGCTCGTCGCGATTCTGCGCGCGCGATGGCGCGCTCGTGCCGCGCGATTTCACGCGCCTTGGTCTCCGGTGTTCCGGAGCCATCGTTGATCACTCCAATCGCCCGACGACGGACCGTAATCGACAGGTCGAAACACTGTCGCGCCTGTTCCAGGGCGGCAATGCCCTCAGGAGTCTTTCTCAGGTCGGATCGGACACCACCGAGCATGAGGGCTGCCTCGCACTGCCCCGCGTCCATGACGATGGCCTCTTCGAATTCCTTTTCAGCGGTCGTCGGTCTTGTGAGGCGCCATTCGATCATGCCGGAGAGGACGAAGACGGCCGCGTTCACCATGAGCGTGCGGGCACGATCGGCCTCGACGCGCGCCGCGTTGGCATTGTCCATGTAGTAGTAGTTCCACCCTCGCCAGTAGTACGCCTGACCGAGAAACCATCGGCCGCCGTCGATGAGCCGAGTGGCAGTATCGATGGCTTCCTGATGGCGTTCGAGGTAGGACAAGGAGACCGTCCTGCCAATGAGGGCATCCGGATGCGTGGGCACGAGAGCAATCGCCGTGTCGTACGCAGCGAGAGCCTGCGGCCAGTCTTCCCATGCCTGAAGCAGATTACCGACGTTGGTCGCAATGGCCGGCGACTGCGGGAAGGCGGCTGCAGCCGAGCGAAAAAGACGCAGCGCCTCCTCCTGGTTTTGACCCTTACGATTCTCGAGCGCGTACTTTCCCAGCACGTAGTCTGCGTCGACGAAGTCCGGGTCGCCCACGCGCACACCAGACAGCTGTGTCACGAATCGGCTATCGCAAATACCAGCACGGTACTCGAGCACAGGAACCGGACGATCCACGATTTCCTTGACCAGCTCCTCTCGACTCTCGCGAAACACATCGATCGAGCACACGAGCGCGATGTCGAGATATCGCTTGAACACCTCTGACCCCGGTCCGGACGTCAGCGACTGCCGCCAGGCTGGCGCCCGCGTGCGGTCGCGATTTCGGGCGCGGGTCTCGCTGAGCAGATCGTCGCGATTCCCGCTCAATGGATCCGGGGGAATCGCCGCCACCATCTCCATGTACTCGAGTCTCGCGGCGTCGCCATCGGCCAGCGTCTGCGCCTCGCTGAGCCATGCGGCTGCGGGAAGTCCCAACTCGAGCGATCGCAAGGCAAGGATGGCGGCCGTCTCGAACGCCAGCTGGGAAACCGCATGCTCGCGGGCCAGTGCATGAGCCTTCTCGAGGCAGGTGTAGCAACCCCGTTCGATGAGTCGAGTGATTTCCGGGAGCGGATTCGGTGGAACAGGTGTCGTCGCGGATGGCGCCGGCCGCGATGTCGCGCAGCCCGCCAGGAGAATCAAGAGGATTGAGAGAGCGGCACGCCTCACTTTGTGGTTGGACGATCGAACTTACAGAAAGGCTCTCCCTTTTCCTTCAATCGTGCTTCGAGCCGCTCGGTGCAGTCGCACGTGGAACATGCCCAGTACTCGGTTCCGTTTTCGTGGCGGCAACGGCTGCGGGCGTGTGCGTCCTTGATCGACAGCAGGTCGAAATAAGACTCCCAATAAGGCCGCTCTTCCTCGAGCGGCGTGGCGCAGAAGCAGGTCTCCACCCACTTGACCGACCCATCGGGCAATTGGCGCGCTTGTGACATGTCGTAAACGTACTCGTCTCCGGCGACTGAACCCGCCCCCAGGCTCCCCTCCTGGATGGCTCGATCGAGCGCCGGCCGCCGGCCCGGCTTCACACGCGCAGTAACGAGATAGCGCATGAATTGATGTTAACCTTTCGCGCATGCGGAGGACGGCTGTTTTCCTGGGTGCCATGCTGGCGGCCTCAACAGCGCTCGCGCAACAGCCCGACCGCTGGGAGAGGTTTGTCGCGGCCTATGACGAGGCCGACAAGGTTTCGCCGCCGCTGAAGCATCAAATCGTGTTCGTCGGCAGTTCAACCATTCGCCGATGGGATGTCGCCTCGTATTTCCCTGACCTCAAGATCATCAACCGGGGAATCGACGGCACCGAGTTGTCTGACGCCTTGAAGTACATCGATCGTCTCGTTCTGCGATATGAGCCACGGTTGGTCGTCGTCTACGCGGGTGACAACGACATCGGCGGTGGAAAGCTTTCAGAACAGGTCAGTGTGGACTTCGAGCGATTCGTGCGTGCTGTCCAGACCCGGCTGCCCGAGACCCGCATCCTCTACATCGGCATCAAGCCAAGTCCACTTCGCTGGCTGCAGGTGGACCGGATGCGGCTGGCGAATCAAGTCATCAGGACGATTTGCGAGCGCGACGATCGGCTCGCGTTTCTCGATTTCGACAATCTGATGCTCGGGTGGGATGAAAAACCACGACGCGAGCTGTACGTCGAGGACGGCCTCCACCTGTGGCCACAGGGATATCAACTGTGGACCGCGGTGCTCAGACCGTACCTGGTGCAATAACGCGCTCATGACGCTGGCTCGCACGCTCGCGATCGTCACGACGCTCTCGCTTGTCCCTGCGTTCGTTGTCGCGCAACAGGCGCAAACCCCTGCTCCATCAGGTCGCGGCCGGATTGGCGGTGCCGGTATCGGCGCATATCCCGAGCGCAAGGAAGACCAAGCAGCCGTGGAACGCGGA
>Ga0075418_10002046_pt1 | contig 22921 bp, 21 predicted proteins | sample SoiMetdeltSBSDD2_FD_81776 | JGI IMG/M metagenome (GOLD analysis project Ga0075418, IMG submission 81776) | Bulk soil microbial communities from a Populus tree surrounding site in Tennessee, USA - Soil MetaG P. deltoides SBSDD2 | ecosystem: Environmental > Terrestrial > Soil > Tree plantation...
CGAAGGCGGTGTCGACCTCGCGGCCATCACCGGTACGGGCCGAGGCGGCGTCGTCAGCAAGCCCGATGTGATCGAACAGGCTGGCGCGACTCCGGCCGGCGGAGCACGTGGAGATGGTGCCGCTGCCCCACCTGCTCGCCGAGTTGAGGACGCCCCACCCCGCGTGCAGGCGGCGCCAACCAGACCTCCCACTCCGGCAGCCGGAACGCGTGAGACCCGCGAGAAGATGTCGACGCGGCGGAAGCGCATCGCGGAACATCTTCTCGAGGCGCAACACGCGACGGCTCACCTCACGACGTTCAACGAGATCGATATGTCGGCGGTGAGCGCGCTGCGCGAGCGAATCAAGGAGCGCGTCGAAAAGGAGCGCGGCGTGAAGCTGAGCTTCATGCCGTTCTTCGTGAAGGCCGCTTGCCTAGCGCTCGAAGCATACCCCGTCGTCAACGCGCAGATCGACGGCGACTCCATCGTGTTCAAGCATTACGTGAACATGGGGATCGCCGTCGCATCCGACGCGGGCCTCGTGGTTCCGAACATCAAAGACGCCGATCGCAAAGGGATGATCGAAGTCTCGAGCGATATCACGGCGCTCGCGAAGCGCGCGCGCGACGGCAAGCTCACGATGGATGATCTCAGCGGCGGAACGTTCACGATCACGAACGGCGGCGTCTTCGGATCACTCGTGTCGACGCCGATCATCAACTATCCCCAGGTCGGCATCCTCGGGCTGCACAAGATTCAGGATCGTCCGGTCGCCTTGAACGGCAAGGTCGAGATTCGACCCATGATGTACGTCGCGCTCTCGTATGACCACCGAATCATCGATGGCCAACAGGCGGTGTTGTTCCTGGTGCGCATCAAGGAGTTGATGGAGGATCCCGCAACGATGCTGATCAACTGAGGGCTAGTTGGCGAAATCATGGCCCGAGCTCGCGCGCGAGCTCGGGCCTTTTTTTCGATCATGCCACGTTTCTGTGCGCAGGTGTTTCGGACTCTGTCAGTTTCCTGTAAATGGCAAACCCTTTGGCCGTTCGCAGCATCAAATTGGGCAGAGATCGATGGACAGCGCGCGCGTCGCAGCGGCGACTGTCCGGACCTCGGCCGAACGGTCTTGCCGAGCGTCGACACTTTTGAGTGAGATGCGCGTAGTGAGCGGTGACAGGAGCAGTGAGATGGGCAAGTCTTCGACTTCATTCGCATTCACGCCAATTCCGCCCCCGCGTGGCAGCTTCAGGCCACCGATCATGTCGGCACTCGCGGGAGTCTGGCGTGGTCACCTGATGGCTGCCGACGACGACGTCAGCGTCCCGTTCACGTTGATCCGCGACGCGTCGGTAGATGCCTCCGTGGTGGGACGATTCCTGTTCTTCATGACGAGGGACGTTCCGCCGACCGGCGTGAAGCTGCTCGAGGCAAGTCAGAGCACGTTCGTCGCGATGATTGGCCCGTACTTCGATCCGCGCGAGAACGGTGACGTCGTCACGGTGTTCGAGGGACGTCGCGTCGACGGAAAGATCTCGGGCAAGTTCAACACGCGACTCGTTCGAGGGTACCGTCCAGTCCGCGCCGGGAAGTTCGTCGCGGTGCGCGAGGACTCGAAATCGCACGGTTGACGGTAGCTCTCTGAGGGAGGAGCAGCGGGTACGGTCGCCTTCGGTTGCCGTACCCGCTACTTTTTTTGCACTCCCTCTGGCTCCGCTGAAACATGGCAAACGCGAGTGAAACGGCCGACGTCGTCGTAATCGGCGGCGGTCCTGGTGGTTATGTGGCCGCGATCCGCGCCGCACAGCTCGGCTTGAAAACCGTCTGCGTCGAGATGGACAGAACGCTGGGCGGCACGTGCGTGAACGTTGGCTGTATCCCGTCCAAAGCACTCCTGCAGTCGTCCGAGCACTTCGAGTTCGCGCGACTTCACGCACGAGAACATGGCATCAATATCGACGGCTTGACCGTCGATCTCGCGACCATGATGCGTCGCAAGGTCGACGTCGTTGCGCAGAACACCCGCGGCATCGAGTTCCTGTTCAAGAAGAACAAGGTGACGTGGGCCAAAGGCCGCGGCACGCTGCGGGCGAACAACGCTGTCGAGGTGACCGGGACCGACGGATCTCCCACGGCCTATCAAGCGCGGAACGTCATTATCGCGACCGGTTCCGTTCCCATCGAGTTGCCATTTCTCAGGGTCGACGAACAGCGGGTGTTATCGAACATCGGCGCCCTATCGATTGGCGAAGTGCCGAAGCACCTCGTCGTGATTGGCGGTGGAGTCATCGGCCTCGAGCTCGGCTCGGTATGGCGGCGCCTCGGTGCGAAGGTCACGGTGGTCGAGCTCATGCCGACCATTCTGCCCGGGATGGATGCTGACATCGTAAAGGAAGCGGACAAGGTGTTCCGCAAGCAGGGTCTCGAGATTCGTGCTGGGACGAAAGTCGTCGGCGCGACGGTCGAGCAGGATCGGGTGCTCGTGCAAACGGAAAAGGACGGCGCGGCGGAAACGCTCGAAGCCGATTACGTGCTGCTGTCCATCGGCCGCCGCCCATCGCTCACCGGCATCGACGCCGCGGCACTTGGACTGAACGTCGGCAAGCGCGGCGAGGTGATCGTCGATCACGCCATGCGTACCAACCTATCGGGCGTGTTCGCCATCGGCGACGTCGTCGGAGGAAAGCTGCTCGCGCACAAGGCGGAGGACGAAGGCGTTGTCGCAGCGGAAGTGATCGCCGGAAAGCCATCCGAGATGCACTACCGATCGATGCCATCGATCGTCTACACATGGCCGGAAGTCGCGACCGTCGGCCTCGCGGAGCACGAGGTCAAGGAGAGCGGCCGCGAGTACAAAGTCGGCAAGTTTCCGTTCTCCGCGAACGGCCGCGCGCGCACCATGGGCGAAACCACCGGCTTCGTGAAATTCATCGCCGACGCGAAGACCGACGAGCTGCTCGGTGCCCACCTCATCGGACCTAACGTGTCGGAGCTCTGCGCGGAAGTCGTGCTGGCGTTCGAGTACCGCGGATCAGCGGAGGACCTCGGTGTCACGGTGCACTCCCACCCAACGCTGTCCGAAGCCGTGAAGGAAGCGGCGCTGGGCGTGCTCGGCCGCTCGATCCACCTGTAGACGCGTCCGAAGGGATGCCCAGGTTTCGCACCGTGTTGTTCGATTGCGATTCGACGTTGTCGGCGATCGAGGGTATCGATGAGCTGGCCATTCATTGTCGTGACGACGTCGAACGGCTCACCGACGCCGCGATGCGCGGGCGCATCCCCCTCGAGGAAGTTTATGGACGCCGGTTGCGGCTCGTGCAGCCGACCCGCGCGGCCGTGGAAGCGCTCGGACGCGAGTATGTCGCGCGCCTCGTGCCTGATGCCGCAGAAACTGTTAACGCATTGCGCGCAGCCGGCGTGGACGTCCGCATCATCTCTGGCGGGCTGCTCCCCGCTGTGATGGCAGTTGCGCGGGCTGTTGGTATCGATGCAGGCTGCGTGGCCGCGGTAGACATTACCTTCAACTCCGACGGATCGTACGCCGGCTTCGACACTTCATCCCCGCTGACGATGTCGGGCGGCAAGCGCGCGGCGATCGAGCGCTGGGCTGTCAGCCGCCCGGCGATGATGGTGGGCGACGGCACGACTGACCTCGAGGCAAGGCCTGTCGTCGATCTCTTCGTTGCGTTTGCCGGTGTCGTCGAGCGCCCGAACGTCGTCAATTCCGCAGACGCCGTGGTGCGCGCGAATTCTCTCGCGCCGGTGCTTCCTCTCGCGCTGCACGCGGACGAGCTTCTTCATAGTCCCCATTACTCGCTCTACGAGCGCGGCGCCGCGCTGAACGCGGCCGGCCCGACTCGCTAACCCGAATCAATCGCACTTCATGACGGTAAAACCGAGCGCCGACGTAGCGGCCAGCCCTTCTTCCACCAACCACGATCGCGGATTCGGTCGCTTCTTCCTGCCCGGGCCCACCGAGGTGCGGCCGAGCATCCTCCAGGAAATGCTGAAGCCGATGATCGGGCATCGCGGCAAGGGGATGGAGGATCTCATTGCGCGCATCGAGCCCGATCTCCAGTACGTGTTCCGTACGAAGCGCCCGGTATACATCGCGAGCTCGTCGGCCACGGGACTGATGGAGGGCGCCATCAGAAACGGCGTGCGTTCGCGCGTTCTGTGCCTCGTCAATGGCGCGTTCAGCGAGCGCTTTTTCCAGATCGCTCGCGCATGCGGCGTCGAGGCCGAACCGCTCACCGTTCCGCTCGGCCAGGCTCACACCCCTGAGATGCTCGAGGGAGCGCTCAAAGGCGGAAAGTTCGATGCGGTCACGGTTGTTCATTCCGAAACATCGACCGGCGCGCTGAACCCCGTCGCCGAGCTGACCCGCGTGGCACACGCGGCCGGTGACGTCGCCATCCTGGTCGACAGTGTGAGCGGGATGGCGGGCGCGCCGGTCGAGACCGACGACTGGGAGCTCGATTTCGTCCTGACGGGCTCGCAGAAGGCGTTCGCCATCCCGGCGGGCCTTGCGTTCGCCGCCGCGCGAGAAAACGTGATGCAGCGCGCCAACGCGAAGTCGGACCGCGGCATTTACTTCGATCTGGTCGAGTTCGACAAATACATTCGAAAGAACCAGACGCCCAACACCCCGGCGCTCTCGTTGTGCTATGCGTTGGCCGCCCAACTCGCCGACATTCGTCGCGAGACAATCGAAGCGAGGTGGCAGCGTCACGCGGAAATGGCCCAGCGCACGTGGGAATGGGTCGATGAGGTTCGTGACGCAGGGATTCCCATCTCCGTTCTCGCTCCCGAGGGTAGTCGGTCGCCCACGGTGACGTGCGTCTCGCTTCCATCGACGCACACGGGCAGCGCCGTGACGTCGGCGATGAAGGCTCGAGGATTCGTGATTTCTACAGGCTACGGTTCTTTGAAGGACACCGGCATTCGGATCGGGCACATGGGCGATCACACGCTCGACGAGCTGAACGAGCTGCTCGACACCCTGCGTGAGGTGCTCGCCGCATGACCGCGCAGTTTCGCGTACTGGTCGCCGACCAGATCGCGCTCGATGGTCTCGCTCCACTTCGCGACGACTCTCGCTTCGAGCTGATCGTCAAGCCGGGGCTCAAGGGAGCCGAGCTCCGGGATGCCATTGCGGCCGCGGACGCGGTGCTCGTCCGCAGCGCGACCCAGATCACTCGAGAATCGCTCGCCCGTGCCAACGGGTTGAAAGTGATCGGGCGTGCAGGCGTGGGCGTGGACACGATCGACGTGGATGCCGCGACCGAGCGCGGGATCGCTGTGCTCACGGCGCCCGCCGGGAACACCATTTCGGCCGCCGAGCTGACGTTCGCGCTCACCCTCGCGCTGGCTCGGCGGGTCAGCGCAGCTGACCGGTCCATGAAGGCCGGTCAATGGGACCGAAAGAGCTTCAGCGGAACGGAGTTGTACGGGAAGACCTTGGGCCTCGTCGGCGCAGGTCGGATCGGCGGCGAGGTCGCCAAACGCGCCCGCGCGTTCGGAATGCAGGTGGTTGCGTTCGACCCGTTCCTCATTGCCGAGCGGGCTCTCACGTTAGGCATCGAGCGCGCGGAGCTGGATGAGGTGCTGCGTCGAGCCGATGTCGTGTCACTGCACGTGCCGCTGACGGACGCCACCGCGGGGCTTCTCGGTGATCGCGAGCTCGGATTGATGAAGCCGACCGCAGTGATCGTGAACGCGGCCCGTGGCGGCGTCGTGCGGGAGGATGCCCTCGTTCGGGCACTGACGGACAAGCGGATCGCGGGCGCCGCGCTCGATGTGTTCGAGCAGGAGCCGCTACCCGCGGATCATCCGCTGCGTTTACTCGAGAACGTCGTCCTCACACCGCACCTTGGCGCCTCCACCGCCGAGGCCCAGCAGAACGTGGCGGTCGAGATCGCGGAAGCCGTGCGAGCGGCTTTGGTCGACGGGGACCTGTCGCGGGCGGTCAACGCGCCCGGGCTTGGCGGCGACGAGATGCGTCGTATCCGACCGCTGCTCGCCCTGTCAGAGCGGCTCGGCGTTCTCACGACGGCTCTTGCCGAAGGAGGAATGTCACGGATCGAGGTGCGGTACGCCGGGTCGGCGGCGGCTGGCGCCTTGCGGCTGCTTACGGCGACGGCGCTGGCTGGCGCGCTCTCCCGCATCGTCGGCGAGGGCGCCGTGAACACCGTGAATGCGCTCCACCTGGCGTCCGCTCACGGGATCCGCGTGGACCAGATCCAGCTCGACCCGCGCGACGCGTTCGCGGAGCAAATCGAAGTTCGCGCAGCGACCGACACCAGGGAGACACGGGTCGCCGGCGCATTGTTAGGCGATGCCCACCCGCGCATTGTTCGCATCGACGACTTCCACGTCGATGTGGTGCCAGAGGGGACGCTGCTGGTTCTTCGGAACCGAGACGTGCCTGGAGTGATCGGCCGCGTCGGGTCGGTACTGGGGAATGCCGGCATCAACATCGCCGGGTACCATCAGTCGCGACTCTACGCGCGTGGTGAAGCACTGGCCGTCGTGAACGTGGACACGCGCGTGGATGCGGCGATCGTCGACGCGTTAGGCGCGCTGCCCGAAGTCCACAGCGTTCGTCAGGTCCAGTTGAATCCCCGGTAGCGGAGCACGTCGCGACTGTCATGAGCCAGCCGGCCTCGGCGGTCGCGACGTATCGTCCCGCGCTCGACGCGGATCACGCGGAGATGCGGGTGCTCGTCGAGCACAGTGTCGCGGGCACGCCGTACGCCACCGTGGTCGACTATTTTCTTCGCCTCGCAAGCGAGGGCGCGGCAGACGAATCGCGCGCGATCGTCGCCGAGCGCGCCGGTGAGATCGTAGGGTTCGCCCTGTTTGGTGAGGTTGCCGGCGCGATCGGCACCGGTCGCATGCACTTTGTTGGCGTGACCGCCAGCGCACGGTTGCTCGCTGTCGGCGTCGGTCTTTGCGAGGCAGCCGTTGCCGATCTCGTTTCGAAAGGCGCTCGTCTCGTTGTGGCCGAAATCCCCGACGAGCCCTTGCTGTCCCCGGGTCGGGCATTGCTTGCCCGCTGCGGTTTCGCGGAGACCGCGCGCGTAGTCGACTACTTTCGGGACGGGACTGACCTCGTCGTGCTGCTTCGCGACACTCACCGAGGCACATAAGCAAGTGCCGGCAGGGCGCTGCTCGCCCTGCCGGCATCTACAACATGTGGCGGTCCGATGACTACCCGCGACGGCACGCCCACAGAATCCGTTGGTCCGGCGTGAGCACGGCGAAAATGGCCGCCTGCAGCTTCCGCTCGGCGTCTGCAACCCGGCGCTGCGGCTCGATAGCGCCGGCGAGGATCGCGGCAATCTCCTCGCGCGTCTTCCCCGCCTCGCGGGCCTTTTTCGCTTCCGCGGCGATCGATCGAATGAGATCGAGATCCGGCTTGACGGTGACGTAGAACTGTTGCTCGAGATCGCGAATCGCCTTGACCTGATCGTCGGTCAGCTGGAGCGAGCCCCGTTTGCAGTCGTGGAGTCGGTGCGCCTGGATCCACGCTTTCTGCTCCGGCGTGTACACGGCCCAGATGTCCGCCTGGAGTTTCTTGAATGCTGCGTCCAGTCTCGCGACGATCGGACCACCCGTGGCGAGAATCGCCCGTACTTCCTCGCGCGACTTGCCTGCACGGATCGCCGCCTTGGCTTCACGCTCGATCGCCTGCAGTGCCGCGACGTCGGCGGCGGTCGCCTTCATGAACGCATCGTGCAGCGCGGCGATCGCAGCCTTTTGCTCGGCAGTCAGCTTCAGCGCGTCCGGCAGCAGCGAAGCGCCGATTCCGGCGGCGTCGATCGACGCCGCCGGGCTCACCGCATAGTCGGGGATCAGATCGACCACATCGTCAGCGGTGGTCGCTGGCGCGACCGGCGTCGTCGACCTGTCGCACGCACCCAGCACGGAGATCGCTCCCAGCAGCACCACGAACCGAGCTCGCATAACCGCTCCCCTTCGGATGGTCTGTGTGTCCCTCGGAATACAATGACGCCGTTGCGCGAAGCGGATCAAGAGGCTGCCCTTCACCGGTGGCGCGGCGCTCGCCGAGTCAGACGCCGGCGCGCCGGGCATCGTTAAGAAGAAAAAAAAGGCCGGTCCGATGACGGACCGGCCGGCTTTCAATGCGGACGGAGTGTCGGTATCAGCGGAGTCGCATGCTGTTACCGATCGCGGCGCCCAGGGCGACCAGGCCCGCAGCCGCAGCCAACGCTACGACCGGCGATACCTGAATCGACTTCTTCCACCACGGCAGCGCGACCTGCGGAACATCGGCAGGAAGTGCGGCCATGATTTGCGCCTTCACGTGCGCCGGCGTCACCATGTGACGGCGACGCTCGGACTCCTCTTCAATACGCCGCCACAGGTCGACCTGGCGGGCAGATTCTGCATTGAGTGCGGCTGGCTCTGGCGCTTCGCCGTCGAGCCAGCGGTTGATCATCTCGGACGTCGCTGTCGCGCCAAGCGGAACTTCCCTATCGCTGAGCGGCTGCGCATGCTCCGAGGCTCGGCGAGGGCGCTCGCGCCCAGCGTCGCCGCTGCCGTCGCGTGCGTTAAGGTTGTCAAGCATTATGCGTATTTCTCCTCTAGAAGAGCCTGGAGCGCCTCACGAGCGCGGTGAACGCGCATCTTCAGGGCCCCAACGGTGGTACCTAACAAATCGGCCATCTCCTCGTACGACCGCCCTTCGACGTGCTTCATCACGAACGCCTCTCGCAATGACGGCGCGAGAGTCATCAGTGCCTTGTCGAGGTCCGAGCGGAGCTCGGTCCGGTCCAACTCCTCATCGGGAGTCGAATAGCCGGAAGGCTGATCGTCTTCATCGTAGCTCAGGTGCGTGCGCCGAATGTTCTTCAGCCAGTCCTTGCACCCGTTCGCTACGATCCGGAAAACCCAGGCGTCAAAACGTCCGCGCACCTCGGCGAGGTGTTGGTACGCCTTGATGAAAGACATCTGGAGAATGTCTTCCGCAACATCCGGGCTGCCGGTCATGCCCAACGCGTGGCGGTACAGTGGGTCGCTGTACCGGTTGATCAGAACCGAAAACGCATCCCGGTTGCCCGCAAGGACTCGCGAGATGATGTCCTGATCTACTTCCAGTTGGTCGGTCGGAGAGGCCGGCACCGTCGTCTTCACGGTGCTAGTGTAACCCGATTCTCGCGCCGTCGATAGTGCGGATGAGGCACGCCTCGCCGCCGGCCTGGGAGTTGTGTTGTTGGTCACATGGGTCTGACGAACGAGTTGGCAGCGGGTAACACCGGGGTCACGACTCGCTCGCGTTTCCCTCTCGTGCCTATCGAAGGCGCGCGTAGTAGAGCAGTTCGCGGACCTCGTCGCCTTTGTAGCGCCGGCCTGCACGATCGCTGTCTGCCCGGTAGCGCTTGTACCGTCGCGTAAAGCGCTTGACGCGTCCATCAATTGCGGCGTCGGCGAGTATGGCTCGCAGGTCCCTGTCCTCGATGACGCCTTCGCTATTGTAGCTGACCAGAACGTGGCGAGCCCCGGTGACCGCGAGCAGGCCGCGCAGCGCGTCCGGTGCGTCCCGCCGCGAGCACCACGCGCTCCGCTGCTCGCCGTCGGCGATAAGGCCGGTCTTTCCGCGGAGCTCGACCTCCTCATCGAACCAGCCGCGTGCGATCAGCTCCGGCACGTGGTAGTAACCGGCATATTGCCGACTGTTGTACGGCGGATCGACGTACAGAAGATCGATCGCGCCCAGCGTCTCGGCGACCTGCGCGGCGTCTGCCTGATGGGCGACGCATCGCGCGCGCGACGCGATGGGTCTTTCGGCTACGATCGAGAGCGGCCGCAGCGCGTTCGGTTGCCATTGCTTGATGTACGCTGCGTAGACGCCTGCGGTGTTGGCAATGCGATCAGCGCCCTCAATGACTGCAGCGAGCAGGATGTAGAACGTGTCGTCGGCCATGAGTCCGCGCTGACGCCACTCGTGGAGCGTAGTTCGCGCAGCATCTATGCGTCGCGCGTTTTCGTCGGTGAAGTACATCCGACCGCCGGCTGGAGCGAAGTTCTGAGCAAAGAAACCGTCTCTGGGCTCCAGCCCCGTCGCCAGATGGTCAGCGACAGCGCTCAGCCGGGTCACGACACCATCCGTGGGAACCAAAGCAACACTCCGCTCCCCGGCGACGGCGGATCGCGGGCGCGTCAAGCCGCGCTCCGCGAAGAGACCGGCAATCGATGGATCACGCGTCGCCAGCGCATCGAAGCGATCGACTCGCGACGCGACGACGTACGCGCGCTGCATCACGTACGAGTATGTCATGAGGTCGCTGGAGTGCACGACCCACCCATCCGCCTTGAGCGCTCGTCCAACCGCTGCGGTCCCGGCAAATGCGTCGTGGGCCACGCCCGGGGTTATCCCGAGTTTCGCCATCGCAGCCCTGAGGAACGGGAGCAACTTCGTCTTGTTGCCGATGTATCGCATCGTTATGTCGACCGGGTGGAATCAGCGGGCGATCGCAGGCGTGATTGTCGCTGGACACCTTGGTGGTACTGATGTAGAGTCGAGCATTCCCCAACCGCGATAGAACGAGTGGGCGACGTCATCGGGTCGTCTGTCAAGGAATTCATCGCAATGGTGACGGACGCGTTCACGCGGCCCGGCCCCTGGACCGCGGTAGCCGCGGTCGTCGCGATCGTGATTGTCGCAGCAGCGGTTCGAAGCAAAATCTCCGCGTCCTGGATCTGGATACCCGTTCTGGCCGGCGCGATCTATTTCGCCGTTTTTCGCTGGCTCAGGTTGCGCTGAACGTCACGTTCGGGTGCACGTCATCCGTCGAGAATCCGTGTTGCGCTGACCCTACGCTTGTTGCACCGGGACTGCGTGTAATCCCGGTTAGCGCCCATTAGCCTCATTTGCACGCAGGTAAGAGGGCTGCGGCGATGGGAACACGGAGTGCTCACGTTAACGCTGGGCCACGAACGGGAGACGGCTTATTGCGGCAGGCCACGGGTCGCCCGCGGCAAGCCTTTTTTTGGCGTGGCGTTTCGGTGGGTATGCAGTCCAACGTTCCAACAAGGCAAGGGGGTAACACATGCAACGAGCAGGCACGATGCTACGCGGTTTTTTGCGTGACGAGGAAGGAATCGCCGTCACTGAGTACGGGCTCCTTGTTGCCCTTGTGGCCGTGCTGCTGATCGGCGTCGTGACGATCTTCGGCAGCAGCATCAGGAGCTGGTTCGAAGCGCGTACGTCGACGATCACGACCGTATAACATACGCTGCTCCCCACGCCCGGGTGATGTCTCGCGAGGCGCCGTGCACACCAACGCGGCGCCTCGTGCCCTTCCTTCACCTGCGCTGTGCCGGCGTTAGGCGCTCGAACGCATTCCACCCATATCGGCGCACCAGGGTGCCGTGCTCATCGAGCGTCGGTGGAGGAAGCCGAACCATCCCGGGCGCGTTAGGCGCGACGCCGGTCAATGGCGAGGCGTCGACGCCCGCCAAGGCTTCCGGCACCGAACGCACGATGCCGGCCGGCACGCCCGCGTGCGCCAGCGCGGCGAGCCAGTGCGCCGCCGGGCGAGACTCGACACGGGCGGACATGGCCGCGACGATCGTTTCGCGATTGGCAATCCGACCCGCATTGGTCGCGAGCCGGGGATCGGCGGCGAGATATTCGAGACCGAGCGCCCGAACGCAACTGGTCCATTGCGCGTCGCTGCCTACCGCGATCACGATCGGCCGATCGGACGCGTCGAACAGCTGATAGGGAACAAGGTTCGCGTGCGCGTTGCCCCACCGCCCCGCATCCTGACCCGACACGAGGGCATTCTGCGCGACGTTCACCAACGCCGCGACGGCGCTCCCTGCTAACGACACGAAAGTGCGACGCTCGGCCGGGCTTCGGCCGCGACCTCGGCTTGCCAGCCCGGCCAGAATGGAGATCGTGGCGTCCTTGCCTGCCAGCACGTCGGCGAGAGCGACTCCCACCTTCATCGGGGGGCCCGCCGGATCGCCAGTGATGGCCATCCAACCGCTCTCGGCCTGAACGACAAAGTCGTATCCCGGCCGCGAGCTCGTCGGGCCGAAGCCGGTCAGCGTGCACCAGAGAAGCTCGCGTTGATCTTCGAGGAGGGCAGCCACATTTAACCCACGCCGCTCGAGTGTCCCGGGCCGGAAGTTGTCGAGGACGACATCGGCACTGCGGATCAGTTGCTCGAGTACGCTGATATCTTCCGGCAGATCGAGGTCGATTGCAACGCTGAGCTTGTTTCGATTGACGCTCAGGTAGTAGGCGCTTTCGCCGCGGTCGTCGAATGGCGGTCCCCAGCCACGAGTTTCGTCGCCTGATCCTGGCCGCTCGACCTTGATGACGTTCGCGCCGAGGTCGCCCAGAGTCATCGCGGCAAGCGGACCGGCCAGGACTCTGGAGAGATCGACGATTCTAAATCCTGCGAGCGGTAACGGCGCAGTAGTGACGCTATGCTGAAACAATGGAGGCACTGAAGATCGTATGATTACTTCGCTTCGGCAGACCGATACTACCGTTGAGTCACTTGCATAGCTTGCGAAAAATCATATACTTACCGCCGTCCGGCGGTTAGAATTCCATCTCCGCCGACAACGGTACCACTCGGCCGGTTCCTCCTCAATCATCGCGACGGCCGCCTCCCGCGGGAGCGTGGCCACTCCCCTATGTCGGAAAAAGCGCCTCTTCCCGAGTCGAAGCCTGCCGCGGCCGAACCTTCCGCGACACCTACCCCTCCTCGTCGTAGCCCTGGACACCGCGGCCAGGACGTTCGGGATACCGTGGCCGAAATGGCTGCCCGGGCGCACGAGATAAGCCTCGAAGCCGGTAGCAAGATGGCAGCGGCCATGAAAGACGTCATCAACGCTGCCGCCGGTCTGACTGGATTCGCGGTGGAAAGCGCGCGTGACCTCGTTCAGTACATGGTCCGCCGTGGCCAGATGACGCAGGATGAAGCCGACAAGCTCATTCGCGAGGCCGAGGAGGCGCACGGCAAACGCCATCCCGGCTCAATCCCGCCGAAGGCTGCCGCGCCGAGCGCGGAGCGCGCAGTGCCTCGACCAGCCGTGAAAGCCGTCGAGAAGGCACCGACGAGCGTTCCCACGAAGCCAGCGGCTGCCCCACCGACACCGAAGGCGTCGGCGGCCACCAAGGCGGCGCCCAAAGCCGCCGCCAGCCCGAAAAAGACAGCCACCGCTGCGAAAAAGGTCGCGCCCGCGAAGGGTGCGGTAAAACGGCCGGCAGTCGCCAAGGCCAGCGCGAAGCCCAGCAAGAAGAAATAGGCGGCACGCCTCGTCAACCGAAGCGCCGTGAGATCCGGGTTCTACGAGCGGGTCTTGCGGCGCCTCAACGTTTCGAGCACGTGCGCGCAGTTGATCAACGCGATGTGAGTGAACGCTTGCGGATGGTTTCCGAGGAAATCCCCCGTCGCGGGGTTCAGCTCCTCGCTGTAGAGACCGACGTGATTCGCGTGCTTCAGCATCCGTTGGAAGATCCGCTCCCCTCGCTCGACTTCTCCGCATAACGCGAGCGCTTCCGCCAGCCAGAACGTGCAAATCGAAAACACTCCCTCTTCGCCCGGGAGCCCATCATCGTTTCGATACCGGTAGACGAGCTCCTTGTCCTCGCTCGTGAGCTCCCGCAGCGTGGCCATCACCGTACCGCGGACCCGCGGGTGATCGGCGGGGAGGAAATGCACCATCGGGATGACGAGATTGGACGCGTCCAGCGCCTCCGTCCCGTAGTACTGAACGAAGCTTTGCTTTCGCTCGCTCCAACCGTTTTCCATCACTTCGGCGTGAACGGCTGCCCGCTCGGCGTTCCATCGCGTTAGGTCCGCGGGCAGGCTGAACCGGCGTGCGAGCCGAATCCCGCGGTCCAGCGCCACCCAGCACATCACCTTGCTGAAGACGTAGTGTTGGAGTCCTGCGCGGACTTCCCAGATGCCACTGTCCGGTCGTCGCCAGTTGTCCGCCACCCAATCCACCAGGCGCTGGAGCGTCAGCCAGGTACCCTCTGTCACCTCGTGACGGCGGCTCCAGAGGTAGGCGGTTTCCAGGACTTCGCCGTAGACGTCCAGCTGCAGCTGGTCATAAGCGCCGTTTCCCACACGCACCGGACGTGACCCGCGGTAGCCTTCGAGGTGATCGAGCGTCCGCTCTCCGAGGTCCCGGGCGCCATCGATGCCATACATGATCTGCAGGTGCGTGTCATCGGTCTTCCGACACACCCGCTTGAGGAAGCGCATGAAACGGTCGGCCTCCTCGAAGTGCCCGAGTATGTTGAGCGAGTAGAGCACGAAGGCCGAGTCTCGGAGCCAGGAGAATCGATAGTCCCAGTTGCGGATGCCGCCGATCTGTTCCGGCAGTGATGTCGTCGGCGCCGCGACGATCGCGCCTGTTGGCTGAAAGCACATCAGCTTGAGCGCGAGCGCCGACCGTTCGACCACCTCCCGGTACCTGCCCGTGTATTGAATTCGCGCGGTCCAGGCATCCCAGAACGCGATGGTCTCCTTGAGCTTCGCCTCCGACTGGTAGTGGTCGATCGGCCGAACCTCGTCATCGTCGTACCGTGCGACGAACCACGCCTGCTCGCCTTCCAGTAGCTTGATCGCCGCCACAGCGACTCCGCCGTCGAATCGCCACCAGAGGTCACGTGGGCCCGCAAGGGTGAGCACGTCGTCCTGCGCGTCCGTCGCCAGCACGCCGTTCCATCGCGGCTGCAGTCGAATCATCGGCTCACCGTAGTCGAAGCGCGGCGCGAATCTCACCACGACTTCGGCCTCGCCGCGGGTGCACCGCACCCGGCGATGGATCTCTGGAAAGTCACCGCGATGACCGGACGCCGTCACCGGCATGAAGTCCGTCAGCTCGACCACGCCGCCCGCATCGAGACTGAACGTCGTGATGAGCACGTTGGTCGCCGGTGAATAGCGCTGCTCGGACGTGTGCGCCACGGCGGGAGAGATGACGAAGTGTCCGCCTCGCGCCGCATCGAGAATCGCCGCGAAGACCGAGGCGGAGTCGAAGTGGGGAAAACAGCACCAGTCGATGGAGCCGTTCAGTCCAACGAGCGCCGCGGTGTGCAGGTCTCCGATCAGCGCGTAGGAAGAGATCGGGCGGTAGTCTCGATATTCACTCAGTCGCCACGGCTGCGGCGTCTCGTGCCAGACTCGCGTCGTCATTGGCGCTCACCGGCCTCGCGCAAGGCGTTCGAGCAGCGCACGCAGTCGATCGGTGTCGTGGAACGTGAACTCGGCCGCCGTATCCGCTCGGTCACCGATATGGACGGTCACCGCGAACGGGTAGTTCTCACGGAGAAATCGAAACGCATCCTCGTCGGTGACATCATCGCCCGCGAACAGCACCGACGCGTCGGCGCTGAGCCCTCCGAGGTCACGAACGAGACGCGCGATCGCGGTTCCCTTGTCGACGGCAACGGGCGGCCGAATCTCGAGCACTTTCTTTCCCTCGGTGACCAGGAGTCCATACTGCGCTGCCACACCCTCGACGACGCCGCGCAGTCGCGGAACAACCCGCTCATCCGCGGCCCGATAATGCACGCTGAGCGTCCAGGTCTTGTTCTCCAGAATCACACCCGTGATCGCGGCAACGAGAGGTTCAAGCGTTTGCGCCGTTCGTGCCATCGCTTCCGCATAACGGGAAACCTCCGGATCGACCGTGGTATCGCCGTTCGGGTCGATCAGTTCGGCCCCGTGATTGCCAACGGTCCAGACGCGCTCCACTCCGACAACTCGTCTCGCGTCGTGCGCGGCGCGACCCGATACGAGTATGACGGTGACACCCGGCCTGGTCACCAGCGAGGCGATGGTGCGACGCGTCGCGTCGGGAACCTGGGCGAGCACCGGATGCGCCACGATCGGTGCCAGTGTCCCGTCCACGTCGAGCAGCAAAACGAGCGGCCGACCGGCGAGTCGTCCTGCGGCAAGCACCTGTTCCACGTCACTCTCGGGAGACCCGCCGGCGGCGGGTACCCGCGTCATTGGCGCACTTCTCCCCAGGGCGCGGTGTCGGGCGGCCGTGCGGGTGCGCCGGAGTCGCCGTTGCCCGACGCCTCGGCAGCCACGTCGCGACGGCGTTCTCGGTCCGGCGGCACAACGCCGCGGTCCATCAGCTCTGCGCAGCGCGCGAGGATGGCTTCCAACCAGTCGAAGATCGTCGATTTGTGCAGTTGAGTGCGCATCGCTCGCATGCGACGTCTGCGCTCGCCCGGCTCCATTTCCAAAGCCTCGCGAATGCCGTCGGCGAACCCGCCCACGTTGAACGGATTGATCAGAACCGCCTCCGCGATTTCCTCGGCGGCGCCGGTAAATCGACTCAACACGAGCACCCCGTTTTCATCCACTTGGCAGGCAACGAACTCCTTCGCCACCAGGTTCATTCCGTCCTGCAGCGACGAAATCAGACACAGGTCGGCCGCTCGGTAGATCGCTGCGAGCAGCTCGGCGTGAATGTTCTCGTGGATGAGAACGATCGGGTCCCAGTCATTCGAGCCGTATCGCTCGTTGATCTCGCGTACCGCCGCCAGCACCTCCGCCTGGAGATTCTGATAGGGAATGAGCTCGGTCCGGGACGGCGTTGCCACGACGAGCATGGTGAAACGACCACGAAGCTCTGGCGATTCCTGCCACAGGCGGTCGAGCGCGCGCAACCGCTCCGGAATCCCCTTCGTGTAATCGACGCGGTCGACGCTGATGCCGAGCGCGCGACCGCCACGCGCGTATCGCTGGCGCAGCGCGCTCGCGCGAGCATCGCTCTCCTCGGTCAACGCCAGGCGCTCGTAAGCGCCGACGTCGATGCTGATGGGGAAGACACCGAGCGAGACGTGTCTTCCCTGATGCCCGACATGCCCGCTTTCTCCGCGCACCTGCGCCTCGGGAACGAACGCGCGAACGCAGTTCAGAAAATTGTGCGCGTACCGCTCGGTGTGAAATTCAATGAGGTCGTTTCCGAGCAGTCCGTGAAGCAGTGCTTCGGGCACGCCGGTCGGCAAGAGTCGAAGGATGTCGGGCGGCGGAAACGGAATGTGCCAGAAGTGGTGAACGAAGATGCCGGGGGCGCGGCGGCGAAGCTCCGCCGGTACGAGCGCGAAGTGATAGTCCTGCACCCACACCTGCGGCGTGCCCGGCACGCGCAGCGACTCCTCGTACACGGCGTTCGCGAATCGGTCATTGATGGTCTGGTAGCACTCCCAGTGCTCTCGATGAAACTCGAAATGCTGGATGAGCAGGTGGCAGAGCGGCCACAGGACCGTGTTCGCGAAGCCGAGGTAATAGCCTTCGATATCGGACTCATCGAGCCAGACTCGCCTGAGCGTGTACGCAGGCTCGAACGGTGGAACGCCGAGGCGGCCGACTTCGTCGGCGGTATCCTTGTCCGCTGAACCGGACCCCCAGGCGACCCATGTGCCGCCGGTGCGGCGCATGGTAGGATCGAGCGCGGAGACAAGGCCCCCGGGCGGTTGGCGCACGTGCATTCCTTCCTCGCCCGCGAGGTGCTCATACGGCTCGCGGTTCGAAAGCAGGATCAGCGTGCGGCCGTCGAGATATCGAGTGACGTCCGTCATCGCGGTTTCTCTCCGGCAACAGCCGTGCGAGCGGCGCCGTCATGTGAGCGTCGGAGGAGGTGTGACCGTGTGGCGGGTTCGAGCGCCTGCCTGGCCCTCACGTTCAGCTCGCTTTCATCGTTGGGTACCTGGTCCCTTCAGAATCAGCCTACCTGACCCGATCGGCTAGGGGTGAGGACGGATCTGGTCGAAGGTCTGGTTGCCGATCGGGTAAATGCGCCAGTCCTTGTAGTCGAAATGCCACCACTCCGCATCGTACACGCGAAATCCTTCGGCCTCCATCGCACGACGCAGAAGCTCCCGATCGTATCGCTGGCGCGATGTACCGCCCGGGTAGTCGGGATACGCGCGGTTCGAAAACTCGTCATAGCCACTCACCATCTCGATCGGGCGCCCCGTGCGGCGGTCGTACACGGTCAGGTCGACGGCCGCACCACGGTTGTGCCGGGACCCCTGCACAGGATCCGCCACGAAGATCTTCCCGCTCTCCGGAGTAGCATCCCAAAACATCTTGGTCACGTACCAGGGCCGGTAGGCATCGTGGATAAGAAGTCCGAGTCCCTGCTTCGCCAGTGCGCGGTGTGCTCTCACGAGTGCTTCGGCGGCGGGGCGCTGGAGGAACGCCCTCGCCTGCGAATACATCGCCGTACTGATGAAGTTGTTCGTTGTGGCGTAGCGAATGTCGAACTTGATCGTGGAATCGAGGCTCGACAACTCGACGAGGTCGGACTGCCGATACGCCCCCGTTTCGACCGGTGGCTTGGCTGCCATGGCCTCGGCCCGAAGCTCCGCGACGGGCCGCATTGGCGTGAGCCGGAACGTCTTCCCATCCTCGCCCTCGATCGGTCGCCGCGGGAACACGACGCCGCCCACACGCAGCTCGGTCGCGTAGCCGTCGGAGCGGCGCTGGAAGGCAAGCCGCTCACCGTCGTAGAGGCCGGAGTTGGGAAACGCGAAGGCTTCCGCGTTGATCTCGGTGAGCGGGTAATCGAAGAACCACTCGATCAGTGCGTGGAGACGGCCGTCCCGCTCGAGAATGTACAGCGTGTTGTAATCCCACCCGTATTCCCCGATGAGCCCGCGCCATCGTGGAGGCGGGTTGTCGGGGCGCGCTCGGGCCGCACGGGTGAGCGTATCGGTGTCAACGACCAGCCGCTCGCCGACGAGACGTACTCGTGGTCCGAACGACAGCTCATCATCCACGACGAGTGTGTCGCCGGCGAGCACACGCAGCCGGCCGCGAGCCATCCCCGACGTCCGCGTTAGGTACGGCGTCGAATCGCGCGCCGCGAGGTCGACACGGCGGCCGCCCTCGCCATAGCTTCCCTCGAGCTTCCGCGCCAGCACGAGCCCTATGGGTGAGGTGACCTGCGGCTCGGGCGGCGATGTTTTCTTCACCGTCGCCAACATGAGCCGCAGCGCCGCCGTGGCGATGCGAGACGCCACTGCATTCGTGCCGTCCTTCGTAATGGCGACCACCACACCAACGCTGTCGTCAGGCAGTGCGGCCAGCTCCGTGGCGAAGCCGTAGATCGCTCCACCATGCCGAACCACGCGATGCCCGTCGAGCGACGAGATGTCGAAGCCAAGGCCGAAGCCAGAACGCGCACCACGGGACCCGAACTGCGGGGTCCACATCAGGTCGAGTGATCCTGCGCTCAAGACGCGGCCACTCGGCGTGCGGCCGCGAGCGAACAGCACGCCCATGAAGCGACCAAGGTCCAACACCGTAGAGTACATGCTGCCGGCGGGTGCCATACCGAGCTCGAAGGTCGGGGCTACGAAGCTCCGGTGGTCGAGCGTCCACATCAGCGCCTGGGCGACGCGCGGTGCGGTCGATGGGTCGGGCTCGAACCCGCTGTCGTTGAGGCCCATGGGGCGCAGGACGCCGTCGGCGAGGTGCTCGGCGAATCGCGTCTGGGCCGCGCTCGCGAGCGCGAGTCCCGCGACGGCGATGCCGGCGTTCGAGTATTTCGCTCTCGCCGCCGGGGCGTACACCAGTCGTGTGTCGTTCAAGCTGCGGACGGTCGCTTCGAGCGAGGGTGACGATTTGTCGAAGTAGTGTCCGACGGGCGGCTCGCGGACGAGCCCCGCACGGTGTGACATGAGATGGCGAAGGGTTATCGCGGATGCTCCCTTCCCGCTCGGACGGAAGTTGGCGATGTAGCGACTCACCGGCGCGTCGAGATCGAGCGTTCCGCGCTCCACGAGCTGCATGACGGCGATGTCGGTGAACAGCTTCGAGACGGACCCGACGCGATACACCGTCCTCGCGGTCGCCCGAGTACTGTCCCTGAGGTTCGCGATCCCGAACCCGCGCGCCCACACGACGTTCTGGCCTTCGACGAGCGCGATCGAGAGACCGGGAAGCGTCTTGTCCGCCATCTCGTGCCGGATGAAGCGCTCGAGACTCCGCGCCACCGCGGCATAGGGCGCGGCCGGACCTACTGAGTCGGGAGCGGGCTGCGCGCCAGCGGCGGCCGCGGCAAGAACCGACAGAGCGATCGATCGCCTAACAAGCGACAGAAACATCATCGAGGCCATTCCGTATTCACATACTCGTCCAGGTCGTCGAGCGTGTCGACATCGCACGGCGCCGGCCATTCCAATGGCTCCTCGACAACCTGCGATAGGTTGCGCGCGATGACACTTCGCGCACCGACATCGCCGCGAAGGGCCAGCAGGTCGTCGAACAACGCCGAACCGAAGAGCGCGGGATGCGATGGCGCCTGCGCATCCGCATAACGTGGAACCACGATCGCCGCTCCGGTAGCCCGCCATCGCGCCGCGACGCGTCGGTAGGCCTGGGGAAGGATACCCGGCACATCGCCAAGACCGATCATGATCGCATCGGCGGTTCTGAGCTCGAGGACGCCACGGGCGAGCGACGCGGCCATGCCGTCGGCGAATCGCGGCTCTCGCACGATTCGCGCTGCAAGCCCCGTCAATGAGAGCGCGACGTCGTCGGACCTGTCACCGGTGACGACGACGACTTCTCCCACGTTCGCGTCGACCGCCGCCGCCACCGCCAGCCGCACGAGCGGGCCACCGCGAACCGACGCCAGCAGCTTGGAGGAACGACCCGCTGCGAATCGGGTCGACCGACCCGCCGCCAGCACGACGATGCCGATCGATGGCACGGTCCGACCTAACGAGACCGCGTGTGGCGCAGCAATCCCGTGTGCAGGACGGTGAGGGGCAGACGAACACACGCCAGACGAGATGGCGGGATATCGGACTTGAGCTGAGTGATCAGCTCGGGCACGGTCAGCGTCTCGACATCCTCGAGCGGCGCTCCCCGCACCAGCTCCGTGAGCATGGAGGCGGCGGCCACACAGATCGCACACGCATTCGCGGTGAAGCGCGCGTCCTTGACGAGATCCCCGTCCAGCACCAACTGGATCCGAACGCGGTCACCACAGAGCGGATTGGTCCCTTCCTGCGAGACCGTGGGTGCGGGCAGAGCACCCCGATTTCGCGGGTGCTTGAAGTGGTCGAGGATCGTCGGACTGTACGGCCCGCCCACCCTACTCCACCGCCCCGCGCGGTCCAGCCGTGCGGTAAGCCGGAAGCCTGAACGCCATGTCGCGAGTCAGGAATCCGCCGTGGCCGAGGCGCGCGAGCTCCTGCCGGCCGAGACGTTCACCGGTCATGAGCCGCGCGATGACGAGATCGAAGACCGTCGCCTGTGCGAACAGCCCGCACGTCGGCATACCGACGATGCGCACACCGTTCCAATCCGCGAGCCACAACAAACTCCCGGGATGGGCCGGCACGCCGTGGCCAACCATTCGGGCACCCATCCGGTCCAGCGCCGAGAACGTCGGGTCGAGCATATCCATCGCCTTGGTGCCGGCGACGAGAACAATGTCCGCCCCTCGCGCCGCCGAGGCGAACGCGTCAGCGATGGACGCGACGTTTGGCGGGGTGACCTCCACCGCGCCTAACGCTGATCCGAACCAGCCGATCTTCTCGGCCACTGCGTCGCGAAAGCGCACGATAGCCCGCTCACCCATCGTCTCATGAACGACAGCCGCAACGCGGTGGGCGCCGAACCGGCGGACGTGAATGGCACCGGGCGGATCACCCAGGATCGATTCCACATCGCTCAGCACGCGCCGGTTGATCGCGAACGGAATGATTTTGGCACGCGCGACCACCTCGCCGGCCTCGACGACCTGCCCGTCGTACAACGAGTAGACACACGGCCCGTCCAGCTCGTTGAGCCGTTCGAGGCGAGCTGTATCAATCCAAAGGACGCCACGACAATCCGCCACGATCGGCCAGTGCCCGCCCGACTGAGGTCGAGCGGAGACGCCGTCCCCGGCGACGCCACTCGCGATACGACTGCCCGCGTCGTCCTCATGCACGTCGTCCGGATCGAGCGCGAGCACATGCAGCTCCGCCCACGGGAGCTCCAGGGCGCGTTGCGAGTCGGCGTCGTCGAGCACACGGCCCTTTGCAAGGGCTACCCTGCCATCATCCGACCGAAGCTCGTGACACAGCACGCGTCCACTGAGATCGGTCGCCTGCGCTGTCGCCCGCACCACACGCAGCGCGTGCATCAGCCAGCTCCGCTCCGATCCCGACCGCCACGAATCGCGATAAGCTCCGCGAGAATGCTCAGCGCGATCTCCGAGGGCGCACGCGCGCCGATGTCGAGACCTACCGGAATCCGCACGCGGCGCACGTCCTCTTCGTTCGCGCCGATCGCGCTGAGGAACTCGCGTATCGCGCTCGCCCGACGCCGGCTGCCAAGTACCCCGATGTACCCCACGCGCGTACGCAACGCGACCTCGAGCACCGGCAGATCGTATTTGAAATCATGGGACAGGAGCACGAGAGCCGTCGAAGGCACGAGCGGGATGTCGGCAACGAGCTCAGACGGCATGCCGATCAACAACGAATCCACGGTGGGGAATCGCTCCCGATTCGCCCAGCGATCACGACCGTCGATCACCGTCGTGTTGAAGCCCAAGTGTTTCGCGAGCTGCACGAGGCCGACTGCGACGTCCGTCGCGCCAACGACGATCAGCGACGGGAGCGGCGCGTAGACCTGGACAAACACATCGATGGAACCCGCGTCGCCTGGTACCGCAATGACGCCGGTGGCGCGTGCATCGATCAAGCTCGGGGCCCGCGCCGCAACCTCGGCGTCGAGGACCTCGGCGCCAAGCGTCCCGATCCGCGTCCCATCGGCGAGCACGACGAGCCGCCGCGGCTGATCGCCGAGTGAGACGGCCTCGACGGCGGCAGCCGCGTCGCGGAGCGCCTGCGTGACCGCATCGGCCGCAACTGCGACAGGGTCGGAAGGCACGGTAACGTCCACCGGCTCCACCAGGA
>Ga0075418_10002049_pt1 | contig 22901 bp, 22 predicted proteins | sample SoiMetdeltSBSDD2_FD_81776 | JGI IMG/M metagenome (GOLD analysis project Ga0075418, IMG submission 81776) | Bulk soil microbial communities from a Populus tree surrounding site in Tennessee, USA - Soil MetaG P. deltoides SBSDD2 | ecosystem: Environmental > Terrestrial > Soil > Tree plantation...
AAGAAGAAACCCCGCGTTTGCGGGGCTTCTTCGAGTTATTCACTGCGATGTCCTACTTGTGTGACCTAAATCCCTCTTGGTGCGCCACCTGGGAGGACGTTAGAACCTGGCTGCTCGAAACAACTGAATATTTCGAGCTTCCCGAAGAGATCCTCGTCCGGTGCTCTCACAGCTTGCCATCGTTCGAGGGTCTGGGCAAGGTGGATGGAGGAGTCGCGAAGGGAACTTCAGTGCTAGAAGCTTCAGCCGACAGTAGCGACACTGTTAGGAAGGTCTAGTAGTTGCCTGTAGATCGACTGCGGTAGGCGCAAAAGAAAAAGGCGGCTGTTTTTGGCCGCCTCGACGATTTGGAATCTTCTGACCGGATTATCTCATGGAATCGGGATGGCGTTTCTCGTGAATCGGATGCCGGCGCGTCGCCTGGGAAACCCTAACGCCGCAAGAGGAACACCGTGCTTCGTCGAGGACAACTTTTCGGTTCCCGCCTTCGTCAAGAACGAAGACGTGACCTTGAAACTCAGCGAGCTCAACTCTGACACCATGCCACTCGAAAAGACCTTCCCCTTCTCGGCACCAGCAAAAGAGCCCATTGGTTGAGTCTTTGAGGAGAAGAGCGACCTTCTCGAGGATGCGGGATACCTCACGGCGACTTTCAGCACCGGCACCCCGGGACGGCTTCGAGCCGCCGCGAGGGCGCTTGCCCATGAACTACACCTCCTCTGGATTTGGGCTTTCATGTTCCTATTTTACGATTTTTACCTTGCCCGGCAACACTCGCCTTCTCGAAAGCATCGTAACTTATTGCTATATAGAGAGATAGTTGACTTAGGTGTCATGGTTCGCTAGGGTGAAATTCCCCAACCCGAGCCCGAGAAGGAGGAGATGTGCGTGTCATCAACGGAAGACGCTATTTATCCACCGGGGAAGTTGCCAGCAAGCTGGGGGTAACACGACAAGCCGTTCATTACTGGATCCGACGCCGAACATCAGACCCTGCACTCAGAAAGTACCTTAAGGTCCATCGAGATTCCGTGAGCGGGTTCCGCTTTCTCGAGGAAGGACCGATCCTGGAGCTCGAGCGCAACTTCGAGCGACGAACTCGCTGACGACGACAGGTATTGCCTGTCGTCTTTTTTTGGTCCACAATCCGTATCTCGGCGATCATGATTCCGGCCCCGGGAGCGAACACTGAGTATTTCGAGCTTCCGGAAGAGATCCTCTCTCGGTGCTCTCACAGCTTGCCATCGTTCGAGGATTTGGGGAAGGAGGGTCGGACGACCCACGAAGAGGGCATCGTTGTGGACAGTACGCCCGCCCTGCCCTCTTGACCGCTCTACTTCTAATAACTACGCTGCAGCTGCTCCTTAACGGAATCTGGAATACCATGGCTAATCTCATTCTCTTCGGTGCTGGCGCAAGCTACGGGTCCGACACCGTAGGGACTCCACCACTTGGAGGGCAGTTGTTTGATGAGTTGCAGAGATTCAACCCTGACGCCTGGGGGACGATATCAGGAGACCTTGCAACCGAGTTTCGTGCCGATTTTGAACAAGCCATGAAACTTGTGGCGCCGCATGCGCTAGCTCCACTGCAACGCGCGATGGCAGCCTTCTTCTTCCGCTACCAACCAGCGGCCTCGAATCGGTATGTGCAACTCGTGCGTCGGATGAAGGCCGCGCATTGGTCAGGCGCGGTATGCACCTTGAATTACGAAAGACTACTTGAGCTTTCCGTCGGATTGAACGGGATGCAGCCTGTAGTCGGTCAGCCGTCTGATCCGGGAAGATCGCTCGAACTGTGTATGCCCCATGGATGCTGCCATCTATTCTGCGATTCGGTCAGAGCGAGTGCAGGAGCGGTGTCCTTCGACGCCTTTGCCATAAGCACGGATGGTCCCGTGAAGGCCGTGGTCGATCCCGCGGAGCATCGGCAACGAATTCTGCAAGAGGCCTTTCCTCCGGTAATGAGTTACTTCGAGCCCCAGAAGCGTGTAACCTCCGGTCGCTCGTTCCTTGAGGGCCAGCGGGCGAGATGGAAAGAACTTGCGCTCGTGGCAGAGTCGATCGCAGTCGTTGGGGTCAAGGTTCGCCCCCATGACGGTCATATTTGGGCTCCGCTTGGTGAGGCTCAAGCGCGGATCATCTATTGCGGTGGACCGCGCGCCGCCGAAGACTTCCGCACTTGGGCAATGACGCAGAAACGCAGTCAGGACGTTATTCTCGAAGGATATTTCGGCGGTGAGTTCGACCGGATCTCATCGGAAATAGGATTATGAGACATGGCGTCTGGGAGTGGCACGCTTCGCTACGCGGCGACGCTTCTCTGGAAACCGACCTTGCGGCCTAGATCTCTGGTTCGCGGCGCACGCGATTGTCGCCTCCACGGCCGTGGGGGAACTGACGGCGAATCTGTTCGGCCGCCGGCGAGCCCGGTCGGTAGAGAGGCCAGTAGAGATTCTCGACGACCGTGTCGAGAATCTCTACTGGCCTCGAAGAGTCGCGGCAGCCGTGGCAAGACGTAGCCGCACTCCCAGGCCGTAACGGTCTCTTTTGCGACACCCAGAGCTTCCGCCAACTCAGATTGCGTAAGGCCGAGCTGCTTCCGATAGCGGCTGATTTCGTTGGGATAGCGTGGGAATGACCGATGCATGGCTCGTCTTACTCGTCTTTCTCCGGACGATGTTCCTCCTGGGCCAGGCGTCCTTCGGGATCTTCAGGTAGCGGGCCGAGGAACATGCGATAGAGAGCAACGAGCTCAGTCGCCCGGCTCCAAGCTTCTTCGTCGGACAGCACTATCCCCGTCGTTTCGTGGATGAGTTTCTTGAATTCCTGGATGTCCGCAGGTGTGAGGTGCGGTTCCGTGTCGGAATGCGGCAAATCGTGAGACATGCGCGGTACCCTGCGGGAATGATGTCTTCGTCGGCAAGAGGTGTATTCATGAAACTGCGCGGCAGCATGGAAGTCTGCTAATTGACTGCCGTTGTGGGCAATGCTACCGTGCCCGTGGAGTGGAGGCCAACTAGGGTCCATTTTTCGGACCAAGGACGTTTTGAAACATGCCTCGACTGCACGACCACCTTCAATCCTTCTACAGCGATCACGTAGAGCCTACGGCAGACCAGAAGTCACAAGCTGATGACAGCCAGGCGCATCTTCGTGAACTCGTAGAGGCCAAACACGAAAGCGATGCTCTATTTCCGCGCCTCATCGAAGGCGAGTTTCTGGCAGGGTCGTTCGCACGCAACACGAAGCCGAAGCCACTCGACGACGTCGATCTCTACTTGGTGCTCGATGGTGTTGGTTTAACGGCCTACGATCGAGGAATGTTCCTGGGGTCAGTGGTTCGGGGTAGTAATGCTTCGTGGAACCCTATTCTCGATAACCATTACAACGGCCCGGATGGGATGAAGAGCTCCATCGTCGTACTGAATGCCTTTCGCGACGCGCTGCGCGAGTCCTATCCCAAGTCTGACATTCGACGCGACGGGCAGGCCGTCAATGTATGGCTCGACAGCTATGGGCTTGGCATCGATGTCGTTCCAGCGTTTCATATCATTCCTGCCGGGAGCGGTGAGCGGTACTTCATCCCCGCTGGCAACGGTTTGCATGGCTGGTTGGCGACGAATCCGAAAGTTGATACTGAGGCCATGGATCTTCATGATGCGATTCACGGTGGACAACTCAGACCAATCATCAAACTCGTAAAGCACTGGAGCAAGAATGTGGGGCGCACGGGTTTGAAGTCCTACCATCTCGAGGTAATGGTCCGGGAGGCGATGACGCAAAATACAACAGGCGCATCGATTGAGCGACTGCAGACTGCGTTTCAGCTCGTATCACCTCGGGTCTTGGCGGCCTGCCCGGACCCTGCCGGGTTTGGGGACCCGCTTGATAAGTATCTTGACCCCGCTCAACGAAATGCAATCGCGTCGCGTTTCACAGAAGCAAGTATCGCAGTTGCTACTGCAAGAATTCTTGAAACACGGGAAAGTATCGCTGCCGCTGTGGGAGCGCTACAAACTGTCTTCGGTGATCGATTGGGTAACTGATCTTGCGAAACGGAAACATGACGAGAGCTGCAAGAAACGGTCGGTACTCGATCCATGGCTAGTCTACTGGCACTATCACGGGCGGCGTCTGAGGAGTCTAAACGGCTACTTGGCCATCGGTTGAAGGCGCACGTGGCGACTGGGTTGCTGACGCTCGTGTCGTTTTGGTGCTCAGGGAATCTGGCCTACTGGTTTGTCGTCGCAGGCGCCTTGACGGAAATTGCAGCATGGGTGTTCAGACGAAAAGCAACCACACTCCACTCATACGGTGAGCAATCTAGACGGTTTGCTCTCTTGATGAACGCATACGAGGTCACAAAGGAACCCGCTGAAGGTGTCGATCTCCGCGCCTGTTTGCCCGACGAAGTTGAGCGTCGGGCTGCGACACTAGAAGACCCGGCCTACTATGCAAGCCAGAAGGCACCTGGTCGAGACCGGCTAGTTGAAATCTTGCAGGAGAGCGCCTTTTGGTCGAAGCATCTATACAGCAAGGCGGCCACGCGTTCCTGGATCATCGTAGTGTTTTTGTTTGCAGGAATCTTAGTTTTGACAGCTGTGCTCGTTCCATGGAGTCAGTTGACGGTCTCCATCGCTCTTGCTCGTGTGATTGTGGTATTCCTCCTGCTCCTTACGACCATCGACGTTGCCGGTCAGGCCTTGGATTGGCAAGACGCTGCGACAATATCGGAGCGAGTTGATCTATCACTTACTCGCAGCGAAGCTCCTTCGGAATCCGAGATTCTGGCTATATTTGCCGACTACAGTGTTGCTACGGCTACGGCATCCCCGATACCGACGGGACTCTACAAACGACACTGGAATCGGCTGGAGCGGGAATGGCACGAGCATCGGAAGACCGACGCGCAGAAAGAGAGTCTGAGTTCAACTCCCACTGGCTCTGCGGATAACTCGACGATTTAGTTTCACCAGCGAGACCTCAGTCACCTACGAATGTGCAAGAAGAAGCCCCGCATTTGCGGGGTTTCTTCGAGTTATTCACTTGGATGGGTCGTGGAGGGGACAGCCCTCACACGGTTCCTTGTTGTGGACGAGGTAACCATGGACAAAGAACGCGTGGTCACCCTCAACTTCAAGGTTGTAGGTCCGGACTTCCCGTTCAACCTTCTCGATCCTCTGTATCGTTGTCCAGGAGCCATCTTTGCCCCGCAACAGTCCCCAACACGCACCTCTGCAGCCGTACGCCAGAGCGGCTCGCCCTCTTGCACGACAGGCGGCGTTTCCGTGCGCGGTCGAACCCAGAACGGATGGTTGACACCTTCCGGGAATCTGGTACGAGCGAAGTATCGGGTTTATGCCAAATCGATAGCTTACCTCCCCCGTCTCGGCAAACCCGTCAGGTGGTCCAAATCGCAGTGTTGACATGCAAGAACTGCAGACGTGCTGAGACGAGTATACTGACCGCCAACATATTGTGGGGTCAGTGGATAACCACTTCGCCTGATGTGATTGCTTTCAAAGACCGAACAACCGCGCAGCTCCCGGGAGTAGAATACGGATAGATACCTAGGAAACAGTACCTTCTCGGAGGTATCCTGACAGAGGAGGATTTCCATGAGTTCCAGAGCCGTCCAATTCTGGATGGCTACTTTACTAGCCATCGTTTGCTGCGCGGGTTCGGCAGGGGCAGCTTGTTCTGGCTACTCTTGCTGGATGGACGTCAACCCGCCTTACTGCTTCAGTTGCATATCAGGAAGCGGAAGTTATAACAAGTGCACCGTCACGTGCGGCACTTGCACGCTAACGATGCCATGCCCGCCTGGGGAGTTCGATTGCTTCCTCGCCGGCACGCCCGTGACAACTCCCACTGGGGTTACAGCGATCGAGAAACTCATGGTCGGGGACAAGGTGCTTTCTCAGGACGAAACCGGTCAAATCATCGTCAGCACCGTCACGAAGACCATCAGGGTCGTCCACCATCGCGGGTATCTCGTGATTAACGGACAGATCCGGGTCTCGCACTTGCATCGGCTGATGGCCAGGCAGGATGATGGAGACGTGGTGGCCACGGCAGTGGCGGCCGGAGAAAATCCCTGGGTCGAAGCCCAGAACCTAGAAGTCGGCGACCAGCTCCGGACGATCGATGGTGGTGTTGTGCGTGTCGACACTATCGAGTACATCAATAAGGGTGTGCGCGTCTATGACATTGAGGTGTCACCTGCAGGCACCTTCTTCGTCAACGGTGTCCTCGTCCAAAGCGTACAAGGAAGGTGACCGCGCATCGATGGACGTCGTGGTACCGACCAGTGGAGCGGGTGCCCAGCGGGGTTGACTAGCCGAGCCGGGCACCCTGTCTCCCAAAATGGAAGCCTCTCGGTTCTGGGGAAGCGAATGAATACCAGGTTCATTGCCCGCAGATGGATTTTTCTGATGATTGCATTCGCATGCCATTTGGTGACCTCACCAGGCTTGGCGGGTGCGCGTGATGACAGCACCACCGATTCACTCGTCCTTCGGGAAGATCGGGCAATTGGACTCAACGAAAAACCTCCGCTCGGATGGGTCGCTGCTGTTGCAGTTGATTCTAAGGGGAATGTGTATCTTCTCGATGCGAGTTACATGATCATACGGAAATACTCACAGGAGGGAGAGTATATCGGCGATCTGGGTGGCCAAGGCGAGGGCCCAGGCATGTTCTATCAAGCAACGTGTATGGCGATCGGTCCAGCCGATCGCTTGTATGTCGCCGGTATCTCCACCATTGTTACGATTATTGAGTCCGATGGAACACCAGTCGGTCAGCTTAAGCGCGACTTAGCAACCCCAGCTCTGTCGATTGCGGTTGACGCGAACGGTAACGTCTACGTCGTTTGCTTGGATATCTTTGAGCAGAAGGTCATACACAAGTATGACGCCCTAACTCACAAGCGCGTCAAGTCTTTTTGCGACTCATACGCGGCAGGTACTGACACTGATACGCGTTTTGAGAGCATGTTTGCAGGTGGATATATCGATATCGATACCGGCAGCGACAGTCTAATCTTCTTTGCTCAGCGAGCACCGCAAAGAGTAAAGATCTTCAATCTCCGCGGGGAACTGCTCGCTAGTCACGATGCTCGGCTCAACGAGTCGCACCCCGGACCGGGCGGTGAGTACATAGAGAACGGTGTTAAGTTCAATATGCCCGCAACATCGACTTGTATGTTGGCGCTCGGCAATGGGGAGTTTCTCACCTCGCTCTTGTTCCCGGGAGATAGAGACGATCGCCGGTACATTGTGGACGTTTACAACGGTGATGGCAGAAGAGTGGCGACCATGTCGGGCTCTGGGTTGTTCTTCCCCCTCTACTGTGATGCACAAGGTCGTATCTATGTGACGGAGACTCGAAATGACATCCCCGTCGTTGTTCGATACCATCGCATGTAAGCGTTTCAGAGTTTGAGGTAACCCGCGCATATCAGAGTGACTCGCCGTCGAAACCCCTGACTCGTCCGTCGTCGCGTCGTCGCTAACCATATTTGAGCTCAAAATCTCAAACGAAGGCCTCCCTGATTATTCCGTCGTGATTTTGCGGAGGATTTCGGCCATCATGTCAATGCTGTGAGCTGAAAGCGTATGTCCACCTCCCGCCGATTCTGCGGATAACCGGTCGTCGATGCGTCGCTGTTCGAGAAGCTCAGCAGCTGATGCCTCATCAAGGGAGAATCTCTCTTCCAAGGCCGTGGTCCTGGAGTGCTTGGTGGGCCTGGCCGAGGAACACGACCTCATCGTGGCGAAGGTGCTGGAACCGCAGCAGGAAGATTAGTGAGACAGCGAGCATCAGGGCCCCGACCAAACCGACCTCCTGCGTGAGCAACCAGATGCCGAGCGCGAGAACGGGGGAGAACATGCCAGCGTAGAAGTTGATGTCCCCCTCCCTATCGAAGGCTTCCTTCGCCAGCCCGGGGGAGTGGGAGACAAGATACAGCTTGAACCAGCCGTGCGTGCCCGTTGGTCGACGCGGGTCACTGGGAAGATGGACGCGGCGCTCCTCGGCCAACGTCACAAGATCGAGGACATGAAAGCGCTCGGAGAGGAATTGGAAGAGCGGACGGAGGCGGGTTCGGGCGAGTCGACGGGTGATGAGGTCGACGCCATCTCCACACAGCGCCAGGACGTTGAAGGAGAGGTGAATGTTGGCGAAGCCAATGACGTAGCTTGCAAGCGCGACCAGGGCGTAGCGAACAGCGGAGTCGGCGGTCACGAGCGTCACGGACTCAACATCTCCATGGAGAAACAACGACAACAGCAAGACCCAGGCGAAGCCGGGAACGAGGGAGCCGAAGAATCTCCTCATGGTGACGTACGTTAGATAGCGGTCCATGACCCCTCCTCGAGCATGGCCGTAGATCACAGATTGCCATGGGAAGGTCAGTCTATCAAGGATGCCGAGGGTTCGAGTCCCACCCTCTCTGCGGATAAGTCGCACGTAAGGTCCCGTCGACGCGATTTCAATCCGATGCGCTCAGCCAAGAAGAAATCCCGCTTTTGCGGGGCTTCTTCGAGTTATTCACTGGGATGGGTCATCGAGGATGTGCGCCAGGTGTTCGCGATGGTTGCACCCGACCAGATCGAGCAACTACACTTATGTGGCGACCCAGAATCGGTTCGTCCTCGAGAAGGCGCGGGCTGTGAAGTAGGACCCAGCACAACTGACACCGGAAAGGCGAGATAGAGTCCGGATACGTAGGCGCCCTCAACGATCCATTCCGGCGCTTCCGAGAATTACGCCTTCCCAAGGCCGCGTTGGGTACGCCGGATCAAGCGGATTCCGGTCAGGCCGCAGAGAAACTGGACTACGAAGTGGCGTACGAAACGCTGTTACGTAGATCTACGGAGACGGCACACCCCTGAATCAAGCGCTTTTGGACGCTGGAATGTGCGATTTCCATGGTCTACGCCGTTAGACCATGTAGAGGGCATGGAACGGAACGGATTGTGACCCTTAACGGGCCGTCGCCGAAGTTGGATAACGATGGGTACTACTCAGAACGTTTTCCCCGGAGGCTGCTCAATCCGATGACGAGGGATGCCCGGCGGCCCGTGCGCAGCCGGCCGGAATATGTTGGGAAGTCGTATGACTCGTGTCCTCATCGTGGTACGGATCAGACTCTATCGAGAAGGTCTTTCCCAACTTCTCAGCACACATGACGAGCTCAGCGTCGTCGGAGCGGAGTCCGACGGACTGAGCGCCGCAGCCCGGCTCGATCAGATAAACCCGGATGTTGCGCTGGTCGAAATGGGAATACCAGACCTGGATGCGATCATCGATGCTATTCCCCCAAAATCACGCCGGATCCCACTCGTGGCGATAGGGATTTCAGACTCCGACGCAGAGGTGATCGCCTGCGCTGAGAAAGGTGTGGCGGGTTATGTCACGCGGGACGCCACGGTAGAACAGCTGGTCACAACAATCCACGGCGTGGCCAATGGCGAGTTGATCTGTTCGCCACGAACAGCCGGAACCCTCATCCGGCACCTCGGAACTCTCGCCGGCGCGCTCAATTCAAACTCGGGGATGGCACGATTAACTCGCCGGGAACGGGAAGTGGCGGCGCTGATGCGCAAGGATCTTTCGAACAAGGAGATTGCGACGCGACTAGGCATTGAGGTGGCCACGGTCAAGAACCACGTGCACAATGTACTCGACAAGCTCCAGGTGCACCGTCGGGCTGAAGCCGCCCGCCTACTCGGGTACCGCACGCCGTCGAGTCGTTAATCGGATTATGGCCTGATGCGATTCAGAGAAAGATCTAGATCCACACATGGATCTTAATTGAACCCTATTCTCTATTCACTTCTGGTTTCCGAAAGATGCATGATCTCAGCCATCTTGATCTCGTTTGCTCCGCGGTGCGCTTCGAAGGAACCTCTATGGCTCCAGCAGTGATTCCTTTAGCGCACGGTCGTTCGTAAGGAGAGTGACCCATGCCACCTTCTCACGGCTACGTCAACCTTCGGCAATCGCTCAACTCGGAACTTGCTGGACTGTCCGCGGCGCAGCTTGAAGCAACTCTGAGTCGGTACAGTATCGATGCCGAATCCATGGAGGGCTGGCTGAGCACTCTGGGCAGCATCGGCAAGGCGGTGCTTCCAGCCGTCGGCGGAATCGCCGGCACCTTCATCGGTGGTCCGATGGGAGCAGTCGTGGGTAGCAAATTGGGACAGCTGGCGGGAGGCGCCCTCGGGGGACCTACCACGTCACAACCCCCCGCTCGTGTTTCACAGACGCCAGCTACTCCGATGACTCGTCTATCGTCTTTCGGCGGATCGCCTACAGCCGGGCGGTTGATGCAGACGATGCTGCACCCACAAACGCTACAGGCTTTGATGTCGATGTTCCTGGGCCCCCAGCTGGGACGTCAGAACATCCCGGTTGGTTTGACACCGGTTCCCGCGAGCGCCTTCACCAATCTTTTGGGAGTACTTGCAAATCAGGCTGCGTCCGAATACGAATCTGCCGCATCGGTCGAGAACGAAGCCGTCCCCCAATACATGCAGGATTATGCGGGAGAAGCGAAGGGTGATCCGGCCGTGGCCGAGCACCGAGCCGAGGCGCTCTATGAGTTGCTACAGGTGAATGCACGAGAATACGTGGATTGGGATGTTGCGGAGTCGGCCGAGAGCGAGATGGTGAGTGTCGAGAGTGAATATGACGCCCTGGATCTCGCCGACATCGCAGAAACGCAGGAGGCATGATATCCATGAACCTCCATCCGCTCATCCTGCAGATCATTCTTTCGCGCTTGGACCCGGGCAATCCGGTAGCCACTGAGTTGATAGCACGGATGGCGCCAGGACTCGACCACGCCGCGACCTCGAAGGACAGCGTGCTTGCGCAACTGACACATAGTGACGACCCGACGGTCAGCCTGGTGGCTAGACAGCTCATCGAGCAACAGACACACGGCATCGATCGTAGCTCGCCCATAGGTAGCGAGCGCAGTGCGGGGGCCACACTGGTCCCGGCTGGCGCCTACGAAGCAGCCCAAGGCGTTGCCGAGGACTTCCAGGATCTCTCCTCGGCCGTTCGGCCGCTCGATATGGCTGAGAGTGCAACGGCCGAGGTTGTGGCCCTTCGAAGTCGGCTTGACAACCTCGCATACGCTCTGGGCGCCTGCGTCTCGTGCTGGGGGAGCAACGGACAATGCCACCACTGCCGGGGACGAGGGAAGCCAGGTTCCTCTGTACCAGACAAGAAGCTCTTTACCGAACTCGTGCTTCCCGCGATTCGAATCCTGAAGGCGAGTGAAGTGAGGAGCAGCGGGACTTCCACAACTAGGACAACCGCCTCATCCCCACCCTCGGACACCGGTTCTCGTGCGGCACACGGAATACTGAAAGGAGCCACGCAATGAGCGACGGACTTGAAAGCATCGATACACTGGAAGGATTCGATTTCGAGAGCGATAGCGATAGCGACAGTGAGTCCGCGGAACGCCGCGGTCGCTGGGCTCCTCCCGCGCGGGCAACGGGGCGTGGGCTGTACACGCCGCGTCCATCGACGAATCCGGTCACGCAAGTGCAGATGCAGGCAGCGCTGTCGCGGGTCGGTGACCAGATGCGGCGCACCTCGGGCGCGGTCAACACTGTGAACTCTCGGGTCAATGCGGTCAATTCGAACGAAAGACGCGACAACGAAGAACGTAAGAAGGACTTGCGAAGCATCAACGAGAAGATCCAGTTGATCGCTCTCTTGCCACTACTGCTCAAACCTAGTACGAGGACAGTCACTGGGCTCGTGGCGAACACCAATCTCGTAGCGAACGATAAGCTGCTTGTCGATTCGGGGGACACACTGACCGCTCTTTTGCCGCTGCTATTGATTGGGGGCTTTGGCAGCGGAGCGCTCGGGAGCAGCGGGGACTCTCAAGGCGGCATGGACAGCACAACATTACTCGTATTGGCGTTGGCTCTTTCCGGAGGGTTAGGCGGTTCGAGGCCTTAAACGCGAGAGGAGGTTGACATGGCGATCGCTTCAAGCAGAGGCGCCGGCGTTCATGGACTGATCTTGGGCATTGCGCTGGCGCGGCAGCGGGGCCTCGGTTCGGCAGATATGCTCCGCGTGGCGCTACCCAGCGCTCTCCTTCGTTTCCCGATGGGTCTGTTGCTGACGATGCTCCTCGCGCAACGCCAGCCCCAGCCCCAGCCGCAGAACCCCCCGCCAGAAAGGGTGGGAGCAGAGCAGGAGCGAGGTGGTGCTGGGAAGGACCGTAAGGTGATCTAGCTCTTCGATAGCAAAAAGACGGAGTCGACAAACGACGAGCAAACACGTGGTCGGGGGCAGTGCGTCTGCACGATCGCGTCGAGGCGGCTGCCCCCCAGGTTTGTGACGTCAGGTGTTTCTGCTACCTGTCGCCATTTGGTTCGCTAGACATCAGGGTTACCCTATGGATCCCGACCTTTGGGAACTCATTGAGTACGGAAAACCCGCGGACGAAGTCGCGGCTATCCTGCGTCTCGGGCACTCCACGGGCCTCCCGGCAGGCGTGCGGGTCATCTCGCAATTCGGCGAGATTGCTACCGTCCGGCTGAAGCGCAGCGATATTCTGAATATCCACCGTGCGTCGGAAGTCGTCGGCATGGCTGCCGGATGGACCTATCTTGGCCCCGACGTCGAACTCACCGAAGAGTCATCGGAGCACCCATCCGCCTTTCGGCCGGAAACAGACGAGCGTCGTCCTTCATCACTGACTGCGACGGGTCGTGGCGTGGTGGTCGGTGTCGTCGACTGGGGGTTCGATTTCAACCACCCGGACTTTCTGGACGCTGGCGGGAATAGCAGGATACTGGCTCTGTGGGATCAACGAGGCGGGAAACACTCCGCGTCTCCCAAGCCATTCGGCTACGGCCGGGTTCACGATCAAGTGGCGATCAATCGAGCCCTGAAGTCAGCGGATCCCTATGCGGCGCTGGGCTACCACCCGGCGGACGCCGATACAGGCGAAGGAAGTCATGGGACGCATGTGGCCAGCATCGCCGCTGGAAGTGGTGGTGAAGATCGACCCGTAGGCGTTGCTCCCGCGGCTGACCTCGTATTCGTACACAGCGCTCCCTGGGATGCGCTCGGTGTGGGCAAGCTCGGCGACTCGGTGACGTTGCTGGAAGCGATAGATTTCATTGGTCGCATGGCAGGAGATCGTCCATGGGTGATCAACCTCAGCATGGGTCGCCACGGCGAGCAGCACGACGGCTCGACGCTCGTCGAACAGGGCCTGGATGCAGCCGTGCTCGCGGCACCAGGTCGAGCGATCTGCATGAGCGCTGGAAACTACTTTGACAAGAACGTTCATCACTCCGGCCATCTGCGAGGCACGGAAAAGCGCACGTTCGTGTGGGTAATCAACGAGGGCGATGTCACGGAGAACGAGTTGGAAATCTGGTATTCCGGACGCGACAAGATGGACTTGGAGCTTCGGTCGCCGAATCAATCCATCGTCGCGCGGGTCAAACTGGGAGACCGGGCACAGCTGAAGGTCAGTGGGGTTGAGGTTGGGAACATCTACCACGGCCTCCAAGACTCCCGAAACCAGGATAACCACATCGACATCTTCTTGTACCAAAAGGCCGCGCCCGGACCGTGGGAGGTGACCTTGACTGCGACCGACGTGGTCGATGGTCGCTTTCATGCATGGATCGAACGCGATGCCGCGTGTCCCGGCTGCCAATCCCGCCTTCGAGCGGCCGACGCGGTCTCGAGGTCCACCACCGGTACGATCTGCAATGGGCTGCGCACGATCGCGGTCGGGGCATACGACCGGCACGACCCCGAACTTCGGATCGGCCGATTCAGCAGCTCGGGCCCGACGCGTGACGGGAGGCTTAAGCCCGACCTTTGTGCTCCAGGGGTCTCCATACTGTCGGCCCGATCCGCGCCCCGCGACAAGACCAAGAAAACACCGCTCGTTACGCGGATGTCTGGCACGAGCATGGCTGCGCCGCACGTTGCCGGGACCGTGGCGTTGATGTTTGAGGCGGCTCCAAGGCGCCTGAGGGTAGTCGAGACCCGCAATCTACTCCTTCTCAGCGCCGATCGGGTGTCCGTTCAGGAGGATCTTGCAAATCGCGTGGGCATTGGATATCTCGACATCAAATGCGCCGTTGAAGCTACTCGAAGCGTGGGCGAGGCCGAGCGGCCAACAAAGCAGGAAATCGAAGCCACGGGAGAGATTGACCAGCTGCCCAGACAGCAGCCCTCGGGTCTCGACGGCGCACTTGAGTACGTTACTTCGGGCGTGACCGGCTCTGAGAACCGGCGGGATGCTGGGCCTGGAGTCGAGCTCGCGTCCGGGATGCCGGCCGAGTATTCGGCTTCCCGGGCAGCCGAGCTCGAAGTCGCATCCGAAAGCGAGAGTGAACTTGAGGATTTCTTCGGGCGGCGCGGGACACTGGAACTTTCCTCGTTCGACGTGGATTGGGATGCGTCCGACATGTCCCAGTCCGAGCGGTTCCCCACTTCTCGACTTGCATCGGAGGGCATGTGCTGTGACAGCACCGAATCCGACGATTCGCACGCAGGCACATGGGCAGATGTAGCGGATTCTGTCCTCGCGACGAGGGCCCACGCATCCGCGGGTCGGGTTCTCGAGGAGCTGCTGGCACGAGAAGTTCCGGGGGTGCCACCGAATCCACCAGGGCTAAGTTCTCGCGTTCCTCTGCCCGGGATTTTCGAGGCATTCTCGGATGGGAATGGCGGCTCGACTCTTCGCAACCACTACGAAAGGTTCTTTCGTGTCATTGGTTTTCCACGAGCGGTATGGCAGGAGGAACCACGAGTCGGTGATGTGCTGGTCCGGCGCGGCGAAAAGGGGTGGCGCCATATCGCCATTCTGGCGGGAGCGCCAATGTCAATCACCAGCCTTGCGGCCGATGGGCTTCGAGCGGAAACCAGCCAACCGGGTTTCTATGCACACGTGGTGGAGGGAGGAACCGTCCCTCATCGATTGGAGGATCGCTTCGCGAGACGCCTGGCTTCAGACGATCGCTACGTGGAGAACCACCAACTCATTCTACGGTTTGTTCCAACCTTGCTCGTCACCAAAGCGCTCACGTCTGGAAGAGCCCCGGCTATGGTTGGTACGGAGCCGGATCCTGGGAGTGACGAAGCCGAGTCACCGGCCTCAACCTCGCTCCCATCGGATCGTCTGCAATGGGTCAGAGCAACTCCAGAGCAGCAGGAGTTCATGCGCGAAGTCTACGATCGACAGGTGCGAAACGCTTCGGATGCGCGGTCTTTTGTCGCTGACATCCCGGCGCTTGAGCGGGAAGCTATCGAAGCCGGGCAAACCCTGCGCAAACCTGCTGCGGGCGCCTGTCGGAGCTTGCTGACCGAAGCGCGCGCCCGTCTGAGCGACGAGAAAGTGAGCGGCTCGACCCATGCCCGCAGCGTAACCGCCATACGCGTAGTGAGCGGATACCGGCCCGCTAGTCGTCAATTCGCCAATTGGCAACGGAACTTCCCCCGTTATTATGAAGAAACGCGACAAAGGCGTGAAGCCTTGACGAGTGGAGAGCATGGCGCCGCTGCAGTGGGCCTCCTGGCGAGCTACATCGGCAGGCGTCTCGCGGCCCCAGGGTTCAGCTACCACAACGACGGATTAGCGGTCGACTTCGGCACGACCGAGGCCGGGATCGATCTGGGTGCGTCCACCAGCGCTGCGAGCATCCGTTCTTGGAAGACGTCATGGTTGTTTGCCTGGCTCGGCTCCAATGCGGGTCGCTTCCATTTCTACCAGAACACCAGGATTCAGGAGCCCTGGCACTGGGAGTACCGAGCTACGCCGGCGGCGGAACAGCCGGATGAAGAGAGCTCGGCGTCCTTTGCCGAGAGCTTCGCCGTCCCTGCCGGCCGTGAGGAGATCCGCGACCTACCTCTGCTTCAGTCTCATGTGGGACAGTCCCCGGACCTAATTCTCCGCTGGAACGACATGCGCAATGTCCCCAGCGCTGTCGACGTGGTCGTCCATCTCCACGGATACTCTGGCAAGGGCAAAGGAATGCGACTGCCGCACGACAAAGAGCCGATCAGCGGCCTCGATTTCAACGATCCAGATGACCCGCAATCCCCCGAACCTGGCCGCCAGCAGCCGACACTGGGTGTGCTGGCTCGTGGCCACTACTTCGGAGGCGACTCCGGCGCGGGTTACAGCTTTCCGGCGCTAACCCGCTCGAGCGGGATCGAGCAGCTCATCGAGTACGCGCTCCAGCATTTCGGGAGGCGCGTCGGCACCGTGGACTTGAAAATGGGTCGGCTGACCCTGAGTGCGCATTCCGGAGGAGGCGCTGCGTTACTGAAGATTCTTTCTCAGGAGGATCCCGACGAGGTTCATCTCTTTGATGCGATTTACCAGGACGCGGCGTCCCTTCTTCGATGGGTGCGCCAGCGGATCGAACGAGACTACGCCTTGTTGCAGGGCGGGACCGGAAGAGATCCGCAGAGTTTTCTGAAGGCGAAAGGCGGTGCACTTCGCGTCGTGTTCCGAACCGGCACGTCGAAAAACACCAGGCCTCTGTACCGCGACCTGACCAGGATCCTGCTTCGTCTCCCGGACCGGGGAGCAGCGCTGGGTGCACGGTATCGCGTGGAACAGACTAACATTGGCCACAATGAGATTCCGCGACGCTTCGGGTGGCGGCTATTGGCCGATGCAGGAGCGGCGCTGCCCAGCGTCTTCCCTATTGTAGGCAGGTCGGTGCCTGCTTCAGACGAAGTCGAAGTCGAGGACGAGATTGCGGAAGAATACCTGCCCCCGCAGGGGAGGCGTTATTCGGCCTCTACGACCTACCCTTTTCGCTGCCCGCCCAACCCGCGTCCACTCGCGCCCGCCACGGAATTACCGGTCGCAACGACAACACCCGACGACACGATGACTGTGGCTCTTCAGGCGGCGGGACTGACCCTTGGCGACGTAGGGCGTTTTGCTCGGCATGGATTCGCTTCTCTCCGTCCAATCGCCTCCGCTTTCGGCACGGCCGCGCTAACAGAGCTGATTGGCAGGTTGCGGTACTCGGCGGCGGAGATTGAATCGCCGCCCTACACTTACGACAATGACGCCACTCTGCGCCGCCGACTCGGTGTCCCCGGGCGGGCGGCGCTCCTCGCTCCCCGTTTGCTTCTTGCCATACCTGGGCATTTTCGGGAGTTGGCGCGACGTTCCCCAACGGCCCGAGAGGCTCATGCGCTGGAATGCCTGGGCTGGCTGTTCGCGGATTCCCTGCGCGACCGGATCAATGCCGTAACGGGGGTCAACTGGTGGCTCCCACCACGTCCGAGTTTCGTCACGGCATTTGCAAGCCTACTTCCATCGCTCTCTCCCGAGGTACAGGCGCTGATCATCGGCGGGTTTCTTATTGATACCACGCTTTCATCTGCCGACTTCAACGGGAGCTTCCGCGCATGGGAGCAGGGTTTGCCGGGCCAGGCCTGGCGAGGGGAAACGGGTTTGGCTGCCTCGCCCGCGGGGGCAGGGCAACCCTTCTACTCGGAGCTGGTGAATATTCCACCCATCGTGAATCTCGCCGCGGCAAATCAGCAGCTGCAACAGGCCTGGCAGCGGCGCTTGGACGATGTCGATGCTCAGTTTCCCATGCACACCGATCCTTCGACGCAAGCGCTACGCCGCTGCGCCAACAATTACTGGCCGGCCGGGCTGATGCAACCGTGCTCGGTGCGCGGACTCGGGCTGGTTTATGACTTTCCTGCCAGAGTTGGAGATCGTCTGATTCGAACCGTGAACGTGCTGGGCGACATTCGTCCGACGCTCGAGTCGGCTTTCGAGAGCATTTGTCTCCTGGGTTGGAACGACTTGCTCTTTCAAACAGCTGGGGCCGGGTGTTTCCGAGGCAAAAAGCGTCCAGCGAGCCCAAACGACCCCATGGCACACCACCGACTCGCACGCCGGATGTCCGAGCATAGTTTGGGCATTGCAATCGATTTCAATACGTTCGAGAACGCGCAGCGGCCGGGGAGTGACAGCATGGACCCTCGGATCGTTGCCGCCTTCGAGGCGTATCGTTTCCGCTGGGGTCGGTGTTTTCCAACCCCGGACCCGATGCATTTCGAGTATTGCGGCGGGCGGTGCTGAGATCGGAGGTTGCGACGTCGGCAAAGATTCACTGTCGTTTTTGGCGTATTTGGAGAAACAAGCATCGGTGGCATCTCCATTTGCCCATACCTTGGCTGTTGTTGCATCAGTCGTTGCCTGGCTAATGCCGTTGTCTAACCGGCATGCGCCGAAGCCGGTGCTGTGATCAGCGGTTTCCAAACTCAATCAGCTCAATCAACCCGCGGCGGTAAGCCTGTCGCAGGGCACGGAGATCCGCAAAACCTAATTCGCCTCGGGGTGTACGGCGTAATGGGGCAGTCGCGCAAGAAGAAGAACCGAAAGCCTCCGTAAAACTACTGACTTGTGTGCCGATCTAAACGCAGACCGCAGACACGCATCAATACCTCATCGTGGAGCTGATCGCTCGGGCGTCAGGAGATGGCATCTTTTGCCAGCTTCGTGTATAGTCCGCAGTCGTAGCAAGGCTCACACGTTGCTCTGCAACGAATTGAACGGGGTGCCTACATTGGGTTGCAATGAGCAGGCTTCTCTTCCTTACGCTGTTTGTCAGTTCGGCGCAAAAATGCCTCTTCTTCGAAGAACCGACCAAGGATCGTGCCCTCAAGTTCACCGGTACGATTGTGATCATTGATGCCCCGAACTGGCTTGGAAAACCAGATTCTCCACAGACGGAGGATATCGAGAACTACTCTGAGCACAGGACCAGACTCCATTTTGAGGACACTCGATAGCAACCCGTGTGCCCCGACAATCGATCCAGACTGTGGCCAAGGGTCTTGTTAGTGGCGATGGTGGAGTACTCCCAGTGGCCGTTCCTGGGTCGAAGACGTCGAGTTGGTAGTTCTTGGGGCTCATGTGCCAGACGTTGCGGCGATAGACGACAACGCGCAACTAAACGGTAGCTCAAGATGCGCATCCAGACGGAGCCGTGACTTGCGACGCTACGCACTCACCATCAAGAAAGAATAGGTAGGGCGTGGCATTCGAAGAGCTTGACGCGTTATCGATGTCGAAGTGGTTCTCCACACGACTTTCACTGATGGCACGAACCATTCTCGTCTTCGGGTGGATTGTTGCGGGTGCTGCCTTCCTTTACTCGCTCTATCTCCTGTGGGAATCAGACGTCCCGCATTCATACGCCAGGATCGCGGTACTCGTGCTCCAGTTCATAGTTGTCTTTGCACTATATCGAGACGTGCCAGGATTTCAACTTAAGAATGAATTCGCTGAGGCTAAGATCGCATTTAATCAGTTCTATCGACTATGGTCACGCGCCTGGATTACCTGGGGATTCTTTTACGTCGCCATGTTAGTCCTAGAAGTGCGCGCAGTTCAGACGACCCAGCCGACAGAAGGAATAGCCACCTCATTGGATGACCACTGGTTGTGGCAAGCCCTCCTGAACACAATAAACAACATACAGAGCATCATGCTCTTCGGATGTTATGAAATAGCGCTGCGAGGAAAGAAAATAAATTCTGGACGGTGGTTTGGTGGGATTGTCGTCTTTACATTACTCGAACTCGCCGGCTCCGCATGGATGCACCAACGTTGCGCCCAAGTTGAGACTTCATACATAACTATGCTACACACCGAGGCGTACACAAACTATGAGCCTCAAAATGCTAACGTTGTTGATGCCGCTCAAGCAGTGCTACGAAGCGCCCGTGACAATAACATACCTCACTTGCGCGCTAACTTCGATGAGTTAGCCAATCTGGCGCCTGCTGATGGGATAACTAACCAAGCCAAGGACGTTCTGAGTGCTCGCGTGCGGCTGGCGAATGTAGTTTCCGCGTTCCAGTGGTCGAGCGCCTTGGCAGGGGGGCTGGCCATTGTACTCCTCGTGGCAAGACTGTCCAGCTCACTGATTCCGCCCCATCCGGCGGTAACAATTGCACTGTCCTCCTATGCACTGCTGCAGGGCGCCTATAGTGTAATACGGCGGGACCCGTCCGTTATGATCTTGCTCACTGGACTGGCGTTAGCGTTTAAGTGTCTGCTCTGGACGTACATTCGCTGGCTAAGTGAGTCGGGGTACCTGTTGTATTACTTCTCCCGATCGATGGGAATGCGTCATGCCTTGCATTCAGACAGGCGGGATTTCATGAAGCTCGTGTGGATTCTCGCGCATCATTCTGAGATACCGTGGGAGGTTATGGCCAATGACACGGTCGCTGGATTAAAGAAGGAGGCGGGCGTTTATGTACTGGGTAATGAACGACGAGATGAAATATATATTGGAGCATCTACGGATGTCCGGGAGGCAATTCGTGGTTACTTAGGTCGATTGGATCCAAAGGGTCCGAGTACGACGCCGGCATACTTTAGAATCGAAGCCACAGGCAAGGAAGCCGATGTACTTGCGATAAGACGTTTGGAGCAGTTCAGGGAACAGTATGGGCGTTTGCCCACGCTTAATGAGGATGCTGACACTTTGCGTCGAATGAACCCAACGTTGGATTTGCAAATACGCGGCGCGGTGAGCTACGAACCATTGGACAACTTCGATGGGTGGGTATGCTTCGAGGTATTGCACCACGACATACCTATAAAACCCGATTTATCTGGTCGCTTCCAAGTGGAATCCGGCCGGACCGTAAACCTACACGTCCGCCTGTTGGCGGAGGCGCCGGCCGATTCGATGTCAACACGACTTCTGGTTGATTCAGGGAGGTATGGCGCTGCGCCACAATTCGTTGTTACGGTCGAATCGGACGAAGTCATAGTCACGCCGAAGAGCTTGCCTCTGCGCACAGAGGACGCGATGTCGGAGTCAGCGCGCTTTGTTTGTTCTTGTCCAAATGAAGCGGGTGACTACGTTACATATTTACAAGCATCCCAAAAGGGACGACTCTGTCAAGTAGTTTTGGTGCTCTGGTCGGTCGTGCAAAGTGAGCAAGCAGAATGACCGCGGCCGTGAGTATTGTGATAGAGCCTCAGGATCGTCGAATCACGTTTACGAATACCTATGGTACCTCTGAGTGGGTTGATTATGACCACGAGATGATTACGGAGCAGCGTCGCGCATTGCGAAATGATCTCGAAGGCGCCAAGGAGTGTCTTCGGGCCGGACCATCGACGGTGCTACCCTCGTGGCTTAGTGTTAGCCGAGCTGTTCGCCTGTTGCATAGTAGAGGACGAAAACTTGCGTTTCAAATCTTGGGACCGAAAAAGGCTCCGAGAATCCAGCAGTTGTTCATTGAAGCGTGTCCAAACTGGCGTGGGAAGATTCCAGGGGCCCCACTTCCAATCGTTGAGGTCGTGGGTTCGTTGAAGGATCACGTACCGTTGGAATACGTGCCCATGTTTGATTTCGAGGTCGCCGGTGAGAGAGGTGTGTGTACTTGCGTCGATGACCTCGTGGGAGCTATGCAACCATTTCTTGGTGTATCTACAGTCGTTGTTAGGCGCTTGTCGAGGAATTCGGTGGCACAGGGTTCGCAACTGGAGTGTGCGTCGTGCCTTCCGGTCAAACTATTCTACCACTCAAGTCTTCGGTATATTGACGAGGAGTTGGGCGCGCTTCACAATGGTTTGATTGATCTGGATGGGCCTTGGCCAGATGATACTGTTGTAGTGGATGACTTCGCTGCCGAGTTAATGTCACATTTGCTGTCGAGAGAAATAGGATTCAACGGAAGCCCGCGCGTGATGGATCAGATTCATCATTTAGCTTGTCACTGCGAGTCGAACGTGGAGGATTCGGAGAAGGGATTTGTGGAGCTGAAGGGCCCAACGACACCACGTCTGCAAGCTAGCCTCGGGTCTTTACAAGAGGCGGTAATGCGGTCTGGGAAAACTATCGCGCCTGAGGCAACAGGGCCGCTTGTATTCTTGAACGCCTGCGGGACCTCCTACGTGGTTCCCGGTGGTACAGCTTCCTTTGTTAATCTGTTTTCGAAGATTGGGAGCCGTGGAGTAATCGGCACCGAGGCAAACGTGCCAGATAAGGCCGCGGCTAGATTTGCTATTCGATTTTATCAGAAGTTATTGGAAACGGGAGAAACCCTGGGCAGCGCCTTCCATGCTGCCCAGGGTTCTCTGCTTCGCGATTACCGCAATCCGCTTGGGATTGCGTATGTACTGTACGCCGATCCACTCACAAAACTCTTGCGAAGGGCCTGAGGTGACAATCATGGCGAAGCGCGAAAATAGTAAACGTATTCAATTCATTGGGAGGAGTGACGAATCTGAGGACCGAGGGTTGTCAGATTACTTTTCCGCTAAGGCATTAAGAGTTGCTACGATCGACGCTGCAAAGCTGAGGAATCAGCTGAGTGCTTTTCTTGAGAATATGGATGAAGTGATGGCAGGCCTAAGCCGCACTGTGTTATCACTTGAGCTGGATAGCGTAACCGTATCCGCGGAACTGAGCGCGAGTGGGGAAGTTCGCCTGGTTGGCGTTGGAGGCGCCGAAGTATCGGGGAAGGGCGGGCTCTCGTTTACACTAAAGAAGCGTGCTGCCGGTGGTCAATAAGGTTGAGGGAGAGGTGGGTTAGAAAAGTAGTCGAACAATGTGTTGAGGAAGGACCTTCTCTAGGGTGCGCATTCTAGTCCGATCGCATCAGCTTCGTTTGCTCTTGGTTGGTGGGGACGTTGTGTGCGAGGGCGGTAAGGAAGAGGCGGGGAGCGGGGTTGCTGAGATTGCAGGGAATAGTCGAGATTTGACGTCTAAGATGCGGTTTGCTATACCTCCTGCAGAGGGGGTGATACTCATGCAGTGGTTATCCTGTGACTCGCACAGGCTGGTTCTTTCGTTCTGTCGGTGGATCTTTATGAATCATCAG
>Ga0075418_10002050_pt1 | contig 22899 bp, 16 predicted proteins | sample SoiMetdeltSBSDD2_FD_81776 | JGI IMG/M metagenome (GOLD analysis project Ga0075418, IMG submission 81776) | Bulk soil microbial communities from a Populus tree surrounding site in Tennessee, USA - Soil MetaG P. deltoides SBSDD2 | ecosystem: Environmental > Terrestrial > Soil > Tree plantation...
AGAAGAGCCGGGCGTTCTCGATGGCGATCACGGCCTGGTCCGCGAACGTCTGGAGCAGCTCCACTTCGTCGTCGGTGAAGGGGCGCAACTCGGCGCGCAGCACCGTCAGGTTTCCAAGCGGCTCACCCCTAGTCAAGAGCGGAATCGTGGCGATGCTGTGGACCGTGTTCAGCGAGAGCAGGGGGACCGCGGCCGGATACTCTGTTTCCGCGATGCGGTGGATGTCGTCGATGATGATGCGCCGACGATCCAGCACCGCCCGCCCGCCGGGGAAGTCGCGGGTGAGGGGCAGCGATAGGCCCAGGAGTCCCCGAAACTGCTCGCCGGCGTGCGCGGCGTTATAGAAGTGGCCTCCTTCCAGCCGTTCGATCACGGCGTCGCCCGCGGCGCAAAGCCGGACGGCGCTTTGCACGATGGCATCGAGCACCCGCTGGAGGTCGGCCGGAGACGAGGCGATCACCCGCAGGATGTCGGCGGTGGCCGTCTGCTGCTCCAGCGCCTCAGATAGCTCGTGGTTGCGCTGCTCCAATTCCTCGAACAACCGGGCGTTCTCGATGGCGATGACGGCCTGGTCCGCGAACGTCTCCAGTAGGGCGATCTGCTGCTCGGAAAACGGACGAACCTCCAGGCGGAGAACCGAGATCGCCCCCACCGCCGCTTCATCGCGCAGCATCGGCGTTGACAGCGTGCTGCGGTAGCCGACCTGCCGCTGGAACTCGCTCGTCAGCGGGTACTCGGCCTCGCCGAGCGAAGCGGCATCGTGGATGTGGATCGTCCGACGATCGAGCACCGCCTGTCCGCTGGCCCAGGTACGGTCGAACGGCAGCACGACGTTCGGCTGGGCATGCGCGAATGCCCCGAAGCCTGCCACGCGCACCAGGTGGTCGCCTTCGACCAGGTAGACGAACACCCCGGCTGCATCCAGCAGCAACAGGGCACGCTCACCGACTGCCTGCAGCACCGGCTGGAGATCGCGCGGCGAGGTGGCGATGACGCGGAGAATCTCGCCGGTCGCGGCCTCGCGCGCGTTGGCCTCGGACAGCGCCCGTTGGCAGGCTGCGAGCCTGGCGTCGCGATCAGCCACATCGACCCGGAGGGCACCGATCTCCTCTCCGAGGCGCGCGACCTGGGCCCGGAGCGCCGCGATGCTGGTGGGGGGGTCGTCAGCCATGCGCCTACCCTCCGACTGCCGGTCGGTCACGTGAGGGTGGGGTGGTGGGTGGGCGGGCAGACCCCGCGCCGCCCCTCACGGCCGTACGCCCAGCAGCGCGTCGACCTTGGCGATCAGGCGCGGGAACTCGATCGGCTTGGTGTCGTAGTCATCGCAGCCGGCCGCCAGGGCCCGCTCGCGATCGCTGCTGGTGGCGTGGGCGGTGAGGGCCAGGATCGGGATCGCCCGCGTCGCCGGGTCGGCCTTGAGCTGACGGGACGCTTCCCAGCCGTCGAGGACCGGCAGGGTCATGTCCATCAGGATCAGGGCCGGCACCTCGCGCCGAGCGATCTCCACCCCTGCGGCTCCGTCGATGGCGCACACGACCTCGTGGCCCCGGCGCTGAAGGCGGCGGGATAGCATATCGCGGTTCATCTCGTTGTCTTCGACCAACAGGATCTTCGCCATCGTCGCCCCTCCGCGATCCCAACGCACCGAGCCGCGCGTGTCAGCTTGTGCCCATTCGTGGCTCCGGCGCCACGGCCGGCAGCCGCATCGTGAAGGTCGACCCCTCTCCGTAGGCACTCTCGACGGTCAGATCGCCGCCCATCAGGCGGCAGAAGTGCCGAGAGATCGCCAGGCCCAGCCCGGTGCCGCCGTACTTGCTCCGGGTGCTCGCTTCGGCCTGGGAGAACGCCTCGAACAACCGCCCCAGCTGCTCGTCGGTCATGCCGATCCCGGTGTCCGCCACGGCGAAGCTCAGCCAGTCGTCCGGCTCACGCTCGACGGTCAGGCTGATGGTGCCGTGCTCGGTGAACTTGGCAGCGTTCGAGAGCAGGTTGAACAGCGCCTGGCGGACTTTCGTCTGGTCCGTGTGCATCGTGCCGAGGTCGTCCGCGCAGTCGACGACGAGCACGTTGTCGTGCTTCTCGATGAGGGGCCGGACGATCGCTTCGACATCAGCCACGAGCTGCTTGATGTCGAACGATTCGACGAACAGGTCCATCCGGCCCGCTTCGATCTTGGACAGATCCAGGATGTCGTTGATGAGGCCGAGCAGGTGCTTGCCGGCAGCATTGATCCGCTGGAGGTCCGGCAGGAACGCCTCCTCACCAAGATCCTCGACCTCTTCCTGGAGCATCTCCGAGTACCCGATGATGGCGTTGAGCGGCGTGCGCAGTTCGTGGGACATGTTGGCGAGGAAGCTCGACTTGTGCTGGCTGGCGATCTCCAGCTCGCGACTCTTGTCCTGGAGCTCGGTGAAGAGGCGGACGTTCTCAATGGCGATGACCGCCTGGTGGGCGAACGTCTCCAGGAGTCGAATCTGCTGATCGGTGAACGGCCGAACCTCCAGGCGACGCAGGACGATCGCGCCGATGCCGACTCCGTCGCGCAGGAGCGGCGTCGCGAGGAACGTCCGCGTGCCCTGCAGGTACGGGCTCGTTGCTCGATCGAAGCCAAGCTTTCGTCCCAAGCTCGATTCGAAATCAGCGACCTGAATGGTGCGCCCCTCGGTTATCGCGCGGCCAGCAAACGATCCGGCCAGTGGGACTCCACCCGGCGAGGCCGACAGGAAGCTGGCCGGGACAGTCTGACCGGTCGCCAGGTGAGGCACCACGTAGTACGCCACGCGACGTTGAACGTCACCGTCGACCATCGAAACGCTAGCGAAGTACGTGTTGCAGAGGCGTGCTGCACGCTCCGCGACGGCGTCGAGGACGGGCTGAACGTCGGTTGGTGAGGAAGCGATCAGGCTGAGGATCTCGGAGGTCGCGGTCTGCTGCTCCAGCGTCTCGCCCAACTCGCGGTTGCGCCGCTCCAGTTCCTCGAACAGGCGCGCGTTCTCGATGGCGATGACGGCCTGGTCCGCGAAGGTCTCCAGAAGCGCAACCTGCTGCTCGGTGAACGGCTTGACCTCGCGTCGGAAGATGATGATCGCGCCAACCGGCTCACCTTCACGCATGATCGGCGTGGCGAGCACGGATCGTGAGCCGGTTCGCATCATCTGCGCTCGGACCTCGTCGGGGACAACGTCAGTACGCCGATCGTGGACACGGATCGTCCGACGTTCGAGCACGGCGCGACCGGCGACGGTCGTCGAATCTGCCGGGACGGTGCCTCCGACCGTCGGCAGCGAGCCGTAGCCGGCGATGATCCTGAACTGATCTCCTTCGAGGCGTTCAATCGCCGCGTGATCGGAGTCGCAGAGGCGGGCGGCATTGGCGGCGAGCGCGTCGGTGACGGTCTGCAGATCGGACGGGGAGGTCGCGATCACGCGGAGGATCTCGGAGGTGGCGGTCTGCTGCTCCAAGGCCTGGGTGAGCTCCGTCGTACGGTCCTGGACTTCCTGGAACAGCCGGGCGTTCTCGATGGCGATCACGGCCTGGTCCGCGAACGTCTCCAGCAGCGCGATCTGCTGCTCGGTGAACGGCTGGACGTGGCCCCGTGTTACCGCGAGCGTGCCGATCGGGCCGTCCCGCCCGAGCAGCGGCGTCCCCAGTGCGGTGCGATTCCCAATGCGCTCAAACGACGGCCGGCTGCCAGGATACTCCGTCTCAATGGCCTCGGCCAGGTCGTGGACGTGAATGGTGCGACGCTCGACGAACGCGCGCCCCAGGTGAGATTCGCGCGAGGCGGGCTGGCCGTCCGACAACATGAAGTAGTCAGCGTCCGGGCCATATCTCGCTTCGATGACCGCGCGGGCACGGCCTGAGTCCACGCGCGGTGATAGGCGGCCATCCGTCTCCCGGATCTGGTGAACTGCGCCGCCGTCGGCGTGGCAAAGCGAGACGGCAGCATCCACGAGGGTCTGGAGGACGGCCTGGAGGTTCGTGGGCGAAGCCGCGATGACGCGCAGCACCTCGGCCGTCGCGGTCTGCTGCTCCAGCGCCTCGGTGACCTGGCGGTTGCTCTCCTGCAGCTCGGAGAACAGCCGGGCGTTCTCGATGGCGATGACAGCCTGGTCGGCGAAGGTCTCCAGGAGACGAATCTGCTGTCTGCCGAAGAGGCCGGGCGCATTGCGGATCAGCAGGATCGACCCAATCGCCTTGCCGTCGCGCAGGAGGGGCGCGGCAAGGCGCGCGCCCGGCGACACAGGGCGGGGGATGTCGACTAGCTCGGTGTCCGCGACCTTGAGCGCGTCTTCGATGTGGACCGTGGCTGCATCGACGACAGCCCGACCGCTTGCCGTGCCCCGCGTCAGCGGCAAGATGACGCCGACCGCGATGCCAGGCTGATGACCGACCGACGTGGGCGTGCCCGCCACCACACGGAGCTGGTCCCCATCAGCGAGATTCACAAACGCCAGGTCAGCCCCGCAAAGGCGCTCCGAGCTGCCGGCGATGGCGTCGAGAACCGCCTGGAGGTCGGTGGGCGACGACGCGATGACCCGCAGCACCTCGGCCGTCGCGGTCTGCTGCTCCAGCGCCTCCGTGACCTGGCGGTTGCTCTCCTGGAGGTCGGAGTTGCGCCGCTCCAGTTCCTCGAACAGCCGGGCGTTCTCGATGGCGATGACGGCCTGGTCGGCGAACGATTCCAGGAGGGCGATCTCGCCGTCCGTGAACTGCTCTTGCTCGCGCCGAATCAGGGCAAGCATTCCGATGATCCGACCGCCGAATATCAGCGGCGTGACGAGCTGCGCCCCGCGTCCCAGGAGAGCGGAGGGGCTCCTGGGATACTGAGCGAGCTGCTCCTCCGGGGGGCCGTAGACGTGAATCGTCCGTGCCTCGACCATGACGCGTTCGGCCACCGTCCCTGTCGGATCACCCTTTCGTCCTGGGACCGCCGGGTCAGTCGACGCCATGATCACGATTTCGTCGCCATCGAGTCGGTTGAGGTTCGCGACATCGGCGTGGCAGAGGCGGGCCACGCTCACCACGAGAGCGTCGAGTACTGCCTGGAGGTCCGTGGGCGACGACGCGATGACCCGCAGCACGTCGGCCAGCGCGGTCTGCCGCTCCAGGGCCTCGGTGACCTGCCGGTTGCTCTCCTGAAGTTCCCGGTTGCGGTGCTCCAGCTCCTGGAAGAGCCGGGCGTTCTCGATCGCGATGGCTGCCTGATCCGCGAACGTCTCCAGGAGCCGAATCTGCACGTCGGTGAACGGGCGGACCTCCAGGCGCCGTATGCCGATGGCCCCGATCGGGACGCCCTCGCGCAGCAGCGGCGTGGCGAGCACCGTGCGGTGCCCGCGTGCGCGCTGGAAGGCCAGGGCCTCCGGGTAGTCGGCCTCCGGCTCGGCCAGCAGGTCCTCGATCTGCACGCTCCTGCCGTCCACGATCGCCCGGCCCACCGCCGACCCCCGGCCAATGGGCAGGCCGTCAGGCTTCGGCGTGACCGGGATCGGCCCGTGGTGGGCCACCTGGCGCAGCCGTTCCCCCTCGACCCGCACGATCAAGGCGTCGCTGGCGCCGCACACGCGGGCGGCTTTCTCGGCGATGGCGTCCAGGACGGCCTGCACGTCGGCCGATGAGGCGGCGATCGCGCGCAGCACCGCTGCTTGCGCCGCCTGCTGCTCCAGGGCCTCGGTCAGCGCGCGGTCGCGGCGCTCGGCGTCGGCGAGGAGGGAGTCAATCCTCGCCTCCGCCGCCTCGGCGCGCTCTTGGCGGCGCGCAAGCTCGGCCCGGAGCTGCTCGACCGTCGCGGCGTCGTCGCCCATCACGCCCCTCCGAAGGTCCCCGCCCCACCCACGGCCGTTGGTGCTCGCCTCCGAGCGGGCGGAGACGGACGGCGGCACTATCGCGCGCCCGTTCCCACCTGTCAAGGCGAGCGCGGCACGCCCCCAAGCGAGGATACGACGGGGCGGGGGCGGGGCGCTGTGACGAGGGTCACAGACGCTGAAGCGGCGGACACGAGACCCGAGTCGATTCCACCAACGCATGGAGCCCAGGATTATCGAAACTCAAGGATGGTCTTGTCCGTGATGCCACGAGAATCCTTACGATCGATGTGGCCCTGGTCGATCAATCGTGCGCAGGCTTGGCGGAAATGCTTCTCGACCATGCGACCGAACCACTTGTGAAGCAGTTCGTCCTGGACTCCTCCGAAGGTCATCGTTATCCTCCGGCGCCCGAGTGCCAGGATGTCGTGCTCCAGTTCCCGTACTGCCTGTGCTTCGACTTCCTCGATGTCAGGCTCGGGCTCCGCGAACATGTCCATCTGGCGCGCAAACCTTCCGAGGAAGTGAGCCCGATCCTTCAGGTAGCGTTCCTCCACCCCGTACATGATCGAGTTCATGATCCGTAAGCCCAACGGGTGCCGGGTGAAGAACAGCATGGGGTACTTCAACTGCCCGGTCTCGACTGTCCGCACGGGGTACACGGCGCCGCCGAATCCGAACACCTCATGTACCCGCTTCAGGTAGAAGGCAGTGATCCGCTGATAGCGCACCTCCGAGGGAGCCGGCTGCTCCCAGAGCAGCTGCCAGTCCTCGCAACCGAAGATCCGATCCAATAGCCGCAAGAAAGCGGGGCGCGGCTTCTGGCCGAAGGAATCGAGCCACCCGGCGTGCCGGTCCACCTTCGGCGCGTTGACGTTGATGAGGATTTCGGTCTTCAAGTGCTTGGGACGCCTGCCGATCTTCTCTAGCGTGGTCCACTCCAGCCCCCCGGGGCCGAACGGGTCCAAGAAGAACATGGACGGCCGCATCCCGATCCGCGCGAGCGTACCATCGACGTGATCTGCGAAGGGTCCCCGCAGGTTCTCGACCCGATCTGCGTAGGGCCGCGTAACGGCGACAAGACGCTCATACTCCGCCACGTCGGCCTCGACGTTGATGCAGAACGGACTGTAACGACCCGTGTCCGCCAACTCGTAGGCTATCTTGGCCGCTAGAAGCGGCGAGCCGTCCTCGCGTTCCCGGCCTTCACCAAACTCTCCGCGTCCGGCGAACCCATCAACGACGTAGACCGGCTTTCCATCCCGCCCGACGATCCGCCAGAAGGGCGCGAGGTAGCCCTCCAGCACTTCGTGCTTGCGGCGAGACCATTCGCGCTTCTGCTCGAAGAACGCGCCGGCAGGCGAAGTCATAGACCTGGCGACCCAACCAGCGGAGTCGGCATCTCGTCCCAGGTCCGACCATCGAGGAGTCGGCCGCCCTGCTTCGGTGTTCGCCCACCCCACTGCTTGTGGAAGAAGGCGACGCCCGCATCCACGCACCGATCGCGCAGGTCGCGGACCCAGGCAGGGTCGCAGGGGCGGTGGCCCGGACCGCTCTCGCCCCCTGTGATCACCCAGTGCACGTGGTCCAGTTGGAGGGATGGCAGCGGGCCGAGCAGCGGCTCGGCGCTCACGAAGCGAACGGCCGACGGCACCCGCCTGAGGTACTGATTCGCCCGCCACGTGAAGCGGTCCGACTCGATGCTGGTCCCTGCCCAAATATGGGCGGGCCAAGGGAGGGCGGCCGCCATCTCGGCCATCCGCCTAGGGCGCTTCGTCAGCACCTGGAACACGTGCCAGTCGGCGCGCGCCATCACGCCGAAGACGCTTGCGATGAAGCCGTCCGGCACGGCCTCGTGGAACAGGTCAGACATCGAGTTGACGAAGTTGCGGCGCGGCTGCTTCCACCGGAGCGGCAGGTCGAGCTTGTTCGGGCGCAGCGTCAAGTCGAACCCGACCTCGTAGTAGTTCCCCGGCACGCCTCGGAACCGTTCCGCGAACCTGAGCGCGTAGCAGCGGTCGCACCCCGGCGATATCTGGGTGCAACCCGTCACCGGGTTCCAAGTAGCGTCGGTCCACTCGATCGTCGATCTGTCGGCCATGCCTCAGCATAGAACGGGCGTTCGGCCGTGTCAAGGTGTCGCGATGATGCTCCTTCCGCCACAGCCTCGCGGAGCCGGCCGAGCCGCTGCGGCTGCTCGCCGAGGTCGGCGCCCGCGACACGCGCGTCAGCCATCTCGGCCAATACTTGCCAGCCTGCGCGCCGGCACGGGCGGTCGCGAGGCGTGGGTCTGCTTGAAGATCCCGACCTCGGGACGCTCGCGCGTGCCGGCGACGTAGGACACCGGACGGCGCTACCAGTCGTCCAGCAACTGCCTCAGCCGCGCCTCGACGTCCCCTGCGATCGACGGCAGGTGGTCGACCCCGTCGCCGACTCGCTCCCTGAACCGCATCTCGAACCCCAGCAGGCACGCCGGGCAGACCACATACGCATCCACGCCCTGGGTCGCTTGCCCGCACACCCGGCACGGGAAGCTGGATGGTGCCATGCGGGACCCCGTTGTCCTGTGGCGTCCGGGGGCCGTTCGGCGACGAGCCGTCTATCGCTCGGCGAGCCGGACGTTCGCCGCCCGTTGGCCACGCCCGCGCAGATCGTTCTCGACGTCGAACTCGATCTCCTGGCCTTCCTGGAGCATGTCGAACACGCCGGGCGGTAACGTCGCGTGGTGGAAGAAGATCTCGCTGCCATTCTCGGTGCGGACGAAGCCGAAGCCTCGGTCTCGGATGATGCGGATGATCGGACCTCGTGCCATGGCGCCTCACCTCAGCTCAGACCGAGTGCTCGGCGTCTCGGGTCGACCAGACGAGCCCGGGTCGAGCGGTGCTGCACGAACCGTAGCAGATCGCGGGCCGCTACGTTGCGGCGCCGGCCACCCCAGTCCTGCGTCGTGGGGCCTTCCTCGGCTTTCGTTCCAGCCAGACCAGCAACGTGCCCTCGTCGCTGACGCCGTACGCGATGCGGCGATGGACCTCCCTGGCCGCCTGCGTGACGTTCAGCTTGAGCTTCCGCAGGGACTCGCTGGGATCGGGCGTGATCTCCACCACCGTTGCAGCGGTCAGGCTGGCGATGGCCTCGCGGTACGGAGCACGGACCGCATCGCGTGACGATCGCCCGCGAAGACGGCGGCGCGCTTCATCGATGTCGAGCCTCCGGATCGAGGCCATGGGGCGGACCTTTCGGCATGGGTGCTCGCGAACCAACGATATTGCGATGGTAGCCCACGGACGATGGCTCGTCTCGCAAAGACCGGGTGCTGTGCCCTGCCTGAGGCACCGTGCTGGACCTCAAGGAACGTGTCCAGCGAGAACGGCTTACGGGAATCCTGGCACGTCCAGGTCTCGCCAACGCCGAGCGCCGCCTGGGGGGGGGCACTCAGGACCGCCGCCCTGCCACCACGGCCGAGGCGGTCCTGCACCTCGTCCGGGCCGATCGTTTGGCCATCGTCATCACCGCGAACAAAGCCCCGGACGACGAGCGGCGCGCGGTCGAGGCCGGCGCGCATGGCCCCCTGGCCAAGCCAATCAGCCCGCGTCGGCTATGCGAGGTGGTCGACGCCCTCGCGTCGGGCGCGGCGCCACACCCGACTCCTTGATACCGTCGCCGACGAGACGGGTCATCCGGCGTGGATGTCGCGCGTACAGTTCACGTCCGTTGGTCGTGGATCGGGACGCTGTTCGGGCGGACCGGCCGGCCCGGTGTCGACGGCGTCCATCCAGAGATAGTTCTGCGAGTAGGGATTGAAGACATACAGCCGGTCCCCCTCGGGCGGGAGCACCACCAGGAACGAGCAGAACTGCCCCGATGTCGCACCGAAGCTGACGGTATCTGCCTGGCTGGACGGGCCGTTCCACATCTCGGTGATCCGGTGGTTCTGAACCCAGAAGGGCTCGAATGGCACGGGAGCCGCCTCCGGCACGGGCGTCGGCGTCAACTGGGCGGGGACCGCAATGGTCGGGCGTGGCGTCGCGCTCGCCGCGAACGGATTGGACACCGACGGCAACGAGCCGCACGCGCTCGCGACGACGACGATCGCCGGCACGGCGACCACCAAGGCACGCACGCGCAGACGTCGGTGATGGAAAGCGTGACGCATGCGCCCAGGAGTTCGCCAAGCCGACCCCGGCCACCAGGATGCTGCTGCCGTCTGGCAGCCCGCCTGCGGCGCGCCGTGGTCGAGCGCGGGGCGGCCACGGTCACCCCGCCTGCCGCGCCCCGCGTCGGGATGCCCCGGGCGACCCGCCATCGCGGCGCTGATCAGGGACTGACGCACGCGCGCCCCCGCCAGCAGGGAGCGCAGCCAGCCGACCACCCCGTAGGCGCAGCTCACCATCAGCACCAGTGCGGCCCACGCGCAGATCGGACGGACCCAGGGCGCTGGTTCATACCCGAGCAGGTGAGGTTCGACCACGACGGCGACCAGGACCGCTGCCAGCACCGCCGCCTCGACGATGCACACCAAGTAGAGCACATGCCGCCACATACGGTTCTCGTTGGAGCGGGGGTCGTCAGCGAACCACCGGGAGGAAGATCGCGAGCGCCGCGAGGACGAGGGCGACCCAGATCGACCAGCGACGCCACCACGGCGCGTCGGTATTGGCGTGTATGGTCGACTCCGGGCATGAGCAGGAGAAGGTGGGCACGAGGCTGTTGGGCCAACCTCGTGCCCGAGCACTGGGCGTCAGCAGGCTGATCCTGACGCCCCAGCAACATGTAGGATAGGCCGAATTCTGCGCCGATCAAGAGCCACCGCTGGCCGGAATGGGCAGTCTCGAATCGAGCCGCCCGTGGGGCATGACGATGTCGGGGACGATACGTCGATTGGTACCTGCGGTACTCCGTGACGACCGCCCCGAGCGCCCCGAGCTCCAGGATGAGCTCCGTTACGCGCGCCTGCATCTGACCACACCTTGCCGTCCGTCCCCAGGAAGCACACGCGGTCGTTCTCCAATCATGCGCGTGCTGATCGCCGACGATTCGTCCAGCCTCCGCCTGCTGATCCGTCGCATCCTGGACGATCACGAGGTCGTCGAGGCCGGCACGGGTGACGCCGCGCTCGACGTCCTCCGCACGGACCCCGTCGACATCGCTATCCTTGACGTCAACATGCCTGGCGCAAACGGGCTTGATGTCTGCCGCGCGATCCGCCAGGACCCCTCGCATGCGGCAACCGACGTGATCGTCATCACCGCGAACGGCGCGACCGACGCCGAGCAGCAGGCGCTCGACGCCGGTGCCGACGCTTTCCTGGCCAAACCGTTCAGCCCGCGTCGGCTGTGCGAGCTCGTCGACATGCTGGCAGCGGCAACGAACTAGCCGGCTTTAAGCCGGCCAGGACCGCCGGAGATGGTGTGGCCGCTGGTGGGCCAGACCTGGCCATGTCTCGGAGGGCGCGTATGCTTACCGCTGATGGCGCCCACGCCTCGGCCAGACGGCCGGGGGCTGTGGTGTGTCCGTTCCGGCAAGATCGTGGAGGCGGCCCTCACCCGATGTAGCCGCGGATGAGGGCCGCAGGTTGCGGCCGTCGCCGAGCGGGACCAAGCCAGAACGACCGCCCGCCAAACTCAGAATCCGAATCGGGATGTGCAGCACCAGGAGCAGTGGTGGTCGGACGATGGGCACGATCTCGTCGCGACTCGGCGAGGTGCACACCTCGCCGGGTCGTGACATTCCGGTTTGGCCCGTCGCAGGGATTGCTCGATGGGCCGATTGCCGAGCGAGCTCAGCCGTCGCCCTTGCACTGCAGGGTGACCTTCAGTTCGTTGTTGTCGGGTGTGGAATCGGCCAGCGGGTTCATCGGGTCCACGATCGCCGCGACCTTCCGCTCGCCCTTCTTCAGCCGGACGTCCTCGACACGGACCTCCCGCTCCTGCCCGGCCTCGAGGCCGCTGACGGGCCGCTCCGCCACCGCCTCACCGTCCACCGCGAGCCGCACGGCGAACGCGCCGGCCTTCTCGGCGCCAGCGTTCTTCACGACGACGGCCATGGCGTACTTGCCGTCCTTGCAGTCGGCCTTGCCGTCCAGCACCCGGCCATTGACCTTGATCGCGCTGACGGTCAGGTCCGCCTGGGCCGCACCGGCCGGGGTCGCCGGCTTGGCGGCGGTCGCCTCCGGCTCCGGCGCGGAGGTGGTAGCCTGCTGCGGGGCGGTGTACGCCTGCTCGTAGGCGTTGTTTCTCTCGTTGAACTCGATCACACCGTCCGCTTCGTCGACCACCGCCGAGAGCTGGTGCTGGCCAGTGGCCGGCAACGCCATCTCGGCGCACAGCTCGCCGGCATCTCCCGAGGCGAGGCGCCCGGCCGTGGCTCGTCCGCCGGGCGGCACGACGCCGTCGACCTTGAGGGCCACCTCGAACGCACCGGCGTCAGCCGTCTCGATGTTCTGGACCGCCGCGCAGACCAGCTGCTTCGGGTTGCCCGGCAGGTCGTAGATCTTGATGTTGACCGGCCGGAGGTCCGGCAGCGGGACACGACGGATCTCGTACTCCACCGAATACTTCGCTTGCTCGGTTCCGCAGCCTCCAAAGAGGTCGCAGTCGTTGAGAAAACCTCGCTCGGTGCGGGTGCCGAACTGGACCTGGCCGTCCTTGTCCGTGATCAGGGTGTTCAGGAATCCGAGTCTATCGTCGATGGTAGGGTCTCGCTCATCCCCGCGTATCGAGAGCCCGTACTGAGTCCCCGGACGGAGTGGGATGCCGAACGGTGGGCTGATCGCATCATCGGTCACGGAGTCGCCGTACGATGGGATGACCCGATCGAACGCCTTCACCGTGTCATCCGACGCGCTGAACTCGGGGATCCCGCCGCTGAGCAGACGTGTCTCGCACGCTGCCCCGGAAAACGGTGTGCAGCCAGCCCTGTAGCTGTTGACGGTGAAACTAATGGCGATCTCGCCGTTCCCCCAGTCCCTGTCCTCGTGGATGGTGATCCGCTTGATCACCACCTGGACGCGCGCGTACGGATCACGGTGGTCGCGGACGATCGGCTCCTCCGCGAGCGCCGGCGTCGACGGCGCGAGCACCGGCGCGAGCAGTGTGGCCGCGAGGGCGAGCGTCGACGCCCCCCGCGCGATGGTTGGCAAGCTCAACATGAAGGTTCCTCTCTTCTGTGGCGCCGCATCTGGCGCCCTGAGGCAATCTCGTCGTGTGGAGGCCGTGTGCCCGGCAGGGCCCCACAAGTCAGCCTACGGCTGGCCGACCGCCGCGTCATGTCCAGAACTGGACATCGCGGTGGACATCTCTCACGCCGCGCGTTGGGGCGGACAGTGCAGCGGCCGGCTCCGCGTCGAGCGCGTATCCCCAATCGATGTCCCGGTCGGGGACACCTATCGTTGCGCGGGCCGTACCCTGCACCGGGCGGGTCATCCCGATCAAGTCTCGTCAGGTGGGTGGGGCACTCCCACCCTGCCGAGGGATGACCCCGGCGCTCCGGCCAGGTGGGCAAAGCGAAACGTCAAGGAGTTGCGACTCGACCGCCTGGCGACCGCGCGATCTCCACGGGCCGGTGGGGCTCGTCGTTGGCGCGTGTGGCAAGCCTCTTGCGCTCCTCTCCGCCGACAATGGGTCGTGCCCGCCCCTCCATACTCGTCTTCGAAACGCCCCGATCATCTCACGATCCGGGGCGTTTCTGCGTCCGTGGCCCGCGTCCGGCCCCGACTTCTACTGGCGAGACGAGCACTGGCCTATCAATAGGAACTCTTGATACCCGCGCGCTGGCCAGACGGCCGGGGTGCTCACACGTTGACGAGACGTAATGAGTGCGGGACCGTCGAGCCGCGATCTATCAGCACGCCAACACTCGACGCGGCGCCCCAAACGTCCGGTCGGGCGCTCCATTGTGGACCGCTCGCCGAGGATCACGCTCTATCATGGATCCGGCCCTCGCGCCCTCTCAGGGAAGCCGACGTGGGTGCGGTGCCCGTGACCACGCCGACGGTGGCGATAGCTCGGGCAAGAGCGAGCCGGACGCCCCGGCACTGCGGCCAGCCCGCCGAGGGATGTCCAGGGGAGATGTCCAGGAATGGACATGACCTAGCGCTCGGCGCGCCATACGCTCAGGTGTGGGGGGCGCGGTGGGCACCCGCCCCCCACCAGGCCGGGCATTTCGGTGGGCGCCCGATGTGGCGCGCTAGGAGACGAAACAACCGATGAACGCCATTCGCACTACCATACGACGCACAGGCGACCGCACCCGTCGCCTCCAGGCGCATCTCGTGCGCACCGGGCTCCGGCCGCTGGCGCTCGGTGCGCTGCTCCTGGCGACCTCGACCGCCGCCGTGCTGGCGACCGCCAACACGCCGCCAACGATCACCAGCGCCACCGTGACCCCGACCGCGCTCAACGAGGGGCAGGCGGCGACCCTGCGCGTGACGTTCACCGATCCCGACCCGGGAGATCTCCACACTGTCAGGGTGAAATGGCACGACAACTGGGGCGTGGTCCCCTCGGCGGAGGTGATCCAGCTGCCGGCGGGGCAACTGTCGTTCACGCTGCCGCACACGTTCAAGGATTCGGTGAGCGGGCCCTCCGGGTCGCAGCTCCAGATCACCGTGTACGATCGGCAGACCGCGCCCGCGCCCGGGTCGCCCAACGACAACGCTGACGGCGCCGGGCAGGATGTCATCTTCGTGCCGATCCAGGTCAACAACGTGGCGCCCAACATCACGCCGAGCAGCGTCACGGTGAAGCGGCAAGGAAGGCGGCAGGTGGTCGTCGAGGGCGACGTCGTCGACCTCGGCGCGCACGACACCGTGCGAGTCGGCGCGGCGTGGTGGGACCCGACCTCACCCGCGCCGACGGCGTGCAGCATGGGCAAGGACGGCCGCCACTTCAAGTGCGAGCACACGTACGGCGCGTCCGTTCCGGCGGGGACCTACGACATCTTCCTGGATGCCTGGGACGACGACGGCGGCCAGGGCGTCTACACCACGTCCGTCCAACTCCCGTAGGCCCGGCGACGAACGACGCGTCGGCGAGATGTCCAGCGGAGATGTCCAGTTCTGGACATGACGCTCGCTCGGCCGGCCGATACGCTGATCGTGTCGAACGACACGCGAGCGACGGATGGGCCGCGGCACACGATCGCGGCGTTCCGGAAGGAAGGATTCACGATGGCCCGGAACTCCAAATGGCGGCCGGCGCGTGGCTGGCCCTTGACGACCCCATGCCCGCCCCCCACGGGGTGAGCCGCAACGGCACCACCCAGGGTCGGGGCCTGGCCACCAGGCGACGGCCGGGCCACCTTCGGAGACCGTCGACCCGTCGGTGCCCGGGATTGCCGGGCGGACGCGACGTCGGCCGCCGAACTGCGATCCAGCCGGGATAGCTGTCCTGGCTGCGAGGGTCGAGGCCCGCCCTCGTGTGTTCGCTCGGGCCTCAGACACCCAAGATCGCGCGATCGGTTCGTGCGACGATAACTGAGACAGGAGATTGACATGCTGCCCATGTTGCCCACCGCGCGTCTGGCCCGCACGCTCGCCAAGAGCGCCTTGGTCGCGGCGCTGGCCGTGCCCGCGCTGCTGCCGGGGCTCGCCCACGCCGATAACCCGCCCCCACCCAGCGTGCCGGCCGCCATCCAGGCCCCGGCGGGGCACGTCCCGTTCCTCCTGGGCCACGCTACCGGGACGCAGAACTACACCTGCCAGCGCTCGTCGACCGGCTTCGCCTGGACGTTCGTGGCGCCGTCGGCGAAGCTCGTGGACGACAGCGGCAAACAGATCATGACGCACGACGCCGGCCCCACGTGGCAGGCGAAGGACGGCAGCAAGGTCGTGGGCGCGCGGGTGGCGGGCGTCGAGGTGTCGTCGGACGCGATCCCCTGGCTGCTGCTGCGCGCCGCGTCGACGACGCCGGGGCCGGACGGCGGCGACCTGCTGACGGCCACCACGTACATTCAGCGGGTGAACACGACCGGCGGGCTGGCGCCGACGACCGGCTGTAACGCGGCCAACCTCGGCGCCGCGCGCAACGTGCCGTACACCTCGGACTACTACTTCTACAAGGCCACCGGGTCGCGCTAGCCCATGCCATCGGTGCCCTGGACCGGGACGCGCTACGCCCGGTCCGGGGCCAGCACGCGGACACCGCGGAGACGCCGCACATGGCTGGCGAGCTGGATGCGACGGCCAACGTCGCTGATCGAAGACTCGCTCCTGCTACCCCGCCGCCGTACGCACCCACCGCCCTGCTGGCCTCCTGACGGCCATCGTAGACCCCGCGCCCAGCCGAGTCGCTACGGCTGCTCGATGAGGTGCGCGCCCTCGACACCAGTGACGGCCTGCTCGGCCCCTACGCCGCCCACCTGCCAGGGTCACTTGTGCCGACGCTCGCGGTGGCGGCACCGCCTCGGGCCGCCGTAGACCGCCGCCGCGGCCGAGGCGGTCCCGCAACTTGGACTGCCCGGCGTCTGGCCGATCAGCGCGTCGATCATTGAGAGCGGCCGGGCTCCGTCGGCCGGGCGAGCTGCGAAAAACCCGACCTGGTGCCGGCTCGCGCGGCAGTGCCCGAAAACGTGAGGCTGCCTCCCCAAACCCGCGTACTGACGACTCCTTATCTCGCAATTCTAGGATCGCTCAGGAATCGCTCAAAACCGACACCCCGTGCCCCTGGAGTCAAGAAGGGTCTTTCGTGCCCTGTAGAGTCGTCTACGGTCGTTTTGGCGAGCAGCACGGGATGTTCGGAAATCCCGGCCGGAGCGACATGACTGGCCCAGCGGCGGGGCTCGGCGCGGGCGCTGCACGTGACCTCAGCGCGGTAGCTCATGGTGATACTTTTCGCGCTCCTGGGGAGTCAATTCTCGCGTGACGCGCGTCAGGGCAAACTGCCTGAGGGCCTCAACGTCGCAGGTGACTTCACACCCCAGATGCCAGACTCGCGCTGTCTGATCCTGGCTTCCAGTGACCAGGCGCTGCCCGTCCGGGCTGAACGCGACACTGACCACGGCCGCCGAGTGACCCTCCAGGCGCCGTAACTCCCTGGCGGTCGCCGCGTCCCAGATCCGGGCCATTCGATCGTCACCCACCGTGACCACCTGTTGCCCGTCCGGGCTGAAGATGGCAGCCTGTATCCCGCCGCCTTCACCGCGTAAGACACCGACTTCCCTACCCGTCGCTGCCTCCCAGATCCGTGCTGTCTGGTCCTCGCCCGCAGTCACGACTCGCTGCCCGTCCGGGCTGAAGACCGCGCTCTCGACGCCGCTTGTGTGCCCCCGCAGGACGGCGAGTTCCCTGCCAGTTGTCGCGTCCCACACCCGCGCCGTCTCGTCCAGACTCGGGGTGACGACTCGCTGCCCGTCGAGGCTGAAGGCGGCGCTGTACACCCAACTGCTGTGATCGCGGAAAACGACAAGCTCCTTGCCGGTCGCCGCCTCCCAGATCCGTGCTGTGTCGTCCAGGCCAGCGGTGACCACGCTCTGCCCGTCCGGGCTAAATGCCGCGCTCTCCGCCGACGTGTGACCTCGTATGACGCCGAGCTCCTTCCCCGTCTCCACCTCCCACACTCGCACCGCCCCAAGATCGACGGTCACCACCCGCCGCCCGTCCGGGCTGAAGGCGGCGCTCCGCACCCGGTACGTGTGGCCGCGCAGGCTGACGAGCTCTCCGTCGGCATCAGGATTCCAGAGGCGCGCCGTCCCGTCCGGGGCGGAGGTCACCACCCGCTGCCCGTCCGGGCTGAAGGCCACACTCCGCACGCCGCTTGTGTGCCCCCGCAGGACGGCGAGTTCCCTGCCAGTTGTCGCGTCCCACACCCGCGCCGTGCGGTCTCCGCTCGCGGAGACTACCCGCCGCCCGTCCGGACTAAACGCGGTATCAACGACCGATCCTGCATGGCCGCGAAGCACGGGAAACTCCGTGTCGGCGCCGGAGTCCCAGACCCGCGCTGTCCCATCCTGACTGGCAGTGACCACCCGCCGCCCGTCCGGACCGAATGCCGCGCTCTGCACGGCGCTGGTGTGACCGCGCAACGCGGCAATCTCCATGCCAGAGTCAGGGCTCCACAGCCGTGCCGTCCTATCCTGACTGGCGGTGACCACCCGCCAACCGTCAGGGCTAAACGCCGCATGGGCCACAGTGCCGGCGTGGCCACGCAGGACGGCGAGCTCCCTACCCGTCGCCGCCTCCCAGACCCGTGCTGTCTGGTCTTCGCTCGCAGTGACCACGCGCTGCCCGTCGGGGCTGAAGGCCGCGGCGACCACTGGCCCAGTGTGCCCGCGCAGGACGGCGGCCGCCTGGCCGGTCGTCGCCTCCCACATCCGCGCTGTCTCGTCCCCGCTGGCGGTGACGACATGGTGACCGTCCGGGCTGAAGGCCGCGCTGTTCACCCGGCCGCCATGGCCGCGCAGCGCGGCGAGCGTTGTAGCCGTGCCGACATCCCACACCTTCGCTGTCCAGTCCTCGCTGGCGGTGACCACGCGCTGCCCGTCCGGGCTGAAGGCAACCTTGATGCCTGTGAGCGAGTGGCCACGCAAGATGGCGATCTCCCGGCCGGTCGCCGCTTCCCACACCCGTGCCGTGAAGTCTCCCGTAGCCGCGGTGACCACGTGCTGGCTGTCGGGGCTGAACTCCGCGGCGAGCGCTGATCCATCGTGCCCGCGCAGGACGGCGACCTCCTTGCCGGTCGCCGCTTCCCACACCTGCGCCGGGTTGCCCGCAGTAACTATCCACTGTCCGTCTGGACTGAACGCGGCGCTGTACACCCTTTCCGAGGGTCCGCGTAGCGTGACCAGTTCCAAGCCACTGCTCGTGTCCCAGACCCGCGCCGTCCCGTCCTGACTGGCAGTGACCACCCGTCGCCCATCTGGGCTGAACCCCGCTCTCTGCACCCCGGCTGTATGGCCGCGCATCACGCTGCGCACGTGTGATTCCACCAGGGCTTGCCTCAACGCCTCCTCTGCCTGTGCCGTCGTCGCCTGTTGCACTGCCCCGATTGCCAGGAGGATGCTCAGCTCAGGGTCTGTTCCGAGCTGCCCGGTAGCGCTGACCGCCAGCTCACGTGAGACCGCGATGTTTCGCTCCGTCTCGGCGATCGCTTGCGCGGTGGCACGCGCCTCCGCCTCCGTACGTGCCTCAAGCTCCGCGGTTCGGGCGTTGGATTCCGCCGTGGCCCGAACGCTCGCCTCAGCAAGCGCCAGGCCAGTCTGGGTTATCGCCTCCTGCCGCTGCACCAGCGCGAAGACCGCGAGGCTCGCCGTGAGGACCAGCGCTACCGACACCCCTGCCAGGGTCTGACGCTGCACCCGCGTCGCCACACGCCGACTCGCCAGAATGTAGTGCGCCTGAAGAGGGGTGGGGCTCGGCTCCTTCTTTGTACCGGCCCGTCCAAGCCAGTCCTCCGCCGCCCGCAGGTCACTGCCTCGTAGCACAAGGCTGTCATTCCGACCGCCGCGATCCCATTCCAGCGCCCGCGTCAGCAGGCGCGTGTGCGCCCGCACCCATTCCAGGTCGGTGTCTAGGGCACGGACCAAGGAGTCAAAGGCGCTCGCGAAGTCGTCGTCCGCGCGGAAGAAGATCCAGTTCAGCGTCGCTAATGCAGGCGGAACGGCGCTGGCCAGCACGTCCTGACGTACCACCGGGACGAGCCGCTTGTGGTGCTCTACCGCGTGCGCCAGCTCCTGCCCACACACTGCCGAGGCAATCGATTCCGGTGTGATCACGAAGACAAATGCATCGGCGGCCTCGATGCCACGCTGGATCTCGGCGAGCCACTCGGCGGTCAGCGGGATGTCTTCCCAGTCCACCCAGGCATCGCGGTTGCGCTTGGCGAGCTCCGCGTGGACCTTCTGGACGAAGCGCGTGTCGTGGCGCGCGTACGAGATGAACACGTCTGCCACGCTGAGACTCCCTCGCTACGCGCTGCACCTGCCGGGATACAGCAGCGTCCTTTCACGATGACCGCGTCCCCCGGTGCCGGTACACCTCACGATAGCACTGTCGTCGAGCCCGCCGTCCCCACAGGAACTCCCGGCCGGCGTAGGGCAGTCGACCACCGCGTAGATCCTTCACGGTGCAGCAGTCAACTGGGGGAGCGACGGCACCAAGCGACAAGCAGCCCGGCGCCGGATCTGCAGGTTCGCTCCAGGAGGGGCGAGCCCAGATTCTTCGATTTCAGCGCCTATTTCAAGGGGGCCGCTGTCCCGAGCCACGAAGACGATTTTGGGCGCTCAGGATCAATCGTGGGCGTCGTTCGAGTCCGGTGCACCCTCCGCGTGGAGCCGCCCGATCGGCGGCGGCGAACGCGCAGGTCGGACGCCTCAGTCGTCCTTGCCCCACATTCCGACGAGGTGTCGCACGGCGGTCTGCTCGTCGGGCGACAGGTCCGGGTAGCGGCGGGCAGGTCGAAGCAGTCCCACTCTCTACCTCCTACGGCTCGCGACTCTCCTGGCCGGCTCGATTCGGTTCGAGCCAGGGGGTTTGTGACACGAAAGTTCGCGCCCGCATACGGACCGGTTAACCTTATTAGAGAGAGTGGAATCGACGTCAGTCGGGATGACGACTGACGTCGCTCTGCTTAACCAGCGGCCCAGGCCGCACAAGGAGGAAGGCGTGCACCAGCCTACAAGCGTGCAGATGACGATGCGGGTGCCGATCTCAACTGTCGATCGGCTCGACGCGCTAGCAAGCAGGGCGGGACTCACCCGTGCTCAGGCGATTCGGATGTTGCTCTGTCGGGCGAGTGAGGCAGATTTCCCCGCTGGACTGGTGGAAAACGCCGACCGCCTGCGCGAGGCGCGGGGGGCCGAATGACTGTCGAACAGTTCTCCTGCGGACTCGCGCGGGCGGCGCTGGGATACGGACCCAGTTGGCCGTCCGCGCTGGCGGCACGGCGGGGGGCGTGATGAAGCCTCTATTCGTGCCGAGGCAAGAGGCTGAGCGCGCCCCCGACCAACAGCGATCTGAGGATGCGCAGTCCAGATCGTTGGGGGTGCTCGCCTCAGCCTCCGTGTCCACCACAATCAAATCCACCGAGGGCGAACTGCCCCCGCTCCCGCTCACGTTCTTCGAGAACGCCTGGGACGCCGTCCCGAAGCAGTGCGTGCTTGAGTGGCCGGAGATCGTCGCCGTGCTCTCGAAGCATGAGCGACGGGGGACGATGGAGACGGCCGAGGCAGCGAAGAAGCGCGGGCCGCTGTTCTCGCCTGTGATGTACCGCCCAGGCGCCACTCGCGGCAACGCCGGCGTGGAGGGGGTCTTTGCTGCCGTTGCCGATGTCGACTGCGGGATCTCGCCAGACGAGTTCCTGGCGAGCTTCCCCGAAGGCATTGAGGTTCTTGTCACCTCGACCCACTCCTCGACGCCCGAGAAACCGAAGTTCAGGGCGGTCACTCCGCTGGCGAGCCCCGTCCCCGTCAGCGAGTGGCCCACCGTGTGGCGACAGTTTCAGGCGCACCTGTGGAACGGCGCCTCTGACGGGCAGGCCAAGGACGCCGCGCGGCTCTACTACCTGCCATCGTGCCCACAGGGCGCAGAGCCGTTCGTCATCCATCGCCCTGGCAGGGCGCTCGACTGGCGCACGCTGCCTCCCGTCCCCGCCAGGTGCCCCACCGTCAAGGCCGAGGCTACACCTGCGAGTGATCCCGCCAAGGCGACGGCGTGGGACGGCGATGACGACATGCTCGGGATCACTGCTGGCAGTGGGCCACGACCAGACCGCGAGGGGCTTCCAGGTACCGACTTCAACGCCAGGGCCGATTGGGGTGCTGACATCCTCGATCGCCACGGCTGGGAAGAAGTTAGATGCGGCAGTGGCGACGAGCGCCGATGGAGGTGTTCTCGGCACGCTGGCGACCCTGCTGTCCAGGTCTGCGCTACGACGGGGCACTCGGAAGCCGACTCCCTGCACATCTTCTGCCACGCCAACGGCACGCCGTTTGAGGGCGAGGACGAGAGAAACTACTCGAAGTTCAGGGCGCTCTCGCTGCTGGAGTACGGCGGCGATGATGCGGTGTGTGCTCGGGCGCTGAGGGGGCGCGGGTATGGGGAGCCCCTGGCGACGACCGTCGTCGAGCCACGACAGAAGCGGGCAGCGTTCTGCGGCCTGACCGCCTCGGAGCTAAAGCAGCTCCCGCCGCCCGTGCCGCTGGTCGAGGGCATCCTCTTCCGCGACACGCTCGCGGTGCTCGACGGCGACTCAGCGACGTACAAGTCCTTCATCGCGCTCGACATGGCCCTGTCGGTGGCGACGGGGACGCCGTGGCAAGGGCGCCGCGTTCGGCAGGGCGCGGTGGTGTACATCGTGGCCGAGGGGCTCTCGGGGATGGGCCAGAGGGTCGATGCGTGGGAACTTCGTCGTGGCCATACCGCTCCCGACAACTGCGTCTTCGTACCGAGGGCCGCCAATCTCACCGACAAAGGCGAAGTCCAGGCGCTCTGCGAGTACATTCAGAGCCTGCCCGAGCGTCCCGCCCTGATCGTGATCGACACGCTTGCGCGCTCGATTGCTGGTGCTGAGGAGAACAGTAGCAAGGATATGGGCCTGGCCGTCGAGGCGATGGACAAGCTGCGCTGGGTCTGTGGCGGCGCGACCGTGCTGGCGCTACACCACGTCAACAAGGCGAAGGGCGACATCCGAGGCAGCAGCGCGCTGCGCGGCGCGATCGACACCGAGTTGAAGACCAAGAAAGAGCGCAAGGGCGTCGTGACGCTTTCGTGCGAGAAGCAGAAGGACGCCGAGGAGTTCGAGCCGATCACGCTGGTCGGGGAGAGCGTCTCCGTCCCAGGCGGTAAGTCGTCGCTGGTGTTCGCCCAGAGCGAGGCTGCTGGGGCGGCGGTTCAGGTCGAGATCCTGGACGACGTGTGCTCCGAGCTTTCGGGTTTCGGAGACAAGGGCGCGACCTTCACGCAGTGGAAGCAGGCGTGCAAGCGGGTCGGAATTTCGGAGAGCACGTTCAAGCGGGCCAGGACAGCGCTGGTGGGCAACGACCGCGTCGATGAGCGGGATGGCCGCTACTACTACCTCGACGAGCCTGGGCCATGATGGGCTCGGAGGGAGGTGGACCCAACGTGAACCCAACTTTGAGAGGTTGGGTCCAAGGGTCCAAACTG
>Ga0075418_10002051_pt1 | contig 22896 bp, 28 predicted proteins | sample SoiMetdeltSBSDD2_FD_81776 | JGI IMG/M metagenome (GOLD analysis project Ga0075418, IMG submission 81776) | Bulk soil microbial communities from a Populus tree surrounding site in Tennessee, USA - Soil MetaG P. deltoides SBSDD2 | ecosystem: Environmental > Terrestrial > Soil > Tree plantation...
TTAAGCAATAACCCTTCTTATTCAACACCTGCTTTGTATAAGAAAGACATGGAGATGATAAACAAATATTTTACTATGTTAAGTGATTATTCAGATGCCGTACATATGATTATCGGCCTTCTTGAGGAAATAAAACTTAGAGCAAGCAGGCTTATTGAATATTTTAAACACCGGTATCATCTTCAATAGATTTTTATGGAAGTACACCATCATTCTAATACGCCAAGAAAGAAATGGACACATTATTTCTGGGAGTTTTTCATGTTATTCCTGGCTATAACACTTGGTTTCTTTGTTGAGAATCAGAGAGAACATTTTATAGAATCAAAAAGAGCAAAAGAGTATGCTTATATGCTTAAAAGAGACTTAGTAAGCGACACATTGCTACTCAACCGCTTTCTTACTATAAAAGATAGCAGTACCAAAGAGTTTAACTGGCTCATAAGATTTTATAAAACTCCTAAAGAAGAGATAACCTTTGGACAGTGGGATAGCATGCATAATCACAGTGTCAGTATGAATGTTTTCAAACCAGGTGATGCCACATATTCATTACTAAAAAATTCTGGAAATCTTCGTTATTTTCTGGATACAGCATTGCTTGGCAAGATTGCAGAATATGATTCATGGAACCAGTCCTTAAATGAATTTAAGGGTATTGCAAACTCACTCTATGGTGGACTAAGCTCAAATCACCAGCTTAAGTCAAATATTCTTAGTGGGCAATTTTTTAGAAAGCACAAAAACACTCAACCGGGTATTTTATTAAAGGATGCCGGATACGATTTTGAATCATGGGATGAAAGTGCTGCGATAAATGTCAATTATTTGCGTTCTCTATCGACTATGTATAATCATTTTTATCCTCAAATAAAAAGGGTAGCTACGGAATTGATCGTTCTGTTAAATAAGAAATATCATTTGAACTAAATTTCATGGAAGTACACCATCATTCACATACGGCAAGAAAAAAATGGACACATTATTTCTGGGAGTTTCTCATGTTGTTCCTTGCCGTAACGCTTGGGTTTTTTGTAGAAAATCAACGGGAGCATTATATAGAACACCAGCGTGAAGTAAAGTTTATAAGATCACTGGCCAGTGATCTGAATGCAGACATTGCACGATTAACTGAGGTGGTTCAGCTACGGGAGCGCCGGTCATTTATGCTGGATTCATTCGTATCGCTGCTTAATAAACCGGACGCGGCTTCGTTTGCCAATTACCTTTATTATTACAATTCTTTCGCCACCCGCACCATGGCTTTTCGTTTCACACCAGTTGATGGTACCATGCAACAACTAAAAAATGCAGGTAACCTGCGGCTGATCCGAAAGACAACTGTGAGTGACAGTATACTGGCTTATGATGTGGCATCACGTGCATATGTATACGGCAACCAGGATGAAGAAGAAATAGTGCGTACTTATAGGAATATTGCTGAAGGCGTATTTGATGGACGGGAATTGAATGCCATGAGGGATGCGAATAATAATGTGTATATGCCCTCCGGAAACCCGGTGTTAAGATTGAATGCAGATGCAATATTCCGGTTGAACTACAGGCTTCACATGCTGACTGTATTTAATAGAACACTCAGGCGTGATGCAAAAAGAATGTTGCAGAAAGCAACTGCATTGCTTGAATTACTTAGGAAAGAATACCATATTCAATAATTATGGAAGTACACCACCATTCACATACATCAAGAAAAAAATGGACACATTATTTCTGGGAGTTTCTCATGCTATTCCTTGCTGTTACACTGGGGTTTTTTGTAGAAAATCAACGGGAACATTATATCGAGCACCAGCGGGAGAAACAATATGCCAAAACCCTGTACGAAGACATTAAACAGGATACGACAGTAATAAAGTATTATATTTTTGAAATAAGTTTTGCCACAAGCAGGATTGACACATTCAGAAATCTTGTTCAGCAATTTAAAGTACAAGACTTACCAGGTGGTACCTGGTATTATTATGGCAGGTTTGCAACAAGGAACTTTAAAGTCACTTTCCAGGATGCGACGCTTCAGCAATTAAAAAACTCTGGCGGCCTTCGCTATTTTAAAAAAGCTTCGATTGCAAATGCCATAGCCCGGTATGACCAGGTGTGCCGGAATTTGCAAACAGATCTTCTGCAGGCGGCCATGGTCTATGATGAGCTGCTCCAATGGAGAAACCGGTTGTTTAATGCGTATTATCTTGATGAGATCATGGAGTTTACTATCAGCGCAAGCAAGGTTGATTCATTTAAAAAAAGTAACCCACCTTTATTCAGTGAGAAAAAGGAAGACTTTATTCATTACGCAAATCTCTGCCAGCTTCGTGCATATAACAACAGGTATACACTCAATTATTTGCAAGACGTATTGAAAAAGGCTGAAGCATTAATAGAGATAATTAAAAAAGAATATCATTTTCAATAGGTTTTTATGGAAGTACTCCATTCACATACTCCCGATAGCCATCGGGAAAGAAAAAGATGGACGCATTATTTCTGGGAGTTCTTCATGCTTTTCCTTGCGGTATTCTGTGGGTTTTTAGCGGAGAACCAACGAGAGCATTTCGTAGAGCATAAGCGGGAGAAGCAATATATGGAAAGCATGCTTGAAGATCTTGTCCAGGATACCATGGAGGTGAAACGCGTTTCTCTCGTAAACAATACATCTATTAAAAATATCGACACGCTTTTGAATAGTCTCCGGGTTCCCTTACACGGAGATATAGAGGCACGGAAGAAAGTATATGATTTCATGACATGGTCCATGGCCGGAGAAACTGCCGTTTTTACGCAGCGTACCTTATCACAATTAAAAAATGCGGGCGGTTTGCGTTTAGTAAGAAAGAAGGAGGTAGCTGACCTGATTTCGCTTTATGACAGTAAAATTCAGTACCTCATTGTTATTGCTAAATCTTTAGATGAATCTACTACTGATGCCGCGAGGGTAGGAACCGGGATTTTTGACCTGAATTATTACCGAACCAATCATGACCAGAAGTATGACCTGATGACTTACGATCCCAATACGCTTAAGAAATTTTCAAATTCGGCCCAGATCGCGCAAACTGTCTTCAGGTTTTATGAGGACCATTTGCAGGAAGAAAAACAAGTTGCTGTCAGGTTAATGCAGTTAATTAAAAAGGAATATCACCTAATATAATTTTTATATGGAAGTACATGCACACACACATACTGCCCGCAAAAAATGGACACATTATTTCTGGGAGTTCCTTATGTTATTTCTTGCCGTAACACTTGGCTTCTTCGTAGAGAATCAAAGAGAGCATTATATAGAACATCGACGGGAAACACAATATATGCAGATGATGATAAAAGACCTTCTCACAGACCTCGCTAATATTGAATTAAGTAAAGCGGAGAAAGACCGAATGATGCGGTTCGGTGATTCACTTACTCAATTATATCTGAGCGGCAAATACAAAGAGAACATGAATTATTTCTATTATTATGCGAGAAATTTTTCTACCTACCAAAACTCTTTCTTGATGACGGATGGCACCCTAATGCAATTAAAGAATTCCGGCGGACTGCGGTTGATACGAAAATCTCCGGTGGTTGATAGTTTACAAGCTTATGATAATATGTATCAGCAGTTTAAGTTGAGTCAGGAGAGAGAGAGTAGCTTCCTGATGGATTATCGTGATGTAATGACAAAGGTTTTTGATGTAAAAGTTTTTAACGACATGGTACAGACCTATGACATTGATATGCCAAACGGGAACCCTCCATTATTTAATGAAGACAAACAATTGATGAATGAACTTTTGATCAGAGTTCATATAGCCAGGAGAAATAAGGTTGGCAGTATACGATATCTTGGACAATTAAATAGAAAAGCAACTAATCTGATTGATCTGATCAAAAAAGAATATCATCTGAAATAAGATTTATGGAAGTACATGCACATACACATACAGCACGAAAAAAATGGACACATTATTTCTGGGAGTTTCTCATGTTGTTCCTTGCTGTGTTCTGCGGTTTCCTTGCAGAAAATTTCAGGGAACATAAAGTTGAAAAAAGCCGTGAAAAACAGTTCATGCAATCACTGGTGAAAGACCTGAAAGCAGATACGGCTACTCTCACCGGGCTTATCCAGCTTCGTGAAGATCGCCATACCATGTATGATTCCTTAACCAATGCATTAATTGAAAATAGTTTTACAACCAATGGCTCCTCGGTTTATTACTGGGGGCGAAGCATTACCAGACGAGAGTATTTCTTTTCTTCGGATGGGACCATGCAGCAACTGAAAAACTCAGGTGGGCTACGGTTGGTCAGCAGCAAATCCATTACTGACCAGATAATGGCTTACGATGTATTATACCGGACAATTCAGAACCAACAGCAATTAGAAGAAACGCAACTGGAGGATTACCGCAACCTTGCCTCAAAAGTTTTTGACGGGTCGGCGTTTAAAAAATTGGCGGTTTTCAAAAAAGCCAAGGACGCCAAAGGTATTTTTATAACCGAAAGGCTTCCTGGTAACCCACAGTTAAAAGACAGTTCACCAGCCTTGCTGAATGACGTTGTCAATAAATTGAATTATTGGAGGGCAGGTTCAAATTACATATCTCACTTATTAAATCAGTTAAAAGAAAAAGCCTCGTTACTGATCGCATCGATTGAAAAAGAATATCATCTTTAATAAGTTTTATGGAAGTACATACACATACACACACGCAGAGAAAAAAATGGACCCATTATTTCTGGGAGTTTCTTATGTTGTTCTTTGCTGTGTTTTGCGGCTTTTTAGCAGAATACCAATTGGAACATAAAATAGAAAAGGACAGGGAGAAACAATTTATGCAATCACTGGTGCGGGACATAAAAAGAGATATTGAACAGGGTGATAATCTGTCCTTGCAGAACAAGCTGTCGCAGCAATTATGCGATAGCTTATTGATAATGCTGGTAAGTAAAGAAATCAATATCAATTCGTATCCAGCTTTTAGATTATGGGGGAATATCAGCGGTTTTTATGATCTCATTCCCAATGATGGAACAACGCAGCAATTAAAAAACAGCGGCGCCTTGCGCCTTGTAAGAAAGCAGGAAGTAGTAGACAGATTGATGGATTATAACAGGGAGCTTGAGTTAATAAAAATACATCAGGCAGTGATGAATACCTATTTATTTCAACCGTCAAAAAAATCGGAATTGTTTGATGCACCCCGTTTCGCCAATGAAAATGACAGGGTAAACGTTCCCCTTCTAAACAGCGACAGAAAACTGTTGAGCTGGGGCTACGAATATATCAACGGCTGGAAAAATCTTCTTGGGGCATTAAATATTTATGTTGAAGTAGCAAAAACAAAAGGAAAAGCTTTATTGGAGTCAGTCAGCAAGGAATATCACCTGAAATAAATTATTTTATGGAAGTACATGCCCACACTCATTCACCAAGAAAAAAATGGACACATTATTTCTGGGAGTTTCTTATGTTGTTCCTTGCTGTGTTCTGTGGTTTTATAGCTGAAAACCAGCGGGAGCATTATATAGAACATAAAAGAGAGATTCAATTTATACGTTCTTATATTGAAGATTTGAAACTGGATATTGGTACTCTTTCTTACCAAATACCTTTATTTAAAGAAAAAATAGCCAAAATTGATACCATTGTTGAATGTTTAAAACAGGTAACACCGGTTACCGGCTCAAACAGATCATATTTCTATTTTTGGCATGCCTCATGGTTTTATAAATTTTTTCCCGTTGACCGTACAATGCAACAGTTGAAAAATGCCGGAGCTATGCGATTGATCAGAGATGAAATGGCTGCAGATAGTATTATTTCTTACGACAGAGAAACAAAATTTATCCAGATCCATATTGAAACATCTTTGTATAAAAATGGAAGAGACCTGCAGGATATGGAAAATAAGCTATACGATTTTACGCGTATTCCTGGTTGGGGTTTAGGGAAACCTCGCAATAGTCTTTCATATCCTGAAACCGCCGGCTTGCTTACATATGATCCGCCACTAATCAGGGAGTATATAAATAAGCTGATTAATGCGCAAAGAGATTATTCCAGCCATATTAATTATTTGTCCAACTTAAAAGCCAGAGGAGAAAGACTGGTCTCATTGTTACAAAAAGAATATCACTTGAAATAACATTTCATGGAAGTACATTCACACACACATACCGCACGAAAAAAATGGACGCATTATTTCTGGGAATTTCTGATGTTATTCCTTGCAGTGTTTTGTGGGTTTTTGGCGGAATATCAACTGGAGCATAAAATTGAAAAAGACCGGGAAAAGCAATTTATCAATCAACTTTACCGGGATCTTAAATTCGATACGACCAGTTTAAAAAAAATTATCCAGAACCGGATAAGAAAAGCTGATCTGCTTGACTCTTTATCGATCCTGCTTGCATCCTCAAATTTGCAAAATCAAAGTAACGATCTCTATTATTTGGGCAGGTATGCAACACGTTTCTATGATGTTAGGTTTATACCCAATGACGGAACACTGCAGCAATTGAAAAACGCCGGTAATATGCGGTTGATCCATAGATCTTCTTCTGCCGTTGCCATTATACAATATGATGTAGAGCTAAGAAACGTACTGGCTTTGTTCGAACAGGAGTCCGCAGGCAGGGAAGAATATATGAAGATCGCTTCGGGAATTTTTGACGGCTCCGTATTGGATTCAATGGTTTCGATGGATATTGATAGCATGGCCAACTATGGAATTATCAGGCGGCCCGGGAGCAACCCTGCATTCAATGCGGATAAAGAAAGACTTTTCCAATTGCGCTACCTGACCCATTACCTGAAAGGAAATAATGTATTGAATCTAAGAGCGGACCAGGACCTGTTGAAAAAGGCAGAATCGTTGCTGATGATTTTGAAAAACGATTATCAACTCGAGTGAAGAGGAGTCCGCAATAAAAGACGACCTGCAGTTAGAGACAAGAAACAAACCACAAACTACCGATATGGAAGTGCATACTCATACGCATACTGCCCGAAAAAAATGGACGCATTATTTCTGGGAGTTTTTGATGTTGTTCCTTGCTGTGTTTTGCGGCTTCCTGGCAGAGTATCAGTTGGAGCATAAAATTGAAAAAGACAGAGAAAAGGAATTTATGAAAAGTCTGCTTTTTGATCTGCAAAAAGACAGCGCATTCCTGTATTTAAATTCACAAACTGGTCCCTCTATAGTTTTATACGGCGATTCACTACGCTGGATCTTGCGTCAACGGCCATTACAGGGTAAGGAGCAAAAGATATACTATTACCTTGGTTTGTTCTCAAGGGGATTGCCGTGGCATTATTACGACAGAACGATCATCCAATTAAGAAATTCAGGGTCATTTCGGCTAATCAGAAATAGTAAGGTATCCAATGCAATAATGGATTATGATGTATTGATGAGGGACGTAAAAGACAATATGAATTTTTGGATCATGAATTTGGTCCAGGAGGATCTAAAAAAGCAGGATAAAATATTCAATGTGGAGCTATCGGCATTCATACGTCAAGAGTTGGTTGAAAAAAACAAAACGTGGGCGCAACTCAACCTTCCATACCCTCCGGTTCTGCTTACCTATGATGAAAAGGAAATAAACGAATTTATCAATACCATTACACATTCAGGGTCCACTGACAAGTATTTACTTATGTGTTCGCAACAGGCCTACAAGCAAAACAGATCTTTAGATTCCCTGATCAATAAAGAATACAACCTGAAATAATTTATTTATGGAAGTACATGCTCACACACATACCGCACGAAAAAAATGGACCCATTATTTCTGGGAATTTCTTATGTTATTCCTTGCAGTGTTCTGCGGATTTTTGGCTGAGTATCAACTGGAACATACAATAGAGCATCAACGGGAGAAGCAGTATGCAAAACAGCTGCTGACCGATCTGCGTGCCGACTCGGTATTTTTTGAAAAGAGAATCCAGATCATGGATGGGATCATGGAAAAACATAAAAGATTTTATCAATTAATGACCTCACCGGTAAAACCTGCCGATAAAGAAATACTTAACGCCTGCCTTCCTCTTCTTTATGCATTTGATATACCGGTTACAACTGCTACCTATAACCAAATGAAAACATCTGGCGGTTTGCGTTACATACAAAATGAAAAACTGACAAATGTTTTACAGCAATATTACGAAGTCTTACTGCCACGGGTTTCCAATTCCTCGAATATGGAAATTCGATACTATTATGAAATTATTAATCCTTTTGTTCTAAAACATTTCCGGGTGCAGGATTTTGATTATATCTCTGATACAGTCAAAACAAGTATTCCTGTTATCTTGAATCGTACTGACGAGGTTGACCAGGAACTACTGAATATTATTGAAACTTATGCAGGTTCACATAGAGTTATTCAGGAACGGCTGACAATCCCTGCTGTAAAAAAACTCAATGAACTGATCGGGGTACTAAAAAAAGAATATAATCTGAAATAAACTATCATGGAAGTACATACCCACACTCCTACGCCAAGAAATAAATGGACACATTATTTCTGGGAGTTTCTCATGTTGTTCCTCGTAGTGTTCTGTGGTTTTCTGGCAGAATATCAGCTGGAGCATAAAATAGAAAAGGACCGCGAAAAGCAATATGTAAAAAGTTTACTGGAAGACCTGCATGAAGACACGACTGTACTAACTACTTCTATTAACGAGCTTGACGGACACCTCAGCAGAAATGATACACTAATTAAGTATTTAAGCGGCGCCGATGCCAACCTGAATATTGCTTCCCGTGTCTATCCTTTTGAGCTGACACAGGGTACTTATGACCAGATCAAATCTTCTGGTGCGCTCCGGTATTTCCCTCAAAACCTGGTGAATAAATTAAATGCATATGATGTCCAGGCAAAAAAAATACTGAAGAGAGAAGATATCGACATCAAAGTGATGCTTGAACAATTCTTCCCGTTGATTCAGGTTTTTTTGAATGTAGAAGTAGCTACGGATATCCGCGAAGCCCTGCCTATCACCCACGAGATCTATTATGCCAAAACGGATATTCCGACATTACGTGTGATCATTAACCTGCTTTCCTCGTTGAAAACGATACGTATTCGTGCAATGATCGAATATGAACAGATGTTGAAGATGGCGAAAGAACTTTTGGGGGAACTAAAAGATAGGTATCATTTGGAATAGGTAAGTACGAACACAAAACCTGCCTGACAGCAGACAGATGATAAACGAATCATGGAGATACATTCACATACACATACTGCACGCAAAAAATGGACACATTATTTCTGGGAGTTTCTCATGCTGTTCCTTGCTGTGTTCTGTGGCTTTTTAGCAGAGAACCAAAGGGAACATTTGATAGAACATCAGCGGGAAAAACAATATATGGTTACGATGCTTGAGGATCTAAAAGCTGATACGGGTTTACTCAAAGTAGCGATGACCTATTGGAATGAACGAAACACAAGCGTTGATTCTGTTGCCCAGGCACTTGACTTTCCATTGGTGAATGCTAATCTTACTAAAGCCTACCGTCATTTGAACAGGGCGCTGGACTACTATAGTTTTAAGTTTAATGATCGCACTATCTCACAACTTAAAAATGCAGGTGGGTTTCGATTGATCAGAAAAAAAGAGATAGCTAATAAAATAATAGCTTATGACCAGTTCAATAATGATGATGGAGTGAATATAGCTTACCAGTACAACAACTTCTATGAAAATGTGGTAGCACTCAGAAATAAAGCCTTTGTTCAGGAGATCATAAATAAGATACATGATAAATATCAAAATGACTTACCTCCTTACTCAATGAATTCCCGGATCGATAGTATGATAAACAGAAACAAGTCTCCTTTTTCGAGCCAGGATCAAACAATTTCCCTTTTTGAATTCAAAAATGCCTTATTGTCCTTTCGTAAGGATTTTTCCAATATCCGTTGGTGGCATGATAATTTATTTGCGAAGCAAACAGAATTAATAAGGCTGATCTCAACTGAATATCACCTGCAATAAAATCTTATGGAAGTACACCACCACCCGATAACTATCGGGTCTCACATTTCAAGAAAAATGGGCCATTGTTCAATACAACCAATCATTCCTTCACCATCCAAAAAAAATAATTACCTTTTCCAATTAGCAGAAAACGGAACCACACATTAACTGCTATCCTTCCGTCGTAGAAAACTCCCTTGAACAAAAAATTCCAAAGCCACCAATATGGAAGTGCATGCATATACACATACAGCAAGAAAAAAATGGGCTCAGTGTTTCTGGGAATTTTTAATGTTGTTTTTAGTTATTTGTTGCTCTGTGTCTATACGGGCCCAGCCATTACCAGATAGTGTATTAACCCGGTACAATTCGGCTAAAAACCAAAAGGAAAAAGGAAGATGTTTATGGAATTACTTCAAGACCGTTATATCAAATGACAGCAATGAAGTAACTAAAGCATTTGCCCTCCTGTCTTATTTCCAAATACAAAAAGATGAAACGGGTGCTGACAATACACAATCATATATTGCCGACAGGCTGAACCGAAGAGGAGATTATCTCACCGGGTTAAATATGGCTCTTTCGGTTTTAACTAAATGCGAAAAGAGAAAGGATACTATTGGGATTATTTATACCTACCGGACAATTTCCAATTGTTATGCTTTTGCGCTGAATTTTGAAGAGGCGTTCGCCTGGGGAAAAAAGGCGATCCCCTTTATTGCTGCACTGAATGATGAAGTTGAATTGTCCAATACCTGTAATGATCTTGGGGCTATTTATGCACAAGCCGGGATGCCAGATTCCGGGTTGGTGTATGCGCAAAAAGCCGTCAATATAGATACAAGATTGGAAGACAAAAGCAACCTGAGATACTCCTTAAGCACTTTAGCAGAGAATTATATGGCCAATAAAGATTATGACCTGGCCTTGCCATTTTTAAAAAGGGCCTTGCATTATGCCGAGGCAATTTCTGATGCATGGCCTCTTGCTTACGCCTATCTTGACTTTGCAGTAGTTTATGCGGGATTAAAAAATTACGACAGCACAATTTATTATGCAAAAAAATGTATTCAGTTGTCCGGAAATACGGGGTATAAAGAAACATTGATGAAATCCTATCAGGTACTTTATACTCTTTTCGAAGAGAGCGGCAGACAGGATAGTTCAAATAAATATTTCCGGCTTGCAATGATTGCCCGGGACTCCGTGTACAGTGTAGAAAAGGCAAATAATATACAAACCATAAGTTTTCGTGTGCAATTGCAACACCAGGAGAAAGAAGCAGAAGCAGCACAAGCCGAAGAAGAAAGACAAACCAATATTCAATACGCAGGTATAGCGATAAGTCTCATTATTTTTATCAGTCTTTTTTTATTGCTGAGTCGCAGTATTATCATAAATGAAAAATGGATATCTTTTTTGGGGATCCTTGGCCTATTAATTCTTTTCGAATTTATCAATCTCGTTTTTCATCCTTACCTGGCAAAAATTACCAATCATACACCAGTAATGATGCTGGCTATTTTAGTAGCCATTGCTGCATTGCTTATTCCATTGCATCACCGGTTAGAACATTGGATAAAACATAAAATAATAGAAAAGAATAAAAAAATACGGTTGGCGGCTGCAAAAAAAACGATTGAGAAATTGGAAAACGATCAGTCATAATTCAAGATATGGAAGTACACACACACTCTCATACCCCACGAAAAAAATGGACGCATTATTTCTGGGAGTTTCTTATGTTGTTCCTTGCTGTGTTCTGTGGATTTCTGGCAGAGTATAAACTAGAGCATACGATAGAACAGCATAAAGAAAAGGAATATATTGAAAGTATGAGGGAAGATTTACAAAGCGATACTGCTAAACTCTCAAGGGTTGATAGTTCCTTACTTGTAATTGTTAATTCAATAGACACTATTTTGATGTATTACGATGAGATGTCCAAAGGCGCAAATCCAACGCTTTTTAGAAATATCAGGGCTATCTATAGCTACCCGATTTTTATTTACTCCGACCGTACCATTCAACAGTTAAAAAGTTCGGGTGGAATGCGGCTGATTAAAAATAAAAAGGCGGCAAATGGTATTATGGACTATGATGCATTTGTCAGAAACTATGAGAATAACGGGGCCTATGTGCAGCGTTACTGGGAAAACTTAACCCTTCAACGTCTTAATATAATTGACCAGCAAGCCCTGGACAATGATTTAAAAACAAGGGGCGCCGTAGATATTAAAAAAAAATATTTGTTGGTAAGTGACCCTGTACTATTACACAGGCTTAAAAGTTTTGTGTATGAATTAAAAACTTATCATAGTAACACCCTAAGAGCTAATATAAAATTAAGAGAAAAGGCGATCGGGCTTATTGAAACTCTAATAAAAGAATACCACCTGAAATAGGTTCTTTATGGAAGTACATGCACACACTCATACACAAAGAAAAAAATGGACTCATTATTTCTGGGAGTTTTTAATGTTATTCCTCGCAGTGTTTTGTGGATTTTTAGCAGAGTATCAACTGGAACATAAAATAGAAAAAGAAAAGGGAAAGCAGTATATTCAATCGGTATATGAAGATTTGAAAGAAGACACCGCATCACTGGCAAATACTATTGCCACGATTTCCGGGATAATAGAGAATCTGAAAACCATAGCTACCTGTCATGATGCAGTGTTAAAAAACCCGGATGTGAATTCCTGCATGCTAACTCTTTTTAAGAACTCCAGACGCATCTATACTTTTGATTTAACAGACCGCACCATCCGGCAATTGACAAATGCTGGTGGATTCAGGCTTTTACGAAAACAGGATGCGGACAATATCATGAAATATGAAAGTTTGTACAGGGTATATAAAGACAATGAGTCAACACAATTACAGAATTCGATAGATAACCTGAGAATAAGTTATAATCTGCTGGTTAACTTCAACGCCAACTACGCAATGATTGATACAGATTCAATAGAGGTGAAAGACAGCATCCCTGCATCAATACCACTTTTCATTACTCATGACAACGGTTTAACTAATAAATATTTTAATGATCTGTTGAGATATTTCCGAAATCTTCACATCCAGCGTATTATTCTAAAAAACCTGGAAGTAAGAGCAAACCGGAATATTAAATATTTTAAGGACAAATATCACCTGGAATAAATAATTTATGGAAGTACATGCCCATACTCATACCCCAAGAAAAAAATGGACACATTATTTCTGGGAGTTTTTAATGTTATTCCTGGCCGTCTCATTGGGATTTTATGCAGAAAACTTAAGGGAAGGAATTCTTCATAAAAAAGAAGTGAAGACACACATGAATTCTTTGATTGCGGATCTCCAATCTGATATAGTGCTGTTTGATTCGGTGATAGATCGCAATTCGTACGGCGCAGAGATGGCTGATTCATTGATTAAATTGCTGCACTCAGATATTACAAATACTACGGATATTTATTTTGCCGCCCGAAGTGTTACGGCTAATCTTGGGTATTATTATACGAACTCAAAATCATTTGACCAGCTAAAAAGCTCAGGTCTCCTCCGGTATGTAAAACCGAAAATATTGCTGGATAGCATTGGTACTTACTATTCTTCTTTTCAATGGCTCACAAATCAAACAGAGCTGTTACGGCTTAAAATGGATGAAATTCATAAAAAGAATGCTTTATTATTTGAGAGCTATGTTTTTCAGCAAATGATGAATATTGGAAAGACACCCTTTGGTGGCAGACGGACGATCATCAGCAAACCTTCTGTAAAACCACCGTTGCTTTCAACAGACGCAAAGGATATAAACACGGTATCGCTGAACTATCATTATTATTCCTCTACAACCAAGTTTTTTCAACGGACTGCTATAATACTCCGGGAACGGGCAATCAGGCTTGTTGAGCTTATAAAAAACGAATACCAATCTGAGTAAAATATAATTTATGGAAGTACATGCACATACTCATACTGCAAGAAAAAAATGGACACATTATTTCTGGGAGTTTATTATGTTATTCCTTGCTGTGTTCTGCGGATTTTTGGCAGAGAATCAACGGGAGCACATCGTGGAGCATAAACGTGCAAACGAATATGCAAAAAGCCTTCTTAATGATTTAAGGGAGGATACCAGTGAGCTTCGGCGCGGAATTCATCAGACTAAATTTATCATGTCTTCAATTGACAGCCTTGTCTCAATAGCATCGTCGATGAAAATAAATGAAACTGTTCCTGGTATATTTTATTATTACAGCAAATTTACTTTCAATGGATTTCGGATTGACTGGAGTAAGTCTACGATCGATCAATTGATACAGTCAGGCAATCTCAGGTATTTCAGAAATAAAGACCTTGTGGGTGCGATTAATGTTTATTATTACATGCAGGGTATTATCACCAGCCAAAATCAGAGTGACTTTACGCATCGGGATAAAATCATGGAAAGCCGCAACCGTATTCTTCAAAGCCGCTACTATTCAATATTTGCACAACTAAAGATCGTAAATGAAGAGTATGGACATATTCCTTCCCCACAGATTGATTCACTTATGAACATGCCCCTTCCTCTTCAGAAGGGAGCAGCGACATACATAGATGAGTTTATAAATTATATTACCGACCGGAAATGGAGGTTAAATTCTATTGTTGAAATTATTTATCCCCGGGCTAATGAGATTGCTTTAGATATCATTAATATGTTAATAAAAGAATATTACCTCAAATAATTTTTTATGGAAGTACATGCACATACGCATACCCCGAGAAAAAAATGGACGCATTATTTCTGGGAGTTTCTCATGTTGTTCCTTGCTGTGTTTTGTGGGTTTTTGGCTGAGAATGAAAGAGAACATTATGTAGAGCATCAGCGGGAAAAACAATATATCCGGTCATTGATAAGGGATGTAAAAACGGATACGGCAAATATTACACGTTGGTTGCTCGGGTTTAACCGGATCAAAAAAAGCTGCGATACTATTTTAAATAATTTCGATTCCCTCACGAAAAGTTATTCAGCAGGAAGGGCAAGGAATTATTTTTCAATTATTAATGGCTTTCCTGATTTTATCTATACTGACCGAACAATTCAGCAACTGAAAAATTCAGGTGGAATGCGTCTGATACGAAAGGTTGCTGCTACAGACAGTATTATTGCATATGATGCGGCCGTCAGAGATCTTTTAATAGAAGAAACCACCGTATCGATGTACTGGGATCAGCTTAATGACCTAACGAATAAAATGTTTAGTTATCGAAAGCTTAATTCAGCATTTAAAATTAAAACGGCCGGGGAAATAGAAAATGAAAAGATGAATTTCTGGATAAGGCAGGACGCCGATCAATTCGAACATTTATATAATTTATTTTATAAATACCTGGAAATAGTCGGTATTTACAACTTTTATCTTTCTCAGTTAAAAAATCAGGGAGACAGGCTTGTTGATTTCTTGCAAAAAGAGTATGATCTGAAATAAAACCATATGGAAGTACATGCACATACCCACACTCCAAGAAAAACATGGACACATTATTTCTGGGAGTTCCTCATGTTGTTCCTCGCCGTGTTTTGTGGATTTTTAGCAGAGTATCAATTGGAACATAAAATAGAAAAAGACAGGGAGAAACAATTTATAACATCATTGATAGAAGATCTTGAAGTGGATACTTCTAATCTTCGCATTTCAATAGAATCATTCACTGAACAGGATAAATATTTTGATACTGTTTTTAATTTATTTCCCCAACTCGCAAAAGGCTACAATCATTCTCTGCGGACAAGCATGTTTAACATCATGGGTTGGAAAAATTTTATTGCAACTGATAAAACTATGCAGCAGTTAAAATATTCCGGTGGTATGCGTTTAATAAGAAAAAGAAAAATAGCAGATGCGATTGCGGCCTATGATGCATTGTTGCGGGTGCTTGACCTGGACATGAAGGAATTGGATCAGGCACACACAGGTGTGGGTGATAAATTCGGGGAGATGATTGACATGCAGAGTTTGCAAACAGCGCAGCAGTCTAAATCCATAGCTGAACTTGAAAACGGAACCGAAGACTATTTATTAAAAAGCGACGCTGTTAACTTAGGAGAGTATTATAACCGGTTAATAGTCTATAGACTTTTACGGGGTTATGCACTCGACCGGATGAAAATTATAAAGATTAAAGCATCAGAACTAATTAGTGTTTTAAAAAAGGAGTATAAAATAAAATAGTATAAATGGAAGTACACCACCACTCACATAGTTCGCGAAAAAAATGGACCCATTATTTCTGGGAGTTTCTCATGTTGTTCCTTGCTGTGTTCTGCGGGTTCTATGCGGAATATCAGCTCGAACATAAAATAGAAAAAGACCGGGAACGCCAATATATTAAAAGCTTGCTGGAAGACCTGCATGAAGATACTATCGCACTTGCCCAAACTATTAAAGAGTTTGAGGGACATCTTAAAAGAAACGATACACTTATTAAGTTATTAACTGCTGCCAATATAAAAGAGTATGGTGCTGATCTGTATTATCTTGGCCGGCGGGCTTCACGTAGTGTACGACTGGCTTTGCATGATTTTACAATACAACAAATGAAAGGCTCGGGAGGTTTCAGACTGATCAGGAATCAAAGAGTTTCCAAAGCAATTATTGAATATTATAACCGTACTGTTTTTATTGAATATTTGAATGACATCGAATCAGGTGAATCTGACGAATACCGGAAAATGGCAACCGAAGTTTTTCATCCTGTAATATTTAATGGTATTGTAAAACCCGATAACATCGTAACACGGCCAGATGATAACCCGACTTTATTGACATACGATACCAAAGTGCTGTTGCGTCTCGCCGGTATGGTGTCTTATATCCGGAATACAAAACTGGGATTAATGAACGCTGAATCCGAAATGAAAGCAGCTGCAATTGATTTGATTCAGCTTATAAAAAAGGAATATCACCTGAAATAAATCTTTATGGAAGTACATACACATACTCATACGCCGCGGAAAAAATGGACACACTATTTATTTGAGTTTTTAATGTTATTCCTTGCTGTGTTCTGTGGTTTTTTGGCAGAGTACCAACTGGAGCATAAAATTGAGAAAGACAGGGCGAAAGAATTCGCTTTTATGCTGGTCGATGACCTTCAAAAAGATACTGCCGCGATCAACTTCCATATTAAATTCCGGGAAAAAATTTATAAGAATGCAGACTCACTGATGGATGCATTGAAATTTGGTTCGTTTGAAACTGATCAGCATAAGATGGTAGAATATTTCACTGTCATAAATGACAGAAGGGTACTTGAATCAAATCGTGGCACCATAGATCAGCTGAAACATTCAGGATCGTTAAGATATTTTAAGAATAAGCAATTCACGAGTGAGCTGATAAGATATTATAATGTGCTGGACATTGTAGATCACTGGATTCAATATTTATTCGATTATGAGTCCTCAACGCTGGGTCCGTTTAACCGGGAGCATTTCGATAGCCGGTATAATGACATTGTTTTCCGAACCCAAAAGAAATTGAAACCTTTCAGAAACATTGGCGAAAATGAACAGATCACCTTGTACAATATGAGTGCAACATTTGGGCAACTCAACAAAATTCTTGCAGTATATATTTTAACCGAAGCGCTGGAAAAAGCCGGTATATTAATCGAATTGATAAAACAGGAGTATCACCAGAAATAAAAATTTATGGACATACACCATCATTCACATTCGGCCGACCTCGATAGTCATCGGGGAAGGAAAAAATGGACACATTATTTCTGGGAGTTTCTTATGTTGTTCCTTGCTGTATTCTGTGGTTTTTTGGCCGAGTATAAATTGGAACAAACGATTGAACGGCACCGCGAAAAAGAATATATGCAACTGATGATGGAAGACCTTAAAAAGGATACCGCCAATATAAACACCATGGTAGCAGGAAATTGGGTTTTAATCAGGGGACTTGACTCTTTGCTGGGAATGTTGTCAAATCCGCAATCAGACAAAAATTATCACCGTAAACTATTTACCTATTCGTTGATGTTCACTTACTGGTATATGCCACTGCAATTTTCAGAAATCACCCTTTCACAATTAAAATACAATGGCGGCTTCCGGTTAATAAAAAAACCAAACGTGGCAAGTGCCATACTACAATACGATCAGGGATTGGATGCATGCAAATACAATTATGATCTCTTACTTCATTATTACCATACGTTCGAAACCACCAATAAAGAACTTTTTAATATGACTCTTGCCCATACAGCTTTTAAGGCAATTGAAAATGATTTTAAAACGGTTTTTCTACCTTATACTGAATTTGAAAAACTGGTACCTGAAGGAAAATATCTTGATAAAAACGATCCGGCGCTTTTTTCAAAATATCACGATGATATCTTGTATTACCAAACCACGTTAAGTAATCTAACTAAAATTGTTGCCAGTCAGAAGTTATCTTCCGATTCGCTTTTACAATTAATCAAAACCAATTACCACATAAAAGACTAACCTATGGAAGTACATGCCCACACTCACACAGCAAGAAAAAAATGGACACACTATTTCTGGGAATTTCTCATGTTATTCCTTGCTGTGTTCTGTGGATTTTTGGCAGAATATCAGCTAGAGCACAAAATTGAAAGAGATAAAGAAAAAGTGTATGTTCAAAATCTGCTCGAAGATCTAAAAGCCGACACTTCCATTTATAGTGAATACACAAGAAATAACAAAGTTCTGTTTAACTCCATTGATACGCTGATACTACTTATAAAAAGTCAGGAAAGAAAACAGCATATTTCTAAACTTGCTTTTACAGCAAGGATGATATTGCCCAAATATAAAGCCCTTTACACGACGGACCGCACATACGAAGAAATGAAAAGCTCTGGCACCTTGCGGCTTATAAGAAATAAACTGGTAGCCAATGGTGTTTCTCTTTACTATTACTCGGTGATAGATTTAAAAAAATACAACGACGCAGCTTTTACCTGGGGTTCTGATTTTGGAAAAGAAATGGGAAAAGTATTTGATGCTGCATTACTGTTGAAAATAATTAAAGAGAAAAAAGAGCAGCCTGCCGTTTCATCCGATTTGCTAACAGAAGACAGGACGACACTAAACGAGTTAGGGACCACCGCACAATATTTGTACGGTGCATTTTTACTGGCAGAAAAGATTGGGAACGAAAGAAACATAGCGGCGCAAAAACTTATTGAGTTAATAAAAAAAGAATACCATCTGAAATAATTATTATGGAAGTACATGCCCACACCCATACCTCGCGCAAAAAATGGACCCATTATTTCTGGGAGTTTCTTATGTTGTTCCTGGCTGTGTTCTGCGGGTTTTTAGCAGAATATCAATTAGAGCATAAGATAGAAAGGGATCGTGCAAAAGAACTGGCCGGCAGTCTTTACGAAGAATTGAGGGAAGATTCGGTAAACATGGCGATGAAAGTGCAGAACCGGTTGCGACAGGAAGCTTCCCTTAAGTGGTTGATGAAATATTTTAAGGATAGTAGCCTTGCTCATCTTTCCAAAACTTTTTCCATTCATTACCTGTATGGCATTCATTTCAGGACTCCTTCGTTATTTGAGGCACGCACCGCTATGCTGGACCAATTAAAAAATTCCGGATCATTACGTTATTTCAAGAGTCAGAAATTGCAACGGCTTATTGGAGAGCTTTCAGCGGCCATTCTTTATATCAAAGACCGCCAGGACCTGGAAACCACCATCAGGGTGCAACTGATCAATCCATTTACTGTCGATCATTACGATTATGATTTTGATGCAGGAATAACCAAAGAGGGAACACTGCCTTTTGGCGAGGCGGTTACTCAATATGAAAAAAGCCATAAGATCATTCCTTTTCGACTCAAACATACTGAGCATCTTGACAGGGAGACAACGATCAATATGCTGGGCTTTTTTGGCATGAGTGGTATACGTCCCACCCGCCAACAACATTTCCAGCGATATATAGATCTGAATGCTGAATTGTTAAAAGAGTTGCGCAAAGAATATCATCTTAAATAAAGATCTATGGAAGTTCACCATCATGCTCATACATCACGAAAAAAATGGACAAATTATTTATGGGAATTTGTCATGTTATTCCTCGCGGTGTTCTGCGGTTTTCTTGCCGAGTATCAACTGGAACACAAAATTGAAAAAGAAAGGGCGGAGAAATATTTACAAAGCATGTTGCTCGATGTAAGAACGAACATTAAAAACCTGGATTCTCTCCTGGCACAAGATCATATCATTATTGATAATCACGATTCATTGGTGAATTGGTTGCTTCAGGATAGCGCCACAATTGATCGTGCAGCTTTCGCAAAAAAAATGGGAGCTGTTTGGGTCAGGAATTTTTTGGTGCGTAAAGAAACCTATGAACAAATGAAATCATCCGGTTCACTGCGCTACATTGGTAATATCCAGTTTCTGACAAGAATGATGGATTATGAACGCATCACCAACTTTGCTCAATATCGTAACCAGGAATTTGAAAAGAAATATTATACCGAATTATTTATTCCGGCCCTTTATAAAGCGTATGACCTTACCTGCCAGCTTAACCTGGATACCAGTAATCATTCTGATCCTTACAAGATGGAAAAGATCGCCGGACATCATGATGTATTAAGTGGAAATGATGCCGTTGTCTTTCGAAATAATATGGGAGCGGCACTTACCTTGCGTCTTGAAAGGTTAAAAAGGAGTCTCGACGCATACAGCGATGCAAGGGTTGCCTGTGTTGATATGGAAAACCTGATATTAAAACAATTGGAAAAATAGTTTATGGAAGTACACCATCATGCTCATACTTCACGAAAAAAATGGACAAATTATCATGACCCTTGAGAAAGAATATCACCTGAAATAATTATTTTAATGATTATGCAATCAATACACCTCGAAAAAAAGAGGATCACTTCGGTGGATCTGCTTCGCGGGGCCGTTATGATCATCATGGCACTGGATCATACAAGAGAGTTTTTTCATAGTACAGCACTTACGGATAATCCGCTTAATCTCAATACGACTACTCCGATACTTTTCTTCACGCGTTGGATCACACATTTTTGTGCACCGGTATTTGTTTTCCTGTCTGGTACCTCTGCTTATTTGCAGTCTGCACGCAAATCAAAAAAAGAGTTAAGCATTTTTTTAATTACAAGAGGGCTATGGCTCATTTTGGCAGAGATTACCATTGTCAATCTAATATTTTCATTTGATATCAGTTTTTCAGCAATTGCCCTTGAAGTTATCTGGGCCATCGGTATTAGCATGGTGATTTTAGGCTTGGTGATCTGGCTGCCATTTGAAATCATATTGGCGCTGGGATTATTGATCGTATTAGGACATAATGCTCTCGATTTTTATGAACGAAAACAAACAACTCCTTTGGGTGTGGCGTATAATCTTATTCACCGGGTCGGTTTTCATCAGCTGTGGGGAAAACACGTGCTATTGATACTTTATCCATTTCTTCCCTGGGCAGGTTTAATGATGCTTGGGTATTGTCTTGGAAGAGTTTTACGAAATAACGATGCGGCGTACAGAAAAAGATGTTTAGTCATCACAGGACTATCAACCATTGCATTATTTATCATTCTTCGTTTTATAAATATATATGGTGATCCTTTCCGTTGGTCGCCACAGGCAAATGGCTTTTACAGTTTTCTTTCATTTATTAATACAAGCAAGTATCCGCCATCGCTATTTTTTATATCCATGACGATTGGTCCCGCTTTGTTATTGCTGGCATGGTGGGATACTATTCAAAATGCATTTACAAGAATTATTTCTGTCTATGGCCGTGTGCCGTTCTTTTATTTTTTAACTCACTTCTTTTTGATACATCTGTTAAGCACTATTACATATTTTATGCGGGGTCATACTTTTGCCGAAGATGCTGCGGATACAGCCACGCCATTCATTAAATTCATAAAGGCCGGTGAAGGCCTTCAGTTAAGATATGTTTTTCTTATCTGGCTGGCGATCGTCATCATTTTATATCCTGTATGTAAATGGTATGATAATTATAAAAAGAATCACCCGGAAAAGAAGTGGTTGAGTTATTTGTAAAAAATTAAGAACATTATGGAAGTACACCACCATTCACATACCTCAAGAAAAAAATGGACGCATTATTTCTGGGAGTTTCTCATGTTGTTCCTCGCGGTGTTCTGTGGTTTCTTAGCGGAGTATCAACTGGAACATAAGATTGAAAAAGACCGGGAAAAACAATTTATGAAAAGTCTGCTTGTTGATTTGGGAAAGGACAAAAGATCACTTGAGTATAATGTAAGCAAAGGGCCAAGAATAGTTCAATACAGTGATTCGCTTTTAGATGAATTGAGAAAAAGACCGCTGGAAGGAAGAGAAAAAAAGATATATTATTTTCTTGCAATAATAAGTGATGGCGTTACATTCAGCTATTATGACCGTACAGTATCGCAGCTTCGTTATTCAGGAGGTTTTCGTTTATTAAGCAAAACAGAAGTTTCTAATGCATTGCTTGATTATGATGTGCTGATGAGAGAAGCATTGAGTTATGCAACTTCCATTGAGAGCTGGAGTTTTGTTTCGCCTGCCATACAAAAATCTGCTATGATCTTTGATATTGGTGCGGTTTTTCGCATAAGGGAAGCAGCTCAGAGATTCGTCGGCAAAATGGACAGTATACCATTTCCAACAGATCTGAAATTGATGAGATATGATGATCTGTCAATCAAAGAATATAGCAATGTTCAATACTATGCGCAACTGACCGACCATATTAAATTGGATTATTCTATCAAGGCTTTAGAAAAAAACAGATCGCTTGATTCACTGATCAGGAAAGAATACCATATAAAAAAATAACAATGGAAATACACAAGAAGAGTTCGGAGTCGGGAGTCGATAGTCAA
>Ga0075418_10002053_pt1 | contig 22884 bp, 26 predicted proteins | sample SoiMetdeltSBSDD2_FD_81776 | JGI IMG/M metagenome (GOLD analysis project Ga0075418, IMG submission 81776) | Bulk soil microbial communities from a Populus tree surrounding site in Tennessee, USA - Soil MetaG P. deltoides SBSDD2 | ecosystem: Environmental > Terrestrial > Soil > Tree plantation...
AGAAGCGCAGGGGCTCGCGTCCGGCCTCGCGCGCAGCGTCGGCGACCAACCGCGCCCGCTCGCGGGCCTCGTCGACCGTGGGCGAGACCGTGTTGTACTCGTCCGCGAAGCGGACGGCGAGCGTCACGGTGCGCGGCTTTGCCCGCCCACCGACGATGATCCGCGGCCGCGGCTCCTGAAGCGGCTTCGGGCGGATCTCGTCCGACTCGGTCCACTGACGCGTGACCTCGGTGAGCTGCCGCTCGAGCTCGTCGACGCGGTCGCGCGCAGTCCCGAACGGGAAGCCGTAGGTGTCGTGCTCGAGCTCGTACCAGCCGGCGCCGATGCCGAGCTCGACGCGGCCGCCCGAGACGTGGTCGACGGTGACCACGTTCTTCGCGAGCACGGAGGCGGGGCGGAACGTGACCGGCGAGACCATCGTGCCGAGCCGGATCCGCTCCGTGCGGGCGGCGAGCGCCGCCAGCGTCGCCCACGCGTCGAGCGCACCCGCGGGCTCGCCGCGCACGATCGAGCGGTAGTGGTCCGAGCGGAAGAGCCCCTCGAGCCCGGCAGCCTCGGTCGCCTGCGCCAGCGCGAGCCATTGCTCCCACGTGACGCCCTCCTGCCCTTCGATCATCAGGCAGATCCGCACCGGGCGAAATCTACGCAGCGGGCGTCAGCCGCGGGAGACGAGCACGTTCCGCTCGTCGCCGCCGCGGATCGTCCGCTCCTCGACGAGCCCGACGCCGCGGACGTAGAGCTTGTGGTCGACGACGTCCGGCTCGAGGGGCGTCCACTCCTTCGTCAGGAGGCCCCGCGTCGACGCGACGGCCGGCGTGCGGACGGACGCGCGGAGCCCGAGGACGCGGAAGTGGTCCTCCGCGTGGCCCCGGAGGAACTCCTGGCGGAACGCCTGCCCGACCTCCGGGTGCGCAGGCATGAAGATCCCGGCGCGGGCGCCCTTCACTCCGGCGAGCCAGGAGCCCTCGCGGCTGGTGACCCGGCCCGAGCGGTCGAGCTCGGCGGTGTCCTCGCCGAAGTACCAGACGGTCCCGGTGCGGTCCTGCGCGTACCAGTCGGTCGTCCGCTCCGCGAGGCGGCCGGACGCGTACAGGCGGTCGGTCACGGCGATGCAGCGGACTCCGTCGACGACCCGCACCCTCGAGGTGACGTGGACGACGTCGCGCGTCGGCTCGCCGTCCTTCACGCCCCGGTACACGAACGTCGTCCCGGGCACCAGCGGGAACCACGGGTTGTCGACGGAGCGGACGAACGCGGCCGGGCCTGGATGCGCGGTGATCACGCCGGGGCTTCCTACGAGAGCCGCGCTTGCTGCCAGCACGAGCGCAATCGGCAGCCTCATCCGGGGCCTCCTTCCGCCCACATGATGACACGGCGCGTCGCCGCGGCGCTACTGCGCCTTCTTGCGCCAGCTCGTCAGGTCGAACTGCTGGTTCAGCGCCTTGAGCACCTCGCGCGCGATGATGTCGCCCCCCTCGCGCTCGAAGTGCACTCCGTCGGACGCCCGGACCTGGACGAGCTCGCCCGAGAGGTTGCGCATGTACTGCGTGTAGCCCCCGTCGTCTCCGGCGAAGAGACGGTAGGTGTCGAGGTACACCGCCCGGCCCGGTCGCTTGCGGGCCTGCTTCTCGACGACCGCGTTGACCACGTCGAAGCGCGCTGTTTGATCCGGTGAGCGCGTCTGGGGGAGCCCGAGCCAGACGACGAACCCGCCGGCCCGGTTGATCACGTTCATCACGCCGCCCACGCGCCGTGCGTACTCCCGCCGCCACACCGAGCCGCCGAAGTCGTCGATCGTGGTGCCCTCTGGCAGGCCGGTCATGTACGCCTTGTCGTCGTTGCCGCCGAAGTCGAGCACCACGACGTCCGGGCGGAGCTCCTTCACCTGCCGGCGGATCTCGTCGAACCAGTTGAACACGTCCGGTCGGGTCAGCCCGGTCGCGATGCGGCCGTCGACGCCCGCCGACTGCATCACGTGGCTCGCCCCCGCGGCGCGGACGATCGCGTAGCCCGGCGTGATCACGAGCGAGTCGCCGGCGATCCAGATCTTGAGCTTCCGCTTCGGCGTGAACGCCGCCTTCCGCGGCTTGGCCGGCGCCTGCGAGCCGCCGGGCTTGGCGGTGCTCGGTCGCTGCGTCGGTGTCGGCGTCACAGGCGCAGGCGCCGGGGGCAGCGCGATCTTCGTGTCGATCTCGTCCTCTCCGGAACGCCCGATCACCGCCTGCACGCCCTTGCGCGGCCGGTCGAGGAGAAGCGCATGGCTCACGCCCGCGAGCGGCCCGGTGAGCGCGAGCGCGACGTCTCGCTGCCAGCCGTCGGACTTGTTGTAGGCCGACTTGTGGGCGCCCGGTGCGTTGAGCAGCACGCCGATCGCGAGGGCGAGCACGCACACGATGAGCGCATGCCCGGCGCTCCACTGGCGGCGGGCCGGGCCTCCGTCGTCGGCCTTGCGAGGGCGCTCGCGGGGCGGAGGCGGTGGCGCCGCGGCCTGCTCGAGGGTCCTCGTCTCCTCCTCCGGAAGAGGCGGGAGCGGCGGGAGGGGAGACCGGGGCGCGTCGGGCATCAGAACTGGAAGTAGATGAAGGGTGCCACGCCCTCGGGCCCCATCACGCTCGTCAGCATCAGGGCCAGCGCGAGGACGGTCGCCTGGCCGAGGACCGGGAGCCGCGAGAAGCGCGCCATCACGAGTCGCGGGATCCGCGCGGGGAGGTACTGCGAGCCGATCCCGACCGCGATCGCGAGGAGCACGCCGCCGGTGACGAGCGGCGACGGCTCGCCCCACCCGGTGAACAGGCCGGCGATCATGTCCCAGGCGGCGGCGAACGAGTCGGCGCGGAAGAAGATCCACGCGAAGCAGACGAAGTGGAACGTGATGATCCGCGCCCGCCACGTCGTCCAGCGCGTCTCGATGCGCTCTACCGGGCCGCGCCGGTCACGGCGCCAGTGCTCCCACACGAGCGCCGACCCGTGGAGCCCGCCCCAGATCACGAACGTCCAGGCAGCGCCGTGCCAGAGCCCGCCGAGCAGCATCGTCAGCATCAGGTTCCGGTAGGTGAGGAGACGGCTGCCCCGGCTGCCGCCGAGCGGGATGTAGAGGTAGTCGCGCAGCCAGCGCGAGAGCGTCATGTGCCAGCGTCGCCAGAAGTCCTGCACCGAGACGGCGGCGTACGGCGAGTCGAAGTTCTGGGGGAACGTGAAGCCGAGGAGAAGCGCGATCCCGATGGCGATGTCCGTGTAGCCGGCGAAGTCGGCGTAGATCTGCACCGCGTAGGCGTAGATCGCGATCAGGATCTCGAGCGACGAGTGCTGCCCCGGGGTCGCGAATACCTGGTCGACGATCGACGAGGCGAGGTAGTTCGCGATCACGACCTTCTTGAAGAGGCCCGTCGCGATGAGGTAGAAGGCGCGGCTCGTGTCGACCCGGCGCGGGTCGCGCGGCGTCTCGATCTGCGGGATCAGCTCGCCGGGACGCACGATCGGGCCGGCGACGAGGTGCGGGAAGAACGAGAGGTACACGGCGAACTTCTCGAGCGTCGTCGGCTCGAAGTCGCCGCGGTAGGCGTCGACCACGTAGCTGATCGCCATGAACGTGAAGAAGGAGACGCCGACCGGCAGGACGATCGCCTTCAGCGAGAGCGGGAGGTCCATCCCGACGTACGAGGCGAGGTTGTCCCCCGAGGAGACGAAGAAGTCGTAGTACTTGAAGTACCCGAGCAGCCCCAGGTTGCCGGCCAGCGCGAGGGTCAGCAACGCGCGCTTCTGCGACTGGACGGTGCTCCGCCAGATGCGGACGGCGAGGAGCTGGTTCCAGAGGGTGCAGCCGGCGAGGAGGAAGACGAACCGCCAGTCCCACCAGCTGTAGAAGACGTAGCTCGCGAGGATGATGAACGGCCGCCAGCGGTGCGGCCACGGCATCGTCAGCCACGAGAGCGGCAGAACGACGAGGAAGAACAGGGCGAAAGTGGCGGTGGGGAAGAGCACCGGCGAAGAAGCCTACGGGCGGCCTCGGGCGCTCTCTCGGGCTGTGCGGGCGGACGTCAGACGGCAGGGCGTTGCTCGACGGTTGCCTCCGGATCGTCCCCGGCGGCGACGGGCGGTAGGCGGGTGACGGCCGTGACGGAGTCGCCGGTGCCCTGGAGCAGCGTGTGCTCGACGGGTGGGGCGTACCAGGCGGGGTCGGCGCGTGGCGCCTCCGGCGGGCCCGCCGCGTAGACGGGGATCGAGGGCTCGCGCTCCGCGCGCGAGGCAGCCCACTCGATCAGCGCGACGAGCACCCAGGCGCCGACCATGACGCCCGCGATCGCGACCGCATCGAGCTCCGCGATCGCCGCTGCGGCGGCCACGGCCGCGAGGAACAGCCCCTCGAGCACGACGCGGGGGAGCTGCGGTCTCCGGCGCACCGGCGCCTCGAGCTCCCCGAGCCAGGCATAGGCACCGGGCGGGACCGGCTCCGCCGCGGGCTGCGACGGCGGCGGGAGCGCGGAGCGTCGATCGAGCGCTCGCACCTCCGCCTGCAGCGCGGTGACCTGGTCCGAGAGGCGCTCGATCGCTCCGCCCAGCTCGTCGCTCATGCGGGCGGCTCCTCCTGCATCGCCTCGATCGCCTCCTGGGCCTTCGCGTGGACGCGGGCACGGCGCTCGTCGAGAGACTCCTTCGGCGCGTCCGGCTCGGTGACGTCGACTGCCGGAGCGGGCTCCGCCGCGCGGGTCTCGTCGAGCTTGCGCCGGAGGGCCTCCGCACGGTCGTCGACCGGTGGCGCGACGGTGGCGCGCTCGTGCCGGGCCTGCCGTCGCGCGAGCGCCCGCGCAAGCGCCGCGATCCCGATGACCCCCGCGGTCCAGCCGATCAGCCTGCGCACGACGGCATCTTAGACAGCCGCTCTCGTGGGTCGATCCTCCGCTGCTACCCTTCCGCCGCTTCCTGCCACGCCGCGCGACGCCGCTCCCGGGCGCCGCACACACCCGGTGGGGCCGACTCAGACCGAAGGAAGGAGACAGGGAACCGCGTGACCGAATACGAAGTTCTGCTGCTGCTCGACCCGGAGCTCTCGGAGGAGAAGCAGGCGGAGATCGTCGAGCGTGTGAAGACGCTCGTCGAGAAGGATGGTGGATCGTTCGAGCGGCACGACCCGTGGGGCCGTCGCAAGCTCGCGTACCCCGTCGCGAAGAAGGACGACGGGATCTACCACCTGCTCACGTTCGCGGCGCCGGCGGAGACGCTCGACGAGCTGAGCCGCGTGCTGAAGATCGACGACGACGTGCTGCGCCACATGGCGACGCGTCGGCCCGAGGGGGGTCCCGCAGAGCCAATAGCGGCGGTAGCCGCGATCGGCGACGATGCCCGGGCACAGCCCGTGGACGCCCCGGAGGAGGAGTAACCAATGGCCGCCATCAACCGCGTCGTGCTCGTCGGCAACCTGACGAGGGATCCCGAGCTCCGGCATACGCCGTCCGGGACGGCCGTCTGCAACCTGCGGCTCGCGGTGAACACGCGCCGCAAGGACGAGACGGGCCAGTGGGTGGACAAGCCCAACTACTTCGACATCACCGTCTGGGGGAACCAGGGCGAGCGCTGCGCGCAGTACCTCTCCAAGGGCCGCCCGGTGGGGGTCGACGGGCGCCTCGAGTGGCGTGAGTGGGAGACGCCCGAGGGCAACAAGCGCCAGGCGGTCGACGTCGTCGCCGACACCGTGCAGTTCCTGGGCGGCCGCGGCGATGGCGAGGGCGGCAGCGGCGGGTACATCCCCGCCGACGCGACCCCGACGCCCGCCGGCGACTTCCCGACGTCCCCGACCGACGACGACATCCCCTTCTAGGAGGCCACATGGCTGCCAAGACCCAGACGCGCAAGCGGCCGGGCCCCGGGGCGACCGGTGGCCGGCGCAAGAGCTGCCACTTCTGCAAGGACAAGGTGCGGGAGGTCGACTACAAGAACGTCAACCAGCTGCGGCGCTACATCTCGGAGAAGGGCAAGATCCGCAACCGCCGCATCACGGGCGCGTGCCGCCGCCACCAGCGGCAGGTCGCGGTCGCGGTGAAGCGGGCCCGCGAGATGGCGCTCCTGCCGTACGTCCAGGGGCAGTGATGGAGGTCATCCTCACCGACGACGTCGAGAAGCTCGGCCTCAAGGGCGACGTCGTCGACGTGAAGCGCGGCTACGCGCGCAACTACCTCCTGCCGCGGAAGCTCGCGGAGGTCGCGACCGCGGGTCGCGTCGCGGAGCTGCGGCGGGTCGAGGAGGAGCGGGCACGCCATGAGGCGCGGACGGCGGAGCACGCCGAGGAGATCGCGGCGACGCTGACGAAGACCATCCTCCGCTTCGAGGTGAAGGCGGGCCCGACGGGCGCCCTGTTCGGCTCCGTCACGCCGACCGACGTTGCAGAGGAGCTCTGGCGGACGCGGAAGATCCGCGTCGACCGGCGGAAGATCGACATCGACTCGATCAAGCGGATCGGCCGCTACTCGATCCCGGTGCACGTCTTCGAGGGTGTCACCGCCGAGGTGAAGACCCTCGTCGTCCCCGAGGGCGGGGAGCTGCCGCCCGAGGAGGAGCTCGCGGCGCTCGAGGCGGCGGAGCAAGCCGAGGCCGAAGCCGCCGCGGAGGCGCACGAGGAGGCCATCCGCGAGACCGAGGCCGCGGTCGCGGCCGAGGACGAGCTGCGCGCGGCGGAGGCGCAGGAGGCCGACGAGGCCGAGCTCGAGCCCGAGCCCGAGCTCCAGGCGGACGTGGAGGCCGACGCCGAGCCATCCGCCGCGGACGACGCGGCGCCCGAGCCCCCCGAGAAGGAGTGAGTCGCGGGAGGGCGCGCGCGCCCTCCCGTCGTCCACAGGTTCTCTCCAGGACTGTCCACAGACGCCCTCGGGCCTGTGGACGACCGCACGAACTCTTCGCTCCGAGCGTCCATCCCTCGCCGACCCCGGGGGCCGTTCCTGTGGACGGCGCGTCCGGCGCTGGGGATATCATGCGAACATGTGTTCCTTTCTCCCTGGTCTTCGCGCCGGGCGCCTGTGAGCAGGTCGATTCTGGACGCGTCCCGCCCCGCCGGGTTTGATCTCGCGCCGTGAGCACGGTGCAGGCCCCGCCCGCGACTCCCGTCGTCCCGCCGCAGAACCTCGAGGCCGAGGAGTCGGTTCTCGGCGCGATGCTCCTCTCCGAGACCGCGATCGGCTCGGTCACGGAGATCCTCGATGCGTCCGACTTCTACCGCGGCTCGCACGCGACGATCTACCTCGCCTCCCTCGAGCTCTGGAAGAAGGGCGAGCCGGTCGACGCGATCACCCTCGTCAACGAGCTCGAGGAGCAGGGCGCGCTCGAGACGGTCGGCGGGAGCGCGCGGATCGCGGAGCTCGCGGCCCTCGTCCCCGCGACTGCGAACGTCGACCACTACGCGCGGATCGTCAAGGAGTCGGCGACGCTCCGGGCGCTCATCCAGGCCGGACAGGAGATCGCGCGTCTCGGCCGGGACCGGGTCGGCGAGACGACCGAGCTCGTCGACCGGGCCGAGCAGATCGTGTTCGACCTCTCACAGCAGCGGGTCACGGGTGACTTCGACCACATCGGGCCGCTCCTCACCGAGAGCTTCGAGCGGATCACCAAGCTGTACGAGGCCGGTGTCGACGTCACCGGCGTACCGAGCGGGTTCCGCGACCTCGACCGGCTCACGTCCGGGTTCCAGCCGGGCAACCTCATCATCCTCGCGGCGCGTCCGTCGATGGGGAAGTCGGCGCTCGGGCTCTGCATCGCGGCGAACCTCGGCGTGCGCAGCTCGACGCCGGTCGCCCTCTTCACGCTCGAGATGTCGAAGGCCGAGGTCACGCAGCGGCTCATGTGCAGCGAGGCCAAGGTCGAGTCAAACCGCGTGCGCTCCGGGAAGCTCGCTCAGGAGGACTGGCCGCGCCTCACGGCGGCCTGCGACAAGCTGATGAAGGCCCCGATCTGGGTCGACGACACCGGCTCGATCACGATGATGGAGCTGCGCTCGAAGGCGCGTCGCCTCAAGAGCCGCGAGCCGAATCTCGGGCTGATCATCGTGGACTACCTGCAGCTGATGACCTCGGGCGGCACCGTCGAGAACCGCGTGCAGGAGGTGTCGCAGATCTCGCGCAACCTCAAGGTGCTCGCGCGCGACCTCGACGTGCCGATCCTCGCGTTGTCCCAGCTCTCCCGCGCGGTCGAGCAGAGGCACGACAAGCGCCCGATCCTCTCCGACCTCCGCGAGTCGGGGTCGATCGAGCAGGACGCCGACCTCGTGTTCTTCGTGTACCGGGACGAGTACTACAACGGCGAGGAGTCGGACTCACAGGGGGTCGCCGAGCTGATCCTCGCGAAGCACCGGAACGGGCCCACCGACGGCGTCAAGCTGAGCTTCCTCAAGCGCTACGCGAAGTTCGCCGACCTCGCCGGCGGCGGGCCGTCGTAGCCCTCACCAGACCTCGCCGCCCCGCCAGTCGCAGGCGAGGTCGCCCGCGAGGTCGAGCGTCGCCGTGACCGGCAGGACGTAGACCCCGCCGTCGTCCTTCGGCGTCCGCGCGAGCCCCTCCGGCCCGAGCACCCACGTGCGGCCCTCCCAGGCACGCCAACCGAGCGAGCGGTAGAGCGTTGCGGCGGGCTCGCCTGCGCCGAGGCCGCCGACCTCGTAGGCGCCGCGGATGACCTCGCCCAGACGCTCCATCACGACGCGTCCGTAGCCGCGTCGCCGCCGATCCGCGCGGACGGCCACCGCCTCGACGTAGCCCGTCCGGAGCGCCTGGCCCCCGTGGAGGAGGCGGCGCTGGACGACCGAGGCGTGGGCGACGACCTCGCCGCCCTCCCAGATCGTCGCGTGCGTCCCGCCCAGGCAGTGCTCCCAGGCGTCGTCGTCGAAGACGAGGAAGGCGTCGTCGAGGAGTCGGCGGATCGCTTGTAGCCGGGTCGCGTCGAGCGAGGAGGTGTGCACCGTCGTGACGTCGATCACGTGATCTTCATGCTGCCGGACGGCGTGCGAGAATGGATCACGTGCCCGCCACCGTGATCGTCGGCGCGCAGTGGGGTGACGAGGGGAAGGGCAAGATCGTCGACCTGCTCGCGCAGGAGTCCGAGCTCGTCTGCCGCTACCAGGGCGGCCCGAACGCCGGCCATACGATCGTCGTCGACGGCGAGACGTTCAAGATCCGCGCGATCCCCTCGGGGATCGTCGGCGGCGTCGCGAGCGCGATCGGCGCCGGCTGCGTCGTCGACCCGGACGTCCTCGTCGCCGAGCTCGACGAGCTCGAGACACGCGGCCGCCGCACCGACGGGCTCGTCTTCGTCTCCGGCAACGCGCACCTGATCATGCCGTGGCACGTCGCCCTCGACGGCGCGCGTGAGCGACGCCTCGGCAAGCTGCAGATCGGGACGACGCGCCGCGGGATCGGGCCCGCCTACGCGGACAAGGCGACCCGGATCGGGATCCGCGTACAGGACCTGCTCGACCCGAAGATCCTCCGTGAGAAGGTCGAGCTCGCCGCGAGCGAGAAGAACGTGTGGCTCGAGCGGGTCTACGGCATCGACCCGTTCGACGCGGAGGAGGTCGTGATCCGGACGCTCGCGCACGCGGAGCGGCTCGCGCCGTACGTCGCCGACACCTCGCTGCTCGTCGATCGTGCGCTGCGAGACGGACGGCGCGTCTTGTTCGAGGGGGCGCAGGGGACGCTGCTCGACCTCGACCACGGCACCTACCCGTTCGTCACGTCGTCCAGCCCGATCGCGGCGGGGGCGGCGGTCAGCTTCGGCATCGGGCCGCAGCGGATCGACGAGGTCCTCGGCGTCTCGAAGGCGTACGTCACCCGCGTCGGCGAAGGGCCGTTCCCGAGCGAGATCGAAGGGGACGCGCAACAACGCGTGCGCGAGCTGGGCGCGGAGTTCGGCACGGTCACCGGACGCGAGCGCCGCTGCGGGTGGCTCGACCTCGTCGCGCTTCGCTTCGCCGTTCGCGTGAACGGGATCACGTCGCTCGCGCTGACCAAGCTCGACGTGCTCTCGACGTTCGACGAGATCCCCGTCTGCGTCCGGTACCGGCTCCCGGACGGGACGGAGAGCGAGGACTTCCCGGCCAACCAGTCCGACTTCCACCACTGTGCGCCGGTCTTCGAGGTGCTCGCGGGCTGGCGGGAGGAGCTCACCGGCTCGTCGCTGCCGGCAGCAGCGGCCGACTACGTGTCGTTCGTCGGCGAGGCTCTCACGGTCCCGGTCTCGATCGTCGGCACCGGCGCGTCGCGCGATGCCGTGCTCGCCCTCCAGCCCTAACGGCGTCGGACGACGCCGCGGACGTACCAGGCCCGCGCGTCGAGCGCGAACGGCCCGCCGGGAGATCCGAGGTGCCTGAACACGAGCTCGCGCAGGGCGTCGCGCTGCTCGGGGTCGAGGCCGGCGCAGTACGCGCCCGACGGCGCGATGCCCGTCGTGAACGGCTCCCAGAAGTCCTCGAAGTCGGCGTACCGGGCCTGGACGACGAGCTCGCCGGTCTCGACCCGATCGAGACCGGCACGCAGCCAGAGGGCGCGAAGGCCGGCCGGCGTGCAATGGGCGGAGGTTCGCGCCTCGTCGGGCGCGCCCCGATCGAGCTCGAGCGCGCCGTCCCAGAATGCCCTAAGCATCCGCATGCCGGACCGGTAGTCCCAGACGACGGACGCGACCATCCCTCCGTCCCCGACGGCGCCGGTCATCGAGGCGACGCCCGCATCTCCGTCCGACATGAAGTTGAGGACGAGCTGCGAGGTGGCAGCGTCGAACTCGCGTCCGAAGTCCGGCAGGTCCTCCGCCGTGCCGACCCGGACGTCGGCGTCCGGCACACGAGCCCGGCAGGCTTCGGCGAACGCCTCGGACGGCTCGACCGCCGAGACGCGGCCTCCGCCGACCGAGCCGGCGAGCGCCTCGGTGAGGGCGCCGGGCCCGCAGCCCACCTCGAGCACATGGCTCCGCCTGCCGAGGTCGAGGACGCGAACATGCGAGCGGGCGAGCGCCGGCGTGTACCGGCCGACATGGCGGTCGTAGGTCTCGGGCGCGGCCTCGAACGTCTGGGCTCCCGGAGCCACGTCACACATGCTCGACCCATGGGTCGAGCAGGTCAAGCTCGTAGACTCGCGCCGTGCGTGTCCTCCTCGTCGGGTCGGGCGCTCGAGAGCACGCGCTGGCGTGGCGCATGTCCTCGTCGCCCACGTTGGAGGCTCTGCACGCCGCGCCGGGAAACCCCGGGATCGCCTCCCTCGCGACCTGCCACCCCGTCGCGGCGGACGACGGAGACGGCCTGCTCACGCTCGCGCGCTCGCTCGCGGCGGAGCTCGTGGTGATCGGCCCCGAGGCGCCGCTCGTCGAGGGTGTGGGGGACGCGCTCCGCCATGCGGGGATCCCGGTGTTCGGGCCCTCGCGCGCGGCCGCGCGGATCGAGGGGTCGAAGCTCTTCGCGAAGGACGTGATGAAGGCGGCGAAGGTGCCGACCGCCCTCGTCTTCGGCGAGCCGCGCGCGCCCTGCGTGCTGAAGGCCGACGGCCTCGCCGCAGGGAAAGGGGTCGTCGTGTGCCGGACCGACGCAGAGCTGGTCGCCGGGCTCGAGACCGCCCGCGCCTTCGGAGGCCCGGTGCTCGTCGAGGAGCTCCTCGAGGGCCCCGAGGTGTCGGTGCTCGCGCTCTGCGACGGCCGCGACGTGCTCGCGCTCGCGCCCGCGCGCGACTTCAAGCGCGCGTTCGACGGCGACGAGGGTCCGAACACCGGCGGGCTGGGCTCGTTCGCCCCCGTGCCCGAGGTGGACGAGGCGCTGCTCGCCGAGCTGCTCGAGACCTGCGTGCGCCCGACACTGGCGGAGCTCTCCGCGCGCGGGACGCCGTTCGTCGGCACCCTCTTCGCGGGTCTCATGCTGACCGAGGACGGCCCGCGGGTGCTGGAGTTCAACTGCCGGTTCGGTGATCCCGAGACGCAGTCGGTGCTGCCGCTCGTCGACGGCGACCTGGTCGAAGCGCTCGCGGCCGCCGCGAGCGGGTCGCTCGCCGGAGCGTCGCTCGGACGCGCGGACGGGAGCGCAGTGACGGTCGTGATCGCAGCGGGCGGCTATCCGGCGGCGGGTGACACGGGAACGCCCATCGAAGGGATCGACAAGGCGGAGGCAGACGGGGCGCAGGTCTTCCACGCGGGGACGGCGCTGAGCAACGGACGGCTCGTCACGAACGGCGGGCGCCTGCTGGCCGTGACGGCCCGGGGGGCCGACGTCGCGAACGCCCGCACGCGAGCGTATTCGGCGGCCGACCGGATCCTGGTCCCGGGTGCCCGTCGGCGCGAGGACATCGCGCTCGAGGCCGCGGAAGGGCGCTAGGGAGCGCGCAATTTGCGCGATCCGTGTGGGGCACCCCATCCCACCACCCACTGTCAATTCTATCGCCGAAACAGGCAACAAAGGCGCCGCAATTGCGCCAACAATGTGTCATCATCGCCTCGGCGCAAGGCCTGCACGCCCGGGTCGCCATCTAGAATTGCTGTGTGATCGTCCGCTACTCCAGGCCGGCCATGACGCGGGTCTGGTCGGACGAGCGCAGGCTCGAGCGGATGCTCGACGTCGAGCTCGCGGCGCTCGACGGATGGGCGGCGCTGGGGACCGTGCCTCCTGAGGCGGTCGCCCGGATCCGCGACGGAGCCCGCGCGCCGACGGCGGAGGAGGTTGCGCGCCGCGAGCGAGAGACGGGCCACGACGTCGCCGCGTTCGTCGACGCCGTGGCCGCGACCCTCGGCGACGACGGGCGGTGGTTCCACTACGGGCTCACGTCGTCGGATGTGCTCGACACCGCGCTGTCGCTCGCGGTGCAGGAGGCGGGTGCACTCGTGCTGGACGGGATCGAGCGCGCCTTCGAGACGGTCGCCGCCCGTGCGGAGGAGCACAGGGAGACGATCTGCATGGGGCGGACCCACGGGGTGCACGCCGAGCCGACGACGTTCGGGCTGAAGCTCGCCGGCTGGGCGTTTGCGCTCGACCGCGACCGCGAGCGCGTCCGTCGCGCAGTCGGCGGCCTGCGGGTCGGCAAGCTTTCGGGTGCCGTCGGCCAGTACGCGGCCGTGGATCCCGAGGTCGAGCGCCTCGCGTGCGAGCGGCTCGGGCTCGAGCCGGCGCCCAGCTCGACGCAGATCCTGCAGCGCGACCGTCACGCGGAGCTGCTCTCCGCGCTCGCGCTCCACGCCTCGTCGTTGGAGCGGTTCGCGACCGAGATCCGTCACCTTGCCCGCACTGAGGTGCGGGAGGTCGAGGAGCCGTTCGCGAAGGGACAGAAGGGCTCGTCCGCGATGCCGCACAAGCGGAACCCGATCGTCTCCGAGCGCATCTGCGGATTGGCCCGCGTCGTGCGCGCGAATGCCGTGGTGGGGCTCGAGAACGTCGCCCTCTGGCACGAGCGCGACATCTCCCACTCGTCCGCCGAGCGGATCGTGCTGCCGGACTCGTTCCTCGCGATCGACTACGTCCTCGACCGCTTCGCCTGGCTGATCGAAGGCCTCGTCGTGCGGCCGGAGCGGATGCGGGCGAACGTGGAGTCGAGTCACGGGCTCTATGCGAGCCAGCGTCTGCTGCTCGCGCTCGTCGAGAGCGGCCTCGGCAGAGACGACGCCTACCGTCGCGTGCAACGGCATGCGATGCGCGCGTGGGACGAGGAGCTCGACTTCCAGGCGCTCGTCCGCGCGGACGACGAGGTGGCCGGACGGACCGATCTCGACCGCGTCTTCGCCCTCGACGCCTACGTCGCGCACGTCGACACGGTGTTCGAACGGCTCCGGGCGCTCCGGACGACACACGCGACCGCGGTCCATGCCTGACGCGCTCCACGTCGCCAGCGGCAAGGTCCGCGAGCTGTACGCGCTCGACGACGACCGGCTGCTGCTCGTCGCCTCCGACCGGCTGTCGACGTACGACGTCGTGCTCCCGACGGAGATCCCGGACAAGGGGCGCGTCTTGAGCGGGCTCTCCGCGTACTGGTTCACGCGAACACGCGAGATCGTCCCGAACCACTTCCTCGAGCTTCGCCCGGACGGACGGTCGCTGGAGTGCCTCCGCCTCGAGATGCTGCCCGTCGAGTTCGTCGTCCGCGGGTTCCTGGCCGGCTCGGGCTGGGTCGACTACCGCGAGACGGGCGAGATCTGCGGTCACGCGCTCCCCGAGGGGCTGCGCGAGTCGGAACGGCTTGCCGCGCCGATCCTCACGCCCGCGACGAAGGCGGACACCGGCCACGACCTCAACATCTCCGAGGCGGAGGCCGCGGCGCTCTGCGGCAAGGATCGATACTCGGCCGCGCGCGAGGCGGCGCTCGCTCTCTACGCGACGGCGGCGGAGCACGCGGAATCGTGCGGGATCCTCGTCGCGGACACGAAGTTCGAGTTCGGGATTGCACCCGACGGAACCGTCACCCTCGCAGACGAGGCCCTGACGCCGGACTCGTCCCGGTTCTGGCCTCTCGACGGCTACGCACCCGGCCGGCCGCAGCCCTCGTTCGACAAGCAGTACGCCCGCGACTGGTGCGTCGCGACCGGCTGGGACCGCACCGAGCCCGGGCCCGACCTTCCGTCCGACGTCGTCGCCGGCACCCGCGCCCGCTATGTGGAGGCGTTCGAGCGCCTGACGAGCGTGCCGTTCGAGCGCTATGTCGGCGACCCGGCGAGCGTGCTGTGCGAGTGACCGTGCTGATCCGGCCGAAGGCAGGCATCCTCGATCCGCAGGGCGAGGCGGTCCAGGCCTCGCTCTCGACGCTCGGCTTCGCAGTCTCGCGGGTGTGGGTGGGGCGGCTCGTCGACCTCGAGGTCGAGGCCGACGACCCGGCCGCGGCGCGCGCCGAGGTCGAGCGGATGTGCGCCGATCTGCTCACGAACCCGCTGATCGAGGGCTTCGAGGTCGTCGTGGAGGGCGCCTGATGGAGCCCGCGCGGATCGCGGTCGTCACGTTTCCGGGCTCGAATGACGACGGCGACGCGCGGCTCGCGCTGGAGGCGCTCGGGGCGGTCGCGCTGCCGGTCTGGCACACGGACGAGCAGCTTTCCCCCGAGGTGGGCGGCATCGTCTTGCCCGGCGGGTTCTCTTATGGCGACTACCTCCGCTGCGGCGCGCTTGCGCGCGTCGCGCCGGTCATGGATGCGGTACGGGCGTTCGCGACCGCCGGCGGCCCGGTGATCGGGATCTGCAACGGCTTCCAGATCCTCTGCGAGGCCGGGCTCCTCCCGGGGGTGCTGCGCCCGAACAGGCAGCTCGAGTTCGTGTGCGCAGACGTCTCCGTCACCGTCGAGTCCACCGCCACCCCGTTTACCGCCGGCTGCGAGGCAGGTCAGACGCTCGTCATCCCCGTGAAGCACGGTGAGGGCTGCTGGGTCGCCGACGACGAGCTCCTCGCGCGCGTCGTCGCGCGTGGGCAGGTCGTGCTCCGTTATGCGGACGACGTCAACGGGTCGCGCGAGCGGATCGCGGGGATCGCGAACGAGGAGGGCAACGTGCTCGGGCTGATGCCCCATCCGGAGCACGCCGTCGACCCGCTCCTCGGTCCGACGGGCGGCGTGCCGCTCCTGGAGGGTCTCGTCGCGCGGGCGCGCGAGTGGGCTGCGCTCGTCCGCGCCTGAGAGCCGCCGCGGAGGAAAGCCTGTAGGTGTCGCCTCAGCCGGCCATCGCGCCTCGTTTCAACGCGCGGCGAAGCCTCGGCGTGGCGGCGAGCGCGTCGCGCAGCCGGTCGAGGTCGCGCTCGCGGAGCGTCACCGGGCCGCGGCGGACCGCACCCCCCGTCGAGTAGGAGATCCGCACGAGCTCGCCGCCGTCGGCTCCCTCGAGCAGCTGGACGACGGTCGAGAACCGGCGATCGCCCTTCCGCTGCGCGATCGCGACCTCCTCGAGCGTTGTCGCCTTTCCCCACGGTGTCTGCGTCGTCGTCATGCGACCAGGGTACGGCCGCAGGTGTTACGTGTCTGTGCCGGTGTCGTGCCGGGTGTGCGACGCTTGCGAGCGTGCTGGAGTTGTGGCAGGCGGAGTGGTGCCCGTACTCGCATCGGGTCCGGCTCCGGCTCACCGAGCTTCGTCTCGACTGGCTGGCGCACACGATCCCGCTCGACAAGACCGAACGCGACGCCATGGAGGACGCCACCGGGCTCCGCTCGATCCCGACCCTCGTCGACGGAGACGCGGTCGTCCACGGGGCCGACGAGATCATCGCGTATCTCGACGAGCGCCATCCCGCGCCGCCCGACGCCGCGCGTCACCGGGCACAGATGCGGGCCGAGTGGCCGCATTGGGTCGAGCTCGAGGGTCGCTGACGGCGCGCGGGGTCGACGCGGCACCGGTCCTCTGCTGTCCCGACAAGTTTCGGGGGAGCCTGACGGCGCGGCAGGCGGCCGCGGCGCTCGCGCGAGGCGTCGAGCGCGCAGGTCGCCGCGCGCGAGAGCTCCCGCTCGCCGACGGCGGCGAGGGGACGCTCCTCGCGCTGTGTCCCGACCCGGCCACACGGCGGACCGCGGTCGTGACAGGCCCGACCGGGGCTCTCGTCGAGGCGGCCTGGGGCATCCGCGGCGATGCGGCGGTGGTCGAGAGCGCCGAGGCGATCGGCCTCGCCCTCGTCGCCGGCGACAACGATCCCCTGCGGACGACGACGCGAGGGGCCGGCGAGCTGATGCGCGTCGCGCTCGAGGCCGGCGCCGGGCAGGTGATCGTCGGCGTGGGCGGGTCGGCCACCGTCGACGGAGGGCTCGGCGCGCTCGAGGCGCTCGACTTCGACCTCCGCGGCGCCGACGTGGTCGTCGCCTGCGACGTGGAGACACGCTTCGTCGACGCAGCCCGGGTCTTCGGCCCGCAGAAAGGCGCGGACGACGCCGGCGTGGCGCTCCTCGAGGAACGGCTCGATCGGCTTGCGGCGCGTTACCGCGAGGAGCTCGGCGTCGAGGTTCGCGACCTACCCGGCGCCGGGGCGGCGGGCGGGCTTGCAGGCGGGCTGGCAGCGCTCGGCGCGCGCCTGAGGCCGGGAGCCGGCCTCGTCGCGGGCGTCCTCGGTCTGCGAGACGCGCTCGGCGAGGCGTCCCTCGCGATCACCGGAGAGGGCCGCTTCGACGCGACGTCGCGGGCCGGCAAGGTCGTCGGGCACGTGCTCCGCGAGGCCAATTCGATCGGCGTCGCGGTCGCGATCGTCGCAGGCGACGCCGACCCCACGGCCTTCGCCGATCTCCCGCGCGGCGTTCGCTGCATCACCCTGGCCTCGCTCGGGGACACCGCCGAAGAGCCGTTCCGAGACGCCGACCGCCTCGCCGCCGCGGCCGCCGAGAGGCTCGCCGCGGACGCCTGACGGCCCGGCGAAGATGCCGGTTCCCAACCCACCGCCGGTGTGGGAAACCACACCCGTCGACGGGCGTCGCGCTGCGAGCCTCGGAGAACACGACCGCGCACCGCGAGGAGACCGATGCCGCAGCTCGCACACACGACGAACGCACGCCTTGGCGCGGCGTCGTCCGATCTGCTCGTCTTTCCCGGCCAGCCGGGCTGGCACGAGGCGCGTCGCGCCTGGAACCTCGCCGTCGACCAGCGGCCGGCCGCGGTCGCCTTGCCGGAGACGGTGGACGACGTCGTCGCCGTTGTCGAGCACGCGCGCGCGGCCGGGCTACGCGTCGCCGTGCAAGGCACCGGCCACGGGGCGGGCAGCACCTCCCTCGACGGTGCGCTCCTGATCAACACGGCGCGGATGACCGGTGTCGAGCTCGACGCGCACGCACGCGTGGCGCGGGTCGCGGCCGGAACGGTCTGGGGCGACGTGGTCGACGCCGCCGCCGAGCACGGGCTCACCGCTCTCCATGGCTCGTCCGCAGACGTCGGCGTGGTCGGCTACTCGCTCGGCGGCGGGATCGGCTGGCTGGCGCGCAAGCACGGCCTTGCGTCCTCGAGCATCGTTGCCGCCGAGGTGGTCACCGGCGACGGCGACGTCGTTCGCGCCGACCACGAGACGAACCCGGACCTCTTCTGGGCGCTCCGCGGCGGTGGCGGCAGCTTCGGGGTGGTGACCGGCATGGAGATCGCGCTCCACCCGGTCGCCGAGGTGTTTGCCGGCTGGCTCGTCTGGCCGATCGAGCACGCCGTCGAGGTCCTCCGACGGTGGGCCGACTGGGCGACGGACGCGCCGGAGGAGGTGACGTCGGTGGCGAGTCTCTTCCAGTTCCCATCCATGCCCGAGCTCCCCAACGAGCTGCGCGGCCGTCAGCTCGTGGTCGTCGAGGCCGCGTACCTCGGGGACGAGCGGTCGGGTCGCGACCTGCTCCGTCCGCTCCTCGTCCTCGGGCCGGAGCGGGACACCTTCGCGACGGTGCCCGCGCGCGACCTCCTCGAGCTGCACCGCGACCCGCCGGGCCCGGCCGCCGGGAGGGCCGAGGGCTGGCTGCTCGAGAGCCTCGACGCGGACGCCACGGCGGCCCTCGTGGCCGCGGCCGGGATGGACGGCACCTCGCCGCTCATCTCCGCCGAGATCCGCCACCTCGAAGGCGCGCTCGGCCGGCCCGGGCCGACCGGCGGCGTGCTCTCGCACCTCGAGGCGCCGTTCGCCGTGTATCTGGTCGGGATCGTCACGGCGCCGGGTGCGGCGGCCGCGATCGACGAGCGGATCGCGGCCGTCCGCGACGCGACAGACCGCTGGCTTGCGCGGCGGCGGTACTACAACTTCGCGGAACGCGACGTCGACCCCGTGTCGTTCTACGCGCAGGGCGACTACGGGAGGCTCGTCGCGATCCGCGACGAGGTCGACCCCGACGGCTTGTTCCTCGCGAAGCACACGATCGTCTAGGGCCACCTGATCGGTGTCGAAGGCCCGCACGGGCCTCCGGCACCGGTCAGTCGCTCTCGTCCCCGCCGGCGTCCGGCGCGTCCTCCGCGAGGAGGCGGTAGAGGGCGCGCCGGGCGTCCCGCAGGATGCTCTGCGCCGCCTCGAGCTGCGCCGCCGTGCCGGCGTGCGCGACCTGGCGGCTGGCCGCCATCACCTGGTGGACGAGCTCGTGGACGGCGACGAGCGCGTCGGCGCTCTCCCCGGCGACCTCGCTCCACGGCGCGGTGGCGCCGGCGGCCCGCTCGCGCCCGGAGTCCGTGAGCTCGTAGACGCGCTTGCCGGAGCCGGACGGCGCCTCCCGGACGAGCTCCTCGTCCTGGAGCTGCTGGAGCGTCGGGTACACCGATCCCGGACTCGGGCGCCATACGCCGCCGGTCCGCTCGGTCAGCTCCTGGATGATCTGGTAGCCGTGCATCGGCTCCTCCGCGAGAAGGACGAGGATCGCGGTCCGGATGTCGCCGCGGCCGGCTCGCCGCCCGAACGCGTAGTGGCCGCGGTGGCGCCGGCGCCGACCCCTCGGCGGGCCGCTCGCGAAGTGGATGCGGACCTCGTCGGGGCCGCATCGATGGGAATCTGCAAAGGCAGTCATGCTGCTCCTTTCGTGGTATCGCGATATATCGTAACAGATCGTAAAAGACGTCGGCCGTTGTGTCGTCCCGGCGCTGGTAATCGGCTCTCGCCTGCTCTACAGTCCCGCCGAACCAAACGTGCCGAACGGCACGAGTGTGTGGGAAGGGAGGCCCCATGCGTGTTCGCATGTTCGCCGTGACCGCGGTGCTCGCCACCGCCACGGCGCTCTTCGTCGTGTCCGCCGCGTCGCCGTACGGCGCGACCACGGCCGCAGAGACGACGCCAAGCGCCGTCGCGCTCTGCAACGACCTGCTCGCTCCGGTGATGGGCGGGGTGCTGCCGTCGTCAGAGCCGCTCGCCGCGTGCCAGTGGGACATGCTTCAGATCAACGCCACGAGCGGCGGCTCGCAGGCCGTTGCGACAGGAAGAGGCGTGCGGGTCGGCGTGATCGACGACGGCGTCGACATGACCCATCCGGACGTCGCCCCGAACCTCGACGTCGCGAACTCGTGCTCGTTCATCTTCTCGACGACGCCGACCGCGGACCCGGCCGAGGTCGCGAACGGGGACTGCTCGAACAAGGCCGCGGTCCAAGGCCTCTCGAGTCACGGCACGCACGTGTCCTCGATCATCGCGGCACCCGTCAACGGGATCGGCATCGCTGGCGTCGCTCCCCAGGCGACGATCGTGGCGATCAAGGCGTGCACGATCGTGGGCTACTGCTTCGCCGACTCGGTCGCGGCGGCGCTCCGCTACGCAGGCGACCTACGGCTCGACGTCGTCAACCTGAGCCTGTTCGCGGATCCGTATCTCTTCTACTGCGGCAACGATGCGGCCCAGCGGGCGATCTACCGAGACCTGCGCGACGCCGCGAAGTATGCGCAAAAGCGCGGTGTCGTGATCGTGGCGGCGGCCGGGAACGAGTCGATCGACCTCCAGCATCCCGAGCTCGACGAGGTCAGCCCTGACTGGCCGCCCGACGCGGCGGAGGTCAGGGAGGTCGGGAACAACTGCCGGGTGGCCCCGGCGGAGATCCCCGGCGTGCTCGCCGTCTCGGCGACCGGGCCGTTCGGGATCGCCGGCTACTCCACGACCGGGATGTCCGTCGTCGGGGTCGCGGCCCCCGGCGGCGACTACTTCCAGGGCGTCGACGCGGTGCAGACGGGCGTTCTCGCCGCGGCGTCCAGCACCGACAACGACGTCGACGTCGGCATCTGGCCGTTCCTCGACTTCCTCAACGACACGGCGTTCCCGGGGCTCACGGTGATCGACCACGGCGCCCGGTACGTCACGTTGACGGGGACCTCGATGGCGTCGCCGCACGCGACCGGCGTGGCGGCGCTCGTCAGGCAGATGCATCCGAACTGGAGCTCGGGCGCCGTGATCGCCGCGGTGCAGCGGAGCGCCCAGGCCCGCTCGTGCCCGGCGGCGGGCGGGTTCACGACCGACGTCCCCTGCCAGGGCAACGGCGGCAGGACGTCGTACTTCGGCCACGGGCTCGTCGACGCCCTCGCGGCGGCGAAGACCTGAGGGGGCGCGGAGCGGGGCGTCGCACGGGCGCCCCGCTCCGCCCTTACTCCACGATCGGGTAGAACGTCGCCTCGCCGCGCTCCGGCGGGGCCCCGTAGACGAACAGGCGGAGCTCCTCGTCGTGGCGGTTCGAAAGCTGGAGGACGGTCCCGGGCTGCACGACGAGCACGCTGCCGCTCCCCAGCTCGTGCCGCTCCGGCTCGTCGCCTTCGCCCATGTGGACCGTCAGGGTCCCGCCGAGCACGACGAAGACCTCCTCCTGCACCGGGTCGCTGTGCCGGCGCCCGACGGCGCCCGCGGGGTACCGGTAGAGGTTCGCGCGCGAGCGCGTCATCACGTCCGACAGCTCCGAGACGAGGCGCGGGTCTCCCTCCCGCCGCGGGTGCCACTCGCGCTCGTCCCAGTGGAAGACCGTGTACGGCATGGGGCGATTCTCGCACGACGCCCCGGGGGGCCGCGTGTCGATCCGCTCAGCGGCGTCCCGCCGCCCGCTCGACGATCTCCGCGTAGAGGTCGCGCACCTCGTCCGGCGAGAGCGCGAGGGTCACGTCACCGACCATCACCTCGTGGCGCTGCCTCCGCGGCGAGCTCGTGCTGGACGGATCCGCGAAGAGGAACACCCTGTGCTCCTCCGCGACCGAGAGCGCCGCGTCGGCGAGCGCGTCGTGCCCGCCCTCCAGGTGGACGTGGAAGAGCGGTGTCTGCGGTGGGTCGGGCACCACCTCGACGCCGTCCACCGTCGCGAGTGCCGCGGCGATGGCCCGGGCGTGCTCGAGGTACACGGGCATCCGCTCGAGGCGCTCGTCGAGCGCCGTCTCCGCAGCGACCACGTAGGGGAACATCGTCACGAGCGTCCCGCCGTGCCGACGCTGCCACACGCGCGCCTCGGCGACGAGCTCGGCGTCGCCTGCGAGGACCGCGCCGGCCATTCCGCCGAGCCCCTTGTAGAACGACACGTAGACGCTGTCGAAGAGACCCGCGAGCTCGGCATGCGGCCTGTCGTAGTACGGCTGCGCCTCCCAGAGCCGGGCACCGTCGAGGTGGAGCGCGACGTCGTGCTCCCGCGCCCACGCGGTCTGCGCGACGAGGTCGTCCCACTCGGGCAGGAGGCCGCCGATCTCACGCTGCGGCAGCTCGAGCAGGAGCGCCGCGACAGGCTCGCAAAGCGCTTCGAGGTCGGCGAGCGTCAGCAGGCGATTCGGGTCGCCGACGAGCGTCGCGTGCAGCGCGTGCAGCCGCTCGTAGCCCTTCTCCTCGTGGAGCTCGAGATGGCAGGTCGGATGGAACGCGATCGTCGCGCGGCCGCCGCGCTCGCACCAGATCCGCATCGCGATCTGCTGCGCCATCGTCCCGCTCGGCATGAACACCGCGGCCTCCTTCCCGAGCAGCTCGGCGGTCCTCCGCTCGAGGCGTTCCAGGCGCTCGCCCTCGCCGTAGCGGTCGGCGCGCTCGCGCTCGTCGAGGGCGTCGGCGAGGGATCCGAGCCGCGTGCGCGCGTCCGGCAGGCCGTGCCAGGCGTTCAGGAACCGTTCCGCGCCGCCGACCGCCGCCCGGTAACGCTCCTCGGCGTCGACCGCTGCGGCGGGGTCGGTCAATAGTCCGAGCGCTCGATCAGCTCGATCCGGTAGCCGTCCGGGTCGCGGACGAAGCAGAGGAGCGAGCCGCCCTCGCGCACGGAGTACGGCGGGCGCTCGGGCTCGATCCCCTTCTTCGCGAGTGTCGCGAGCGTCCCCTCCATGTCCGCGATCGTGAGGGCGATGTGGCCGTACGCGGTGCCTTGCTCGTAGGAGTCCACGCCGAAGTTGTAGGTCAGCTCGAGCTCGGGCTGAGGCTTCCCGGGCACGCCGAGAAAATAGTTGACCGCCTCGTCGCGAATCGGCAGCTCGCGCCGCTTCTCGAGGCCCAGTGCCTCGTAGAACGCGATCGACCGTTCGGGATCGGTGATCCGGTAGCAGGTGTGGATGAGCTCC
>Ga0075418_10002054_pt1 | contig 22884 bp, 15 predicted proteins | sample SoiMetdeltSBSDD2_FD_81776 | JGI IMG/M metagenome (GOLD analysis project Ga0075418, IMG submission 81776) | Bulk soil microbial communities from a Populus tree surrounding site in Tennessee, USA - Soil MetaG P. deltoides SBSDD2 | ecosystem: Environmental > Terrestrial > Soil > Tree plantation...
ATGGTTGCATGGCTCCGACGCGTGTTGAACACGTTGCGCCCCGCGCGGATTCAACAGGACATCGACCGCGAGCTCGCGTTTCACCTCGCCGAGCGCGTCGACGAACTGCGCGCGCAGGGGCTGCCGGAGCCCGACGCCAAACGCCGCGCCAGGCTTCAATTCGGTAATCCTCTGGTGCAACGGGAGCGGACACGTGATGTCGACGTCGCAGACGGACTCGATGCCCTGGCCCGCCACGTCCGTTACGCGGTGCGCGCCCTTCTCCGCGCTCCGGGGTTCACGATCACCGCCGTGCTCACTCTCGCCCTCGGTATTGGGGCAAACAGCGCCGTGTTCTCCGCAATGGATAGGGTCCTTCTGCGGGCGCTACCGTTTCCAGACGCCAATCGGCTGATGTATGTGACGCAGACGAGCGACGGTGCCGGGGACAGAGCGATCGCCGGTGTCCGCATCGATGACTGGAATCGCGCCAACTCGACGTTCGAGGCGATCACGGGATACCACGTGGAGGACGTCTCGGACACCACCGGCGATCAGCCCGAGCGCATTCAGCGAGCCACCGTGCTGCCGCGCTTTCTCGAAGTCTGGGGCATCGAGCCGGTGATCGGGCGGGGGTTCACGGGCGCTGAGCATCGAATGGGAGGCCCACAGGCCATCCTGATCAGTGAACGCTACTGGCGTCGTCGCTTTGGTGCGGATGCCGCGGTCTTGAACAAGAGCGTCCGAATCACAGGCAGGTCGTACCCGATTGTCGGCGTCCTGCCTGCGTCCTTCATGTTCCCCGAGCGTGATGCGGATTGGTGGGTCCCTGAATGGGTTGATGCACCCTGGATGCTGCCGCGGGAATACTCCTCGTACGTCACGATCGGAAGACTCAAACCCGGCACCACACTCGAGCAGGCTCGCGACGACCTGGCCGCTGTGCAACGCAGGCTCGGCGACCAATACCCGAGGACAGACCGTGACATCCGCCCCAAGATCGTCCCGCTCAAGGAGATGTTCGTCGAAAACGTTCGCGCTTCGCTGTGGCTGCTGTTCGGCGCGGTCTCGCTCTTGTTGTTGATTGCCTGCACGAACATCGCGTCATTGCAGCTCTCCCGGGCGACGCGGCGCCAGCACGAGATCGCCGTGCGTTATTCGCTCGGCGCCTCGCGCGCAAGCGTCATCACGCAGCTTCTCACGGAGTCCGGGGTGCTTGCGTTCGCCGGCGCGGTCGCGGGACTGTTGATCGCCGTCGGCGCCTCAGCCGCATTTCGGCTGCTCGCTCCCGACGTTCCACGGCTGGAAGATGCGGCCATCAACGCGAGAATCGTGCTCTACACCACCGCGTGGGCCGTTGTCGTCGCGCTGTTGTGCGGACTCGTTCCGGCGATTCGCGGCGCATACCGCCCGACTGCGGCTGGTGGCAGCCGCACACAGGTGTTCGCCAGTCACGCACTGCAATGGCTGCTCGTCGGTGTTCAAATAGCGCTCGCCGTCACACTCCTCACTGGCGCCGGACTTCTCGTCCGCAGCTTCGAGAAGCTGTCGCGTGTGGATTCTGGCTTCAACACGTCGCACGTGTTGACGTTTCGTGTGAGTGCGACATTTGGTGAGGAAAGAGACTACAACCGCACCATCGAGCGCATCGATCGAACACTGGACACGCTCACCGCCCTTCCGGGGATCGAAGCGGCCGCGACCACCACGTACCTGCCCGGCGTTCCAGGCCAGGATCAGCGCGAATTCACGCTGGTTGAGGGGCGCGGGGCCGAGACCGCCATGATTGCAGAAGCCCGATGGGTCTCTCCGAGCTATTTCGAGACGGTGCAAATTCCGTTGCTGGCGGGTGAGGGTTGCCGAGTCCCCGCAGGTGCCGCAGGGGCCACGGAGGTCCTCGTCAATCGCAGCTTCGTCGATCGCTATCTCGCGGGTCGATCCCCGGTCGGCCTTCACATCGCCGAGTTCAAGCCGTCACCTCGAATCGTTGGTGTCGTTGGAGACGCGCGTGAACGAGGCGCCGATCGGAGCCCGGCCCCGACCGTCTACACGTGTTTCAGCGCTCCCACCCCCTTCCCGTGGTTCCTGGTGCGGACGACCAACGATCCAATGGCGGCCGCGGCGATGGTTCGCCGGGCAATCAACGAGTTCGAACCACTGCGTTCGGTCTACGACATCGAGACGCTCGGCGGACGTATTGACGACTCGTTCGCGCAGAACCGCCTGCGGACGCTGGTGTTGGTGCTGTTTGCCTCGACGGCGCTCTCTCTTGCGTGCCTCGGTGTCTACGGCACGCTGAGCTACATCGTCAGCCTGCGGCGGCGTGAAGTTGGTCTGCGCCTGGCGCTGGGCGCAACGCGGTCGGGCATCCTCCGCCGGTTCGTGACGCAGGGCGTACGGGTCGCTTGTGTCGCGTGTGTTGGTGGACTCGTCTTGTCGCTCGCGTTCGCTCGAGCGCTGTCGGGCATGCTCTATGGGGTCTCGTCGTCCGATCCCGTCACCCTGTCGAGCGTGGTCGGGATCGTCCTCACGGTCGCGGCGCTGGCGTCCTTCGTTCCGGCCGCGCGGGCAGCATTCGTCGAACCGATGCGAATCCTGCGCAGCGAGTGAGAGCTCTTTATGTCCTGGCTGCAGCGTCTGACGAACACGTTTCGGGCGGGGCGAGTCGAGCGCGACATCCAGCGCGAGCTTTCTTTTCATATTGCCGAACGCATCGATCAACTGCGCGCCGAAGGGCTGTCGATCGATGAAGCTCGATTGGCCGCACGCCAACAGTTTGGCAACGCACTGCGGATTCGCGAGGAGACTTACGAAATGAACACGCTTGGATGGCTCGAACGGTTGGTGCAGGACATCCGCGTCACTCTTCGACTGATTCGCCGGAGTCCAGGCTTCGTCGCAGCTGCTGTCGGAACGCTTGGCCTTGGCATCGGTGCGACCACGGCGGTCTTCAGCGTCCTCAATGGCGTCCTTCTCCGGCCGTTGCCGTACGCAGAGCCTGAGCAACTCGTCGGCATCTGGCACTCCGCGCAGTTCCAGGGGATTGCGTCGAACAACGTCCGGTTGTCGTCGACGATGTACCTGTCCTACCGAGAACATGCCGAGACGTTCGCGGAGTTCGGCGCCTGGCATGTCGAGCAGGCCAGCGTGACGGGAGTAAGGGAACCTGAGGAAGTCCCGGCACTCGTCGTTACCCACGGGACCCTGCCTGCCCTGGGCGTGCCGCCCGTCATTGGCCGATGGTTTTCGGAGGATGACGACACTCCTGGCACACCAGACACGGCAATCCTCACGTATGGGTACTGGCAACGCCGGTTCGCTGGCGACCCGGCGATCGTCGGACGCACGCTGACAATCAACGCGCTGCCTCGCGAAGTGATCGGCGTCATGCCGCGGACGTTCCGATTCTTGAACGTCGACGCGTCCGTCATCCTGCCACAGCGCTTCGCAGGTGACCAACTCCTGCCCAACGATGTCCACGCCTACGTTGGCATCGCCAGGCTGAAACGTGGCGTATCGCTCGCACAGGCCAATGCCGATGTTGGCCGCATGCTTCCGATCTGGATCGCGGAGCGCGGGACCAACAACAGGGCCTTGACCGCAGCTCGCTTCGGTCCGGCACTGCGGCCGATCACGCAGGACGTGGTTGGCGATATCGGGCCCGTACTGTGGATCCTGATGGGCACTATCGGCATCGTGCTGATGATCGCTTGCGCCAATGTGGCCAACTTGTTACTCGTACGTGGGGAAGGACACCGGCACGAGCTCGCCGTGCGCGCAGCCCTCGGAGCTGGCTGGGGTCACATCGCGCGCCAGCTGTTTGCGGAAAGCCTTGCCCTCGCCCTCCTGGGAGGAGTCCTGGCCGTGGGGCTGGCCTACCTCGGTCTTTCGGTTCTAGTGGCGATCGCACCTGCAACCCTTCCGCGACTGTCAGATATTTCGATCGATCCGGTTGTGCTGGCGTTCTCACTCATCGTGTCCCTCCTGTCGGCGCTACTGTTCGGGCTTTTGCCGATCGTGAAATACGCGGGGACACGAGGATCGGGCGCTCTCCACGGGGTGGCCCATGGAGACAGCCGAACGCTCGGCATGACTCGTGGGAAGCATCGATCGCAGAACGCTCTCGTATTCGTGCAGGTCGCGCTCGCGGTCGTTCTGCTCGTCGCCGCCGGTCTCATGATTCGAAGTTTTCACCGCCTGCGGAGCATCGACCCAGGCTTTGTCGAGCCCGAACGAGTCCAGACCTTTCGCATCGCAATTCCAGAGGCTCAGGTCCCCGCCCAGGAACGCGTTGCGCAAATGCAGCAGGACATCCTCTCTGAGATCGGAAAGATTCCAGGCGTAGCGTCAGCGGGCTTCGCAACCGCGCTCCCGATGGAGATGGAGTTCGAGAACAACATGGTCGTCACCGCCGAAGACAAGCCCTATGGCGAAGGCATTCCGCCACTGCGAAGGTCCAAGTCGATCGCACCGGGGCTGTTCAAGACCCTGGGAGTTCCGTTGATCGCCGGACGCGATTTCACATGGGCGGACGTCGTCAACCGTCGACGAGTCGTGATCGTGTCGGACACCATGGCTCGCGAGCTATGGGGGCAGCCCTCCCTCGCGCTTGGCAAGCGGCTTCGCATGGGGCGCGTTGGCGCCTGGAACGAAGTCGTCGGGATCGTAGGGGACGTTTACGACAGCGGTGTGGATCAGGCGCCGCCGGCGATCGTGTATTGGCGGGCGGGAGTCCAGGACGGCTTTGGGCCGCTACGTTCCTTCATCCCCCGTGAGATCACGTTTGCGATCCGCAGCCGTCAGGCCGGTTCCGACATCCTGCTCCGGGAACTCAGCCGTGCCGTCTGGGCCGTCAACCCTGACCTTCCACTCGCGCGAGTCCAGACACTGGGAGAGACATACAGCAAGTCGATGTCGCGCACGTCGTTCACACTGGTGATGCTCGCCATCGCGGGCTTCATCGCGCTGGCACTCGGAATCGTGGGCATCTACGGCGTCGTCTCGTATGCCGTCACTGAACAACGTCGGGCCATCGGCATTCGGCTCGCGCTGGGCGCGGCGCGATCGGCCATCATGGGAAAGTTCCTCGGAGAGGGCATCCGCGTCGCGGGCGTGGCATGCGTGACTGGCCTCGTCCTCTCGCTGGCGTTGATGGGAGCTCTCTCCCGGCTGCTCTTCGGTATCTCGCCGTCCGACCCGCTGACGCTGGTGAGCGTCCTGGCCATCGTTCTCGTGGTTACGACGCTGGCCACGCTGATTCCCGCGACCCGCGCCGCCTTCGTTCAACCGATGCGGGCCCTGCGCGAGGATTGAGGGCTTCGCCAACTGCTCGTAGAATAGGGGCGCTCCTGACCCGAGCTGAGAAAAGGACGAATGGCCATGACGCGGAGTTGTGTTCGACCCGCTTGTCTCGTTTTCTGTCTGGGGCTCGTACTTCTGTTGGCCGAACCGATCGCGGCGCAGGTGGTGTTACCCATCCGCATGCGCGCCTTCGCCGTGAACATGAGCAACAACCTGACCGGTGCGAACGGCATTATTCAAATCGTGTTGGACCGGTGGTCCACTGCGGAGGAGCGCACGAATCTCTTGCAGACGGTGCCCAAGGGACAGGACGATCTGGTCAGGGCGCTGCAGAGGTTGCCCACCAAAGGTCGTATCAATATTCCTGGTTGGTCGGGCCCCGACCCGCAGAATTACCGCTTGGGGTGGGATTTGAAATATGCGTGGCACGAACCGCTGCCCGACGGGGGTGAGCGCATCGTCGTGGCCACGGACCGCCAAATGAGTTTCCGGGAAACCGTCAACAATCCGCGGACGACCGATTACCCCTTCCTGCTCATTCAGATTCACGTGAAAGACGGGAAGGGTGAAGGCAAGATGGCACCGTTCACGCAGATCACTTTCGACAAGAAGAAGAACGTGATGGAGATGGAGATCTACGGGACCGAGCCTGTACGCCTCAACAACATCACGGTGGAGAAGAAATAGTTAGAAAGCCCGACTCTGGCAACCATCGACGACGACTGACGTGCCGCTGATCCAGCTGGCACGCGACGATGCGAGGTAGGCGACGACGTCGCCTACCTCCTCCGGCCGCCCAAAGCGACCAAACGGCAGCTCGCGCTTCACGAACTCAGCGATCCCCGCCGGGTCGTCCTGTTGACGCTTCCACCAGGATCCACCTTCGAACAGAATCGAGCCCGGCGACACGCTGTTCACGCGGATGTTCATCGGCGCGAGCTGCTGCGCCAACGATTTCGCCAAGCTGATCTCCGCGGCCTTGATGACGTTGTACGTCATTCGGCCTCCTGCTTCGCGGCCGTAGATCGAGGCGATCATGACGATTGATCCCCCGCCCCGCCTTTGCAGGTGCGGCACCGCGAGCCGGGAGGCTCGCACCGCAGGCATCAGCGTGTAATCAATCGCCTCCTGCCAGAGCTCGTCCGGGGTATCGACGAGGCCGCCACCTCGCCCCACGCCGACGTTGTTGACGAGAATATCGATCCCGCCGAAGGTCTCGACCGACTGGTCGATTAGCAACCTCAAGCCTTCCTCGCGACTTACGTCGGCAGCGATCGCCAATACGCGGTCGTCGGATGCAATCTCGACCAATCGACGGCGCGCTTCCTGCAATGTCGTTGGCGTGCGCCCACAGATGACTATGCGACATCCCTCAGCGACGAGCGCTCTGGCGCTGGCAAAGCCCAGCCCTTTGCTCGAGCCCGTGACGATCGCCACGCGATCCTGCAGTCCAAGGTCCATGGCTGAGGATAATATCTTCCACGATGGTTGGAGGGCGCTGCCATGAAATGGCAAGGTCGCGCCGGCAGTCAGAACGTCGAGGATCGTCGAGGCATGTCCGGTGGCGGGATGGCTGTCGGAGGGGGCCTCGGCGGCCTGGTGTTGCTGCTGCTCATCTCCGCGCTAACGGGAACGAACCCCGCTGACCTGATCAACACCACCTCGACCTCAGACACAGTCGCACCGGGTGGTGTACCGGCTGATGATCCTCAAGCCGAATTCGTGTCGGTCGTCCTCAAGGACACCGAGACGACGTGGGGCCGGATCTTCCAGGAGAGCCGCGAGTCGTACGAGCCGCCGGTGCTCGTGCTGTTCACCGACGCGACGCAGTCAGCATGCGGTCTCGGCCAGGCCGCGATGGGACCGTTCTATTGCCCTGCAGATCGCAAGGTATATCTCGATCTCTCTTTCTTCAAGGAGCTCGATGAGCGATTCGGCGCCCCTGGAGACTTTGCGCAGGCGTATGTCGTGGCCCACGAGATCGGGCATCACGTCCAGACATTGACGGGCGTCTCGAGCCAGCTCCAGGCGGCGCGGCAACGCGCCGGCCAACGCGAATCCAACACACTCTCGGTACGTCAGGAGTTGCAAGCCGACTGCTACGCCGGAGTCTGGGGGCACTACGCCGCGCGAGAAGGGCTGCTCGAGGCCGGTGACGCTGAAGAGGGTCTGCGGGCGGCAGCCGCCATTGGCGACGACCGTCTACAACGCCAGACGCAAGGCACCGTCGTGCCTGAATCGTTCACGCACGGATCCTCCGAGCAGCGCGTCGAATGGCTACGCCGGGGATTGGACTCTGGCCGCGTCGATTCGTGCAACACGTTTCAATAGCCGTTCGCCACGAAGAACCAGACGAGCCTGTCAACTCCCGATTCCCAACGCCCAATTCCCAATAGCAAGAGCCTTTGGGAGTGGGGAGTTGGCCCTCGCTAGCGCTCGGGCCACCCCGAGCTCCGTCGAAGGCGGAGTTTGGGCGTTGGCTTTGCACGATCCGTATAGAATCATTTTGCAGCACGCAGCCGGTCCGAAGTCTAGCAGCTAGATCCGGGTGCGACCGGAGGCGTTCATCTGATGCGAATCGGCATTCCTGCCGAAGTCTGTCCAGGGGAAAGACGTGTAGCCGCGACGCCGGAGACGGTGAAGAAGTTCACGGCCGGCGGACGTCATAGTGTCATCATCGAAAAGAACGCTGGCGCGTGCGCCAGCATTCCAGACGCGAGTTTCGCGGCGGTCGGCGCCACGCTCGGGTGCGCGGCTGACGTCTACGCCAGCTCCGACCTCATCCTCAAGGTGCGCCGACCGGCTGATTCGGAGCTGTCCTCGCTCCGCCGCGGCTCGATTCTCATCGGGCTCCTTTCACCCCATGAAGGTGTCGAAGCGCTGGCTCAGACGGGGGTGACCGCCTTCGCAATGGAACTGCTGCCGCGCATCACACGAGCCCAGACGATGGACGTCTTGTCATCGCAGGCGAACATTGCCGGTTACAAGGCGGTGTTGATCGCCGCGTACGAGTACGGCCGCTTCATGCCGATGCTGATGACGGCCGCCGGCACCGTCAAGGCCGCGCGCGTCCTGGTGCTGGGCGCAGGTGTGGCAGGCCTGCAGGCCATCGCCACCGCGAAACGGCTTGGCGCGGTCATCGAAGCCTTCGACGTGCGGCCCGCGGTCAAGAATGAAGTCGAGTCGCTCGGGGCCAAGTTCGTCGAAGTCGCGCTGTCGGAGGCGGAAAAGAAGGCGCAAGAGAGCGCTGGCGGTTACGCTCGCGAGATGAGCGACGACTACAAGCGCAGGCAGGCAGCACTGATCGCTGAACGCGCGAAGGCCGCCGACATCGTCATCACCACAGCGCTCGTGCCTGGCCGGCCTGCGCCCGTCCTGCTGACCGAGGAGACGGTGTCCGGGATGAAGCCGGGGTCGGTCATCGTGGACATGGCCGTGACGCAGGGGGGCAACTGCACGCTCAGCCAGAAAGACGTGGTCGTGGATCATCACGGGGTGAAGATCGCCGCCCCGTCGAATCTTCCGGCGACGCTGGCGGCAGACTCGAGCGCCCTTTACGCGCGCAACCTGCTCAATTTCACGTCTCTGCTGCTCGATCCCAAGACCGGCGAGCTCACCCTCAATCGATCGGACGAAATCCTTGCGGCGACGCTCGTGTGCATCGACGGCGCGCCGGTCAGGAGCTGACGTGCACGGAGTCGCTGTCGACCCAATCGTGAGCAATCTCATGGTGTTCGTGCTGGCCATCTTCGTCGGCTATCACGTGGTCTGGAACGTGACCCCGGCCCTGCACACGCCGCTCATGAGCGTCACCAATGCCATCAGCTCGGTCATCGTCGTCGGCGCAATCCTGGCCGCCGGGCCGGGCCAACTGGATCGCGGCGCCGTCCTGGGCGCGATCGCCGTCGCGCTCGTGGCCATCAATACGTTTGGCGGGTTCCTCGTCACCGAGCGGATGCTCGAAATGTTCAAGAAGAAAGATCGCGCGGAGAAGCATCGGTGACGGAGGCCATGTCCCCGAACCAGGTTGCCCTGTCCTATCTCGCGGCGAGCGTGCTCTTCATCCTCGCCCTCAAGGGTCTCTCTCATCCACTCACGGCGCGTCGCGGCAATCGCTTCGGCATAGCGGGAATGACGCTCGCCGTCCTCACGACACTGGCAATTACGCGGCGCATCGATCTCACGATCGGCGCGCTCGCATTGGGCGGCATCGTGGGATGGCTCGTCGCCAAGCGCGTCCAGATGACGCAGATGCCGGAACTGGTCGCCGCGATGCACTCGCTGGTCGGCGTGGCGGCGGTGCTCATCGCGATTGCCGTCGTCAACAACCCGGGCGCGTTCAACATCCCGGACCCGATTCCGGCGGGCAACCGGGTGGAACTATTCATCGGCACCTTCGTCGGCGCGATGACGTTCTCGGGCTCGGTGATCGCCTTCGGGAAGCTGGCGGGACTCGGCAAGGTATCGCGGCTGTTTTCGAGCGCGCCCGTTGTCTTCAAGGGACAGCACATCGTGAACCTGGCGCTGGCCGTCGTGATGATCGGCTTTGGGATCGCGTTCGTCGTCGCCGCGCCGGCGGCGCACTGGCCTCCGTTCACCACGATGACCACCATCGCGTTCGTCCTTGGCGTGCTGATCATCATCCCCATCGGTGGCGCTGACATGCCGGTCGTCATCTCGATGTTGAACAGCTACTCGGGGTGGGCCGCGTCCGGCATCGGGTTCTCGCTCAACAACCCATTGCTCATCGTCGCGGGATCGCTCGTCGGCTCCTCGGGCGCGATCCTGTCCTACATCATGTGTAAGGCGATGAACCGGTCCTTCTTCAGCGTGATCCTTGGCGGCTTCGGAAGCGCGGAAGGGATTGCCTCTGCCGAGGCGCAACAGAAGACCGTCAAATCGGGATCGCCCGAGGACGTGGCGTTTCTGCTGGGAAACGCCGAGAGCGTGATCATCATCCCCGGCTACGGCCTGGCAGTGGCGCGCGCCCAGCATGCCGTCAAGGAGATGGCCCACAAGCTCGCGGCGAAGGGCGTCAACGTTCGATATGCCATTCACCCCGTCGCGGGCCGAATGCCTGGGCACATGAACGTACTCCTCGCGGAGGCCGAGGTGCCGTACGAAGAGGTCCAGGAGATGGACGAGATCAACGGCGACTTCGGCGGCACCGACATCGCATTCGTGCTCGGCGCTAACGACGTCGTGAACCCGCTCGCCGAGCAGCCCGGTAGCCCGATCTATGGCATGCCGATCCTCGAAGCGCACAAGGCGCACACGGTGATCGTCAACAAGCGATCGATGGCGTCCGGTTATGCGGGCATCGACAACCCGCTCTTCTACATGGACAGGACGATGATGGTCTTCGGCGACGCCAAGAAGGTCGTGGAGGACATCGTGAAAGCCATCGAGTAATACCCGGGAGAGTCCATGGACGCGAAGTTCGACGCTGCCATCGCCGCAATCAAATCGGGTGATGTTGAGCGGCTTCGCACCGTGGTGCAGGCCGATCCGACCCTGGCGACGTCTCGATCATCCACCAGCCATCCGACGCTGCTGCAATGCCTGGTCCTCGATGCGAGGGACAACCCGAACCAAATCGAAATGGCCCGCATCCTGATTGACGCGGGCGCCGACGTGAATGGACCACTTGGCGCCTGCGCCAGTCGCAACAATGTCGAGGCCGCGGCGTTGCTACTGGACTGCGGCGCGGCCATCGACGGCACGGGTGGCTGGTCCCTTTTGGAAGAGGCGTTGTATTGGAATAGTCAAAGTGTGATCGATTTGCTGCTGCGGCGCGGAGCCTCCATTCACAACTTGCGTATCGCCGCTGGGCTTGGTCGCACAGATCTGATCGAGAACTTCTTTGCGAGCGACGGCAGCCTTCGGCCAGAAGCTGGCACCATCAACTGGCCGTGGGGCGATCTCAACGTGATCGAACGCTCGAATTTCGATCGCAGCGGCAGAGACATGCTGGCCTCGAAGTTCTCCTCCTTCACACAGGATCGACAAGGCATCATCAACAACGCGTTCGTCTACTCGTGCATGCACGGTCACATGGATGCGGCGAAGCTACTCCTGGCGAAGGGTGCCCAGGTCAACGCGATCCCGGGAGGTTTTGATTACTCGGGCACCGCGCTGCACTACGCGGCGCTCAACGGACACCGAGCGATGGTCGAGTTCCTCATCGACCAGGGCGCTGACGTGCACATCAAAGATACGAAGGTTGGCCAAACGCCTGCGGGCTGGGCCGACTACGGCGGACATCCTGAAATCAAGGAGATGCTCCAGGAGAGCCCTTGAGTCGTCGCACCGATCTCTATAGCCTTTTTGCCGCGCCGCCACGCGCCAGATTCGGACACAACATCGAATGACGCGTACGACGAGACCTACATCAACACGCGAATGACGTCCGAGCGTGTGATGATGAACGTCTTGTCGGTCTTGAAGTCTCGAATCAGCACGGCCGGATTGCCGGGCGTGATCATCGTGGCCAGGAGTTCGACCGGGGTCGAGATATCGACAAACGGGAACGCTGGCTGCATGATGGCCTCGACCGGCTCTTTCTTCACACCGGGGTTCCGCACGATCTCCTCGTAAAGATGTGTCTCGTTCAAGGAGCCGATAATGCGGCCCTCCTTGGTGATGGACACTTGCGAGAAGTCGTGCAGACTCATCAGCCTCGCGGCCTCCTCCACGGAGTGGGCGGCTTCGACGGTGAAGAGCTCGCCTGAGACGCCGGCCGCGACGAGATCGCGCGCTGTGGTTCCTGTGACTTCGAGGAACCCCTTCGCGCCCATCCACTCGTCGTTGTACATCTTCCCCATGTAACGCGACCCGTGGTCGTGGAACACCACGACGACGACATCGCCCTTCTTGAAGTGTTCGGCGAGCTGAATGACGCCGGCCATGGCCGCGCCGGCTGAATTTCCGGCGAAGATGCCCTCCTCGCGCGCCAGTCGTCGCGTCATGATCGCGGCGTCCTTGTCGGTCACTTTCTCGAAGTAATCGATGATGGTGAAATCGACATTGCCGGGAATGAAATCCTCGCCGATGCCCTCGGTGATATACGGGTAGATCTCGTTCTTGTCGAAAATTCCGGTCTCCTTGTACTTCTTGAACACCGATCCGTAGGTGTCGATCCCCCACACCTTGATCGCGGGATTTCGTTCCTTCAGGTATCGTCCGATGCCGCTGATGGTGCCCCCGGTTCCGACACCGACGACAAGGTGAGTCACCATCCCACCGGTCTGCTCCCAGATCTCGGGCGCAGTCTGCTCATAGTGAGCAGCAGTATTCGAAGGGTTGTCGTACTGGTTGGCCTTCCAGGCGCCCGGGACCTCGCGCTGGAGGCGTGAGGACACCGAGTAATACGAGCGCGGATCCTCAGGATCGACGTCGGTCGGGCACACGATCACTTCCGCGCCAAAGGCCTTCAGCGCATCGATCTTTTCCTTCGACTGCTTGTCCGTCGTCGTGAAGATGCAGCGATAGCCCTTGGTCGCGGCAACGATGGCCAACCCCATCCCGGTGTTCCCGGACGTGCCCTCGACGATCGTCCCGCCGGGCTTGAGCTGACCCGACCGCTCAGCATCCTCGATCATCCGCAGCGCGATGCGATCCTTGATCGAATTTCCCGGATTGAAGGTCTCGAGTTTGACGAGGACGGTCGCCTCGGTCGATCCCCGCGTGATCGCGTTGATGCGCACCATCGGCGTGTTGCCGATGGCATCGAGAATCGAGTTGCAAATCTTGGTGCCGGCAGGTTGTCCCACGCTGTTGATTGTAGCCGGTCGCTAACGAGGTGCTCTGCCCCAGACAGACGAGCATGTGGCTCCGCCTGCCACTCTTCAAGACGTCTCGCGACTCACCTGCTCCGCCTGCCAAAGATGGCGATGTTGATGGCGCGGCAGAATGGAGAGAGCGGCAAAGATGTTGTAGCGCACCTTTGCGTTGAACGGCGACGTCATCTTCACGCGATCGATCGGCAGGCCGTCGGCCTCGCGCGTGACGGCAATCTGCTCGGCCTGGAGGCGATCGAACTCGGCCATGATTTCCTGGGCGCTTCGATCGCTCGATGGAACGAACGCGGGTATCGTCTTCGCCTTGAACCGCCCATGGCGGCTGATCGTGCGCCACAGCAGCCACCCGACCAGGTCACGCCGATAGTGCTGCCCTGCCGCGCGTCCGATGCGCCGTGCATCGTCCAGCCCCTTCCGCAGCAACGGAAGCATGCCGATGGCAGTCAGGTTCAAATGCGCCACGCACTCTCCTGGCGACCAGTTCTCCGGCGACGGTCGGCGAGCCCACGCACCGGGAGCAAGGCTGGCGTGCAGGGTTCGCAATCTGGTCGATGCCGAGTTGAACTCGCTGATGATTTCGTCGAGCTGCGGATGCACGTGGCGATCTTACCGCGCACGCTTACGACACGCCGTCGTACAGAGGTACACACCAACGCGTGCGCGCTACAGTCCGCCTCTCGTAGAGCGGTGGCTTTTGCCACCGCGTGGCAGCCTCAATGCGTCAGCGCGTACACGTAGTAGTTCACACCGAGCCGATAAGCATTGCTGGTCGGATCTGGATTGTAGAGTCCCTCCGCCGACCACTCCCAGTATTCGGCGATGTCGTTGTTGTGGTTGGCGAGTGCAATCATCCGATCGGAGGGATCGTTGTTCTCGAATATCGCGTAATAGCCGGGCGGCACGTCCATGCTCGGGTGCGGCACGTCGAGTTTTTGAATGTCGTAAAACGAGTGAAAGATCGGATGACGCTCGTCGATGCGAATGAACTCGTACTCGGGTAGCGCCTGGCGCATCTGCGCCGTCATGTTGGCCCAGTGATCCGGCCCCTCGAAGTCGTCAAAGATTACGAATCCGCCCTTGAGCAGATATTCGCGCAACCGCCGGGCCTCGCTTGGTTGGATCGTCCAGTAGCCAGGCTCCCACACGTAGAGCACCGGGTTCTGAAAAATCTCCGGATCGTCGAGGTCGAGCACATTGGTACCGTCGAGACGCACACGGACGTGCGTGATGTAATCGATGATGGCGCTCAGATTCTTGTCCGCCGCCGGGTAATCGTGCGACCACGCGGCGCCGCCAAAGCCAAAGTTGCGGAGACCGGAGCCGTAAATCAGGCGAGTGAACGTGAGATTGCCGTCGTACTCAACGGCCTGTCGGAACTGCGAGGACGCCCGGCGCCCTTGCGCCATCACGACGAGCGGCATAATCAACGTCAACAGCAGTGCGGCGACGACCCCCTTTCTGTAACTGGTCATCCGATCACACCTGACCTGCGTTGACGAATGCGACGCACCGAGGCACAGAGGCATTGAGGATTTTCCTCGGTCTTTCCGGAGCTAATGCGTCATCGCATACAGGACGGCGTTGATCCCCACGGCGTACCCGCGCGGTGAGAACTGGTAGAAGTAGCGCGGATCCTCGCCCTCGCGCTCCCATGCATCCGAGATGTCGGTGTTGTGCGTCATCAACACCATGATGTTGCCGTGCTTGTCGAAGATCGCCCGGAAGTGCGGCTCGGCGCTGTCTTCGCCACGTTCCGACGTCTCGTGTGGGTTGCCCCGCCACGACTGGATCGACGGGATCTGCGGGAACTCGCTGATCTCGAACTGCGTGCGATAGATCGGGTGCGACGGCGTGATGTCCTGGATGGGATATTCATCCGATGGCAACACGCGGCCGATCTCCGTCACCCAATCGGCCCAGGCGTAGCTGCCCCAGAAGTCGTCTACCCACAGGAACCCGCCCTTCATCAGGTACGCGCGCAGCGCTTCGACCTCGCGCGGGCTGAACGTCACCGTCCCGACGTCTTCCATGTGCAAGTACGGACACTGGAACAACGCGTCGTCAGTCAGCCGCACGGTGATGAATTCCGGCCGGCCGTCAGTGTCGAACTTGACTCTCGTGCGCGTGAGCTCGGACAGCCGTATCGAGAAATTGAGATCGGCGTCCGGATAGTCGGTCGACCACCCCTGCCCCCCGGCCTCACCACGCGTGCTGGTGTAAATGCCGCGACAGAAGTTGAACCCCAGGCCAAACGTATCCGCCTTTGGGAAACGAGGAGGGAAACGGCTGCGGAAGCCGAAACCGAACCCGCGGCCGAATTGCGCAGCCGCCGCGCTCGCCAGGCACAATACGAGCGCGACAGCTACGAGTGTCCGGAATCTCACCGCGGTGCTTGGCCGAGAGACCGGTAGTACTGTTCGACGAGCTTGCGGAACGACTCCGGCACTTCGTCAGATCCGGAGAGCACGATCGCGCCGGTGTTGGCGTCGAGCTGCCGACGCAAGCCGAACTCGAAGCGTTTCAGACTGTCGGCGACGAATGCCTGCAGGCGAGCCAGTTCCTCGACATTCTGATACACCCGCTCATCCTGCAATTGACGCAGCGCGTTGACGATTTCATCCAGCTCGCGTGGATCGATGTTTTCGCCGCGGAGCACACCGCGAAGGTCCTGAGCCTCCTGCGCATACTGACGCGCCTCACCACGCAGCTGGCGGATGTCTTCAGGAGTCAGGTTGGCGCGGCCGCCTTCCCACCAGCCGCCCCATGTGGACCCGCCTCTCCACGCGCCGCCGCGATCGTACCCGCCGGCAGCGTAACGGCCGCCGCCATCACGCGCATCACCACCGCGCTGTCCGCCACCATTGCCGGCCTGCTGGCCGCCGTCCTGGCCTTCACCCTGGCCCTGGCCCTGCTGGCCTTCGCCTTGTTGGCCCTGGCCCTGTTGTCCCTGCTGGCCCTGTTGACCTTTGCTCGCCTGCTGACCGTCCGAGCCCTGCTGACGGCCGTTCTGGTCGCGCGTGGCGCGCTCTCGCGTCCGCTCCTGCAGTGACTCGGCCGCGCGCGCCAGACGTTCGGCACGGCGTTGCGCGTCCTCGCGTTTATCTCCCGGCGCGCCCTGGCCGAGGGCGGCCTGCGCTTCGTCCAGACGCTGACGCATCTCGTCGATCCCGCGCGAGATGTCGCCTTCCGCTGCGTTCGCCTGCGTATTCGATCCGCGGCTGACCAGTGCCTTCGAATAGCGCACGGCATCGCGCAGCCGGTTGTCTCGAATCGCGCCGGCGGCTTCCGCCATCTTGCGCGAGGCCGGACGCTCTTCGCGGCTGGCATCGCGGGCGGCTTCATCGAGATCTGATTCGAGCTTGCCGAGCTTCGCTTCGAGTTGATCCTTCTTCTCGTTGATCTGACGAGCGGCCTGCGTGCGAGCCGCCTGATTGGGCGCCAGTTGACGCACCTGATCGGCGATCTCCTGCTGCATCCGCGCGATCTCTTCCGCATCGCGTCGAGCGTCGGCGATGTCGCGCTCGGCGCGCTGCGTCAGCGATCGCTGCAACCGCTTTTCGGTTTCACGCAGCCTCTCGAGTGCGGCCTGCGCCTGTGCCGACGCGTTCGCATCGCCACCAGCGGCCGCGCGCCGCATGGCATCCGCGGCTTCACGGGCCTGACGCGCGGCTTCCTGCAACTCGGGTCGCTGTTCTTCGCGCGCAAGACGCTCCAGCCGTCGCGCCGCTTCTTCAGCTTGCTCGGCGAGCGCACGCTGCTGTGCGCTGCCACCGCCACCACCGCCCTGACCCTGCAGCGCTCGGCGTCGTTGACGCTCGGCTTCCTGCTCCTGACGCCGGGCGAGCTCCTTCAACTTCTCCAGCAGTTCGTCAACCTCGCGATCGTTCTGCTGTTCCGAGGCCTGGTTGGCGGTCTCGTAGCGATTGGCCATCTGGTCGAGCTCCTGCTCGAAGATCTCGGCCAGCTCCTGCTGCATCGCACCACCGCCACCACCGCCACCACCACCCTGCTGACGGCTCACGCTGATCTGCGTCTCGTACTCTTCCTCAGCCTTCTGCAGAACCTGGAGGGCCTTGTTCTCTGGTGGCAGCGCCTGATCGGGCGCTGCGGCGCTCAACTTCCCTTCAGCGTCCTTCATCGCCGACACAGCCTGCGGGAGCAGTTCCGCGATTTTGGCAAACGCCGGATCGCGCTCGACGAGCTGACTGTTCATGCGCGTGAGGAGCCCCTCGACCTGTTCGCGCAGCCGTGACTGCGAGAGCGACACGACGGTCGAGTTCTCCTTGAACTTCTGAGCGCTGAGCGACTTGCGATCACGCTGCACGTTGAAGGTCGCGGAAATGATCTGCCGCTGCTGCTCGGAGAGCGCCTCGACTTGTCCGGCTCCGCCGCCCCCGCCACCGCCGCCACCACCCTGCGACTGTGCCTGCTTGAAGTCCTTCTTGAATGGGCGAATACGCAGGAAATACAGGTTGCTCGACGCGGTCTTCGCTCCAGCCGAGTCGTTATCCGCGGCACGCGCGTAGTACGACACGGAGTCGCCCGTCTCGACGCCCAGTTCCTCCAGATAGAAGGTGTGTCCGCCCGTCACCTCTGGTAGCCGGGACGTCCCCGAGAACAACTTGACGACTTTCTCCGGGCCGCCGTTCACCGAGTAAACGAGCTCGAGGTTGCGAATGCCGAAATCGTCTTCCGCTGCCGCCTCGACGAACACTTCTTCGATCGAAGAAACCGACGTATCCCGTCCCGGCCGGTTGAACGACACCGATGGGGCCTGGTCATCGAGCACATCGATCGTGTACTGCGGGGACGCAACGACGAGCTCACCCGAGGGCGCTTTGAGCTCCACACGGTACGAGCCGTCACGATCGGCCTTGAACGAGGCCGTCAGCGAGCCATCACCCTGCGGCGCCAACTCGAGCGATTCCTTCTCGTTCAGCGTGATGCGCCCGCCGGGCGTCTTCATCGTCGGGAAGATACGCAACAGGACATCGGTGCCGCGCAGCACGGCGATGTCACCGCCATCCTCGATCTTCTGCGGCTCGAGTGCCGTGTAGGCCGGGAAGTGGTACTCGATCTCCAGTCGCTGGACGTATGGCACGTCCACGACCTGCAGCGTGTGGATCGGCGACTGCACGCCGTCGGCAACAACCTGATACCACGTGGGGGCATTCACATCGAACACCGCCCCCTCGTACTTCCCATCGTCGTTGCGCACGAGAGGCACCGGCTCGAACTCGCCAGTGGGCGTGCGGCGCACCATCAGGACGACATCCTCGGACGCAAAGCCGATGAGCGCGGCAGTGACTGTCTGATCTGCGCCTTTCGGGACAGTCGCGTTTCCAGGAGTGACTTCGATGCGGTACGGAGAGGCGGCCTGGACGCTGGCCACTCGAAGCATCGCAGACAGCGCATGGCGAAGGAACGCAGGTCCGACCGCGACGGCCAGCACGGCGAACACGGCGACCGCACCCAGACCGACGGCGTTCCGCCGCAGCGGCCGCATCTCGACTCGATGCGACGCGTTCAGTCTGGCGCAGACTTCGAGCGCCTGTTCGATGACGCGTTTCACGAGGGCGGCAGATTCGGAGGGGTTGCCGGTACGGCTCGATTCCACGGCACTGAGGAGCGTTGCCTGGAGCGAGGGTTCGTGTTCCTCCAGGTACAACGCCACCTGTTCGTCGGTGACGCGCTGGCGGAGCGGACGAATGAGGAACCAGTAAACCGCGGCGAGAACGGTGACCGCCAGCGAAAGGCGTGCGAGCACGATGGACACGGGGCTGAACCGGTCCCACTGCATCAGGGTCGCCGCAACCAGGAAGAAGGCCAGGAGAACCGCGAGGACGCGAACTACACCGCGCAGCGCGAGTTTCAGACGCCAGCGGCGGCGTACTTCCCCGATGACGCCGATGAGGTCTGTCGGCATAGAAGCACGTCGCAGATACTCGAGCATGAAGGGCCTCCAGGCTGGCTCGTTGCCGGTTGCTCGTAGTTTACGCCTTCGCCATACGGTTGGACAGGAGAGTATCCGCGCCGAGCAGCAGGATGCCGACCACCAGCAAATACCACCACAACCGCTGATTTTTCTCACGGGCTTCAGGAGTGAGCGGGATGCCGGCCGGTGTGCCGGTGGCCTCCGCTCCAGCGTCGACCGCCGCTGCCCTGATTTCGTTCGGATCCATGGGCGTCAAGTCCGCCTCGGCCGGGTCGACGTTAGCAGCCACGATCGCATCTGCCTGATTGGCGTCGCCGCGGACTTCGTAAAAGCCCTGTTCCGTCAGCTCGAGAACATCGGTCCCCTCGTCATCCAGCGGGAGCCGACGTCCTGACGGTGTGAGCACGACGCGTTGAACCGTATTTCCCCGAGCCGACACGGCGGACGTGTTGAACACCTGCCCGACGGTCAGCCATGGCTCTGGTTCGGCGTACCCGGCCAGGTGCCGAATTGCCTGGTGAACGAACGGGAGAAAGACCGGCTTGGTGGGGAGATCGCTCCAGGACACGTCGAGCGTGGATCCCCACAGCAGCACGCGTCCTCGTCCAACGCGACGTTCGACCACCGCGGGCGTTCCGGCGTCGAAACGCGCGAGTACCTGCGCACCCATCGCGGCAGTCAGGTTGCGATACCCGTACACGGGAATCGAGGAGAAGTCCCCGCTGCGTGGCGCGCGGAACGGCTCGAAGACCGGATGACCGTATTCGAGCCCGCCCACACGCGCGGCATCGCCGCGAGTACGATCCACGGGTTGCCCGACCGTCGCGGGCAGCGTGTCCACTTCCTGGGGCCATCTCGCGCGCGGTCCCGTGGCCACGAACATCCCACCACCCTGCTCGACGTAACGAGCGAGTCTCTTGGCCAGGGGCGCGCCGACTTCGACGTCGTTCAACACGATCACGGCGCTGCGTCGCAGATCTTCGTCCGTCAGCGCATCAACCTGGCGGAAGACGGTTTCAAACTTCGGTGATTCGCCGATCGACAGAACCCGAGTGAGATACAGGGCCGACGCTGCGGTCCCGCGATCCAGGACGGTGATGTGAACGGGCTCTATCGGCGACACGACGAAGTTGAACGTGTTATCCGTCCCGAGCGCATCCTCAGAGAGTCGAACGCTTGCGCGCGTGTTGCGGCCGCTCACGATAAACGGGTCGAAGGCAACCGACGCGCTGCTGCCGCCTTCGACGGCTACCGGCTTGGTGGCAATCGTGAGCCCGCCGACCTCGAGCGTCATCGAGCCGCCCGATACTTTCTGTTCGGTTCGATTGGTGACCCCCGCCGTGACGACGAGGCGCTGCTGATTGGAGAAAGAGGAGCGTGCAAACGTCACGCCCGTCACCGTCAGATTTGGTTTGTCCGCCGGATCCTGGATGGCGACCGGCGTCAGCGTTGTGCCTTCGGGCAGCTTGGCGCCTTCTTCACCGCGCCACCCACCCCGTTGAAAGTCACTGATGATCACGACCTCGCGCTTCGGCAACGTCGATTCGGCCAGGATGCTGCCGGCGACCTTCAGCGCCGGCGAGAACCGCGTGGCCGACGGGCTCGGGGCGGCTGAATCGACCGTTGCCTGCAGACGGGACCGTTCGGAGGTCGAACGGAGCTGGATGTCGGCGCCGGATCCAAACAGCACGACCGAACCACGATCCGATGCATTGATCCCGTTGATCTGCTCACGCGCCGCCGCCTGTGCACGCGTCCACCGATCGCCGTATCCCATGCTGTAGCTCGTATCGAGCAGGATGACGACTTCGCGCGCCGCCGCGCCGCCGGTGGGCACATCCGTGCGATTGAGCAAGGGGCGCGTGAATGCCAGGATGATCAGCGCAAGCGCCGCCATTCGCACCATCAGCAGCAGCCAGTTCTGAATCTTGCGGCGCCGCACCGACTGATACGGGATTCGCCGCACGAACATCAGCGACGGGAAGCGGACGATCTGCTTCTTCTCGCGCTGCGTGAGGTGCAGCAGCACGGGAATGAGCAGGCCAGCGAGGGCGGCGAAGAACAGGGGCGCGAGAAAACTCATTTCACTCCAGGGCCAGAGCCCAAAAAGCCTACCGAATCCTCATCATCTTCGACCGGCTGCCCAGATACTTGTAGAGCGCGTGGTCCAACGGCTTCGACGTGTCGAGCATCGAGTAGTCGACACGGACGCCGGCAAAACTCTTCGTCAACGCGTCGATGTGCGCGCGCACGAGCGACCGATATTCCTCCCGGAACGCCTCGGGCACAACCGGCATCTGCTCCCCGCTCTCCAGATCCTCGAACGGCTGCGCATCGGTGAACCCGAACTCGAGCTCCGTCGGGTCGAGAACGTGGAACGCGATCAGATCCTGACCACGGAAGCGCAACGGCGAGACCGCATCCAGGATGGCATCGGGATCATCGTAGAAATCGGAGACGATCACCACAACGCCGCGGCGGCCGAAATGCTCCGCCAGCTTGTGCAGCGGCCCTTTCAGGTTGCCGGGCCGGCCCGGCTTCAAGCGATCGAGCACATGCAGCACGGTCTCCATGTGCTTGGCCGACGGCGGCACGTACTCGACGACCTCGTCATCGAACGCCACGAACCCCACGCGATCCCGCTGGTGGTGCACGAGGTTCGTCAGGCAGGCTGTGAGAATGCGGGCGTAGTCGAACTTCGTGATGCCGCGGCTGCCGTAGTCCATCGACTTCGACACATCCATCAGCACCGAGAAGTTCATGTTCGTCTCGGCCTCGTACTCCTTGATGTAGTAGCGGTCCGTACGAGCCCACAGCCGCCAGTCCATCCGGCGGATGTCGTCGCCGGGCACGTAGCCACGATGCTCCGCGAAGTCGACGGACGCGCCGAAGTACGGCGCTTTGTGCAGGCCGTTGATGAACCCATCCGCGACCGCGCGCGAGATCAGCTCGAGGTTCCCGATGCGCGCGAGCACAGCGGGATCCATGAACTGGGCGCCGGGGATGGCGTGGACTTCAACCGCCATTTACATGCCCGATCGCGGAAGCGGCACAGACTCGAGCAGACGGTCGACAATCGCGTCGGTCGTCACGCCTTCGGACTGGGCGTGGAAGTTGGTGATGATGCGATGGCGCAGCACCGGATGCGCCAGTTCGCGAATGTCATCGAAGTTCACGTGATAGCGCCCGCTCGTGAGCGCGCGCGCCTTGCCGCCGAGCACCAGATACTGCGCCGCGCGGACGCTGGCGCCGAACGCCACCCACTTCTGGATGTAGTCCTTCGCGTCGGGGTTGTTCTTCGAACGCGTGGCGCGGACGATGTCGAGCGCGTGGCGCATCACCGGCTCGGACACCGGCACCCGGCGCACGAGACGCTGGAACTCGACGAGATCGTCTCCGCTGATTGGCCGCTCCAGCTGCGGGTTCTGGATCGCCGTTGTCGTCCTCACCACGCCCAATTCCTCGTCATAGGGCGGGTGCTCGATGATGATGTGGTACATGAAGCGATCGAGCTGCGCTTCAGGCAGCGGGTAGGTTCCTTCGAGCTCGATGGGGTTTTGGGTCGCGAATACGTAGAACGGCTCGGAGAGCTGGTATGTCTTTCCCTGAACGGTGACGCGATGTTCCTGCATCGCTTCGAGCAGCGCCGACTGCGTCTTCGGCGGCGTGCGGTTGATTTCGTCGGCCAGCACGATGTTCGCGAAGATCGGCCCGGGCGCGAACACCATCTGGCGCCGTCCGGTTGCCGCGTCTTCCTGCACGAGGTCGGTGCCGGTGATGTCCGAGGGCATCAGGTCGGGCGTGAACTGGATGCGCGAGAACTTGAGGTCCAGCACGCGCGCCATGGTGTGGATCAACAGCGTCTTGGCC
>Ga0075418_10002055_pt1 | contig 22871 bp, 35 predicted proteins | sample SoiMetdeltSBSDD2_FD_81776 | JGI IMG/M metagenome (GOLD analysis project Ga0075418, IMG submission 81776) | Bulk soil microbial communities from a Populus tree surrounding site in Tennessee, USA - Soil MetaG P. deltoides SBSDD2 | ecosystem: Environmental > Terrestrial > Soil > Tree plantation...
CGCAGTCGAGGGAGACGTCGCGGTTGGTGCCGCTCTCCGCCACCAGGTCGCTGCTGCCGGCGATGCTGCCCCCGTCACCAAAGAGCTCGAGGAAGCCCGGAGAGCGGTGGTAGCGGCCGGCGCTGCCCTCCAGGTGCAGGCTGGAGAGGAGGCGGAGCCTGAGGCCCGCGCGGGGCTCGACCCAGGTGGTGACGCCGGCGCGGGCCGGGCGCGTCGAGTACGGATTGCGCAGATCGCCGGCGAAGCGGTCGTCTTCCTGGCTCCAGCGGAGCACAGCCTCGGCGCGAGCGCGGCCGCCGAGCACCCATTCGCCGTCGAAAGAAGTTTCGAGACTGCGGCGTTCCTGCTCCGGACCGAGGCGCTGCTCCGGATCGGTGCGCTGCTGCTTGAAGCCACGCCAGGGCATGAAGCTCTCGCGCCGCCCGTCGAGGTAGAGAGCGAGACGCTGCCACGCGGGCAGGCGGAGCGAAGTCTCGAGGTGCGCTCCCACCGCCTGGCTCACATCGCGGTTGTCCTGCTTCGCCAGGCCGATCTCGCTCTGCAGATCGGTGAAGGTGTCGCGCCGCCAGTCGTAGAAGAGCTGGGCACGGCTGCGTGAGCGGCCGCGCCAGAGCGCCGGCGTGGTGAGCGCGGCGCTGGTCAGGTGATGGGTGCTTCCCGTCTGGGCGTGGACGGTCTGGTTGTGGGTGTAGCCCGGCACACCCTGTTCGCGCCGCACCCACTGGTGCAAGAACTCGAGCCGGCCGTCGGCACCGAGGACGCGGCCGACTTTGGCCAGGGCCTCGTCGTGACGCACGGCGTTGTTGCGCCGTGGCACCGTCTGATCGTCCGCCGGCTGCAGCGGCGTGCCGTGATCGTCGAGGAAATCGAAATCGCCGTCGCTCCGCAACGCATCCACCACGAAGAGGCCGCGCCAGTGCACGCCGAGGGGCGTCTCGCCGTTCCAGCCGAGCCGGCTGCTGCCGAAGCTGCCGGCGGCGGCGAGGAAGGCGCTCTTGGGCGGCGCTTTCGGGTCGAGCCGGGGTGTGACGAGCTGGATGGCGCCGCCGGGTGAGCTGCCTGGGAGGCCGGGCGGCGCGAAGCCGCGGTAGACCTCGAGGTGATCGAGGCTGGCGAAGGGCAACTCCGCCAGGTTGGTGACGCCGAAGCCGGCACTTCCGAGCGGCACGCCGTCCAAATACAGGCGCACGTGCGTGGCGCTGGCGCCGCGGATGGAGGCGGTCGCATAGCCGGCCACGTCGCCGTAGTGGCGGACGGTCAAGCCGGGCAGTCGATCGAGGAGGGCAGCGGTGTTGACGATGCCGGTGCGGAAGGTTTCGAGGTCGAGAACGGAGACCTGGCCCGGCAGAAGCTGCAAGGTCTCGGCACGTGTGGGCCGGCGGGCGCGGACTTCGACGGGCGGTAGAGCGTAGACGCTGTCGCTGGTGTCGGCGACGGCGACGGCACGCGGGGCGGAATCGCCGCGGGGTTGGCTGCTTGCCGGTGGCGCGGTAGCAGCGGACCCGGCCCGCGCCGCGAGAGGCCAGGAGCAAACGAAGAAGAGAAGACCGAGACCGCGCCGCACGGCGCCTCACCCCTCAGTGACGAGGAGCAGAGGAGTCAGGGCGCAGCACGGTGGTCGAAGACCGAACCGAAAGGTGCGGCATGCTTCCCGACGCTCTTTCTCCACGAAGAGCCAACCAGGTCGCGTATCAGGGCAGGTCTCCTGACTCAGGGCTCCAGCGCCGGCCCGCGCCTTCCCCACGCTTGCGCGCGAGTGGCTTCGTGCGGTCCGGCATCGCCCATCACAGTGGCGGGACCGTAGGGGCTTTGCACCCCATTCCCTTTTCAGCCCTTGCGGGCACCCGGATACGTGCGAATCGAATGGCTGCCCGAGGCGCAGCCGGAGGCCATTCTAGGCCCGGGTCGCCCTGGGAGCAAGGACCATGCATTTAAGATATTGGTTCACAGCGACTTAGTGAGACGCTGCAGGTCCAGACAGGGAGCCTCGAAAAGGGGCCCCGGAGCGCACAACTGTTTGACTTCTTGGGGCTTGCTTTCGGACCGGGGGCTGGTGTTAACTACCCACTCGCCTCGGGAGTCGGTTTTCCCTCGGAACACTACTACCAGGGCACGCAACGCCTAAGGGCCCGGTGACGGGCTTCTCGGTGCCGGTCGAACGGTGCCGTTGGCTGTGTCCTGCAGATCCAGAGGCTTCACACCAAGTTCTGCGCGCGCACGCAGGGTTCTCGAGCTGCGAGGCGGGCGTAGCGTGGCAGATGAATGCCGCGGCAGGAACGGAGTGCGAGTTGCCGACGATCAGTCAGCTGGTGCGGAGTGGTCGGAAGACGCTGAAGGTGAAGGGCAAGTCGCCGGCGCTGCGGAACAACCCGCAGAAGCGCGGCGTCTGCACCCGCGTCTACACCTCGACGCCCAAGAAACCCAATTCCGCCCTGCGCAAGGTGGCGCGCGTGCGTCTGACCAACGGGATCGAGGTCACGGCCTACATCCCCGGTGAAGGCCACAACCTCCAGGAGCACTCCATCGTGCTCATCCGGGGCGGGCGCGTGAAGGATCTGCCGGGGGTGCGCTACCACATCATCCGCGGCACCCTGGACTCGACGGGTGTCGAGGGGCGGCGCAAGTCGCGTTCGAAGTACGGGGTCAAGCGCCCCAAGGGATAGGCCGGGAGGCCGGTCGCGGGGCCCGGAGAGGTACGCATGCCGAGACGCAAGGAAATCGATCGGCGCGAGGTGGAGCCGGATTCGCGTTACAACAGCACGCTGGTGCACCAGTTCATCAACTACCTGATGGAGCGCGGCAAGAAGAGCATCGCCGAGTCCGTCTTCTACGGCGCCATGGACATGGTCCAGGAGCGCACCGGCCAGGACCCGATGACGGTGTTCAAGCAGGCGCTCAACAACGTCAAGCCGACGCTGGAAGTGGCGTCCCGGCGCGTCGGCGGTGCCACCTACCAGGTGCCGACCGAGGTGCGCCCGGTGCGGCGCACGGCGCTGGCGATGCGTTGGGTCATCGGCTTCGCCCGGCAGCGCAAGGAGCACTCCATGGCGGAGAAGCTCGGCGCCGAGCTCATGCTGGCCTACAAGAACGAGGGGCCTTCCGTGAAGAAGCGGGAGGACACCCACAAGATGGCCGAGGCCAACAAGGCCTTCGCCCACTATCGCTGGTAGGACCCGGCACGACCGGGTGGCGGATCGCTCCCGGCTGGGACCGGGAGGCAGAGAACTGTTACAGGCCGGCGACGGAACCGTAACAGTGGAGGAAGGCCCTCCGCTGGGTTTCTCACGCCGGCGAGGGCTTTTTTCACGACGTTCTGGAAGTACGAGGGTCATGGCCAGGGAACTGGAACTACAGAAATACCGCAACATCGGCATCATGGCCCACATCGATGCGGGGAAGACCACGACCACGGAGCGCATCCTCTATTACACCGGGAGGACGCACCGGCTGGGCGAGGTGCACGAGGGTGCCGCCACCATGGACTGGATGGAGCAGGAGAAGGAACGCGGCATCACCATCACCAGCGCCGCCACCACCACGCAATGGCGGGACCACCGCATCAACATCATCGACACCCCGGGGCACGTGGACTTCACCGTCGAGGTGGAGCGCAGCTTGCGAGTGCTGGACGGGGCGGTGGCGCTCTTCTGCGCCGTCGGCGGCGTCGAGCCGCAGTCCGAAACGGTGTGGCGCCAGGCCAACAAGTACAAGGTGCCCCGCATCGCCTTCGTCAACAAGATGGACCGTGTCGGCGCCAGCTTCATGGGCGTGGTCAAGCACATCCGGGAGCGCCTGAAGGCGCGAGCGCTGCCGGTGCAGATGCCCATCGGCGAGGGCGAGCTCTTCACCGGGATCGTGGACCTGCTCACCATGCGCGCCCGTTTCTACAACGAAGAGACCCTGGGCACGACCTTCACCGAAGCCGCCATCCCCGATGACCTGCTGGACCAAGCCAAGAAGCTGCACGTCGAGCTGATCGAAGCGGTGGCCGACCACGACGACGAGGTGGCGGAGCGCTACCTCTTCGAGCACGACGTGCCCGGCGAGCTGATCATGCGGGCGCTGCGCAAGTCCACCATCGACTCCAGCGTGGTGCCGGTGCTCTGCGGCTCGGCCTTCAAGAACAAGGGCGTGCAGCGCCTCCTGGACGCGGTGGTGGATTTCCTCCCGAGCCCGATGGACCTGCCGGAGGTGCAGGGCATGGACCTGCGGGACGACACGCCGGTGAAGCGGCCGCCGCGGGACGACGCACCCTTCAGCGCCCTGGCCTTCAAGGTGGCGAACGACCCCTACGTGGGGCAGCTCACCTTCTTACGGGTCTACTCGGGGACGCTGAACGCGGGCTCGCACGTGCTGAACGCCACCGAGGAGAAGCGCGTGCGCGTGTCGCGCCTGCTGCGCATGCACGCCAACAAGCGCGAGGAAATCGACGCCGCCTACGCCGGGGACATCGTCGCCGCCGTGGGCCTGAAGAACACCCGCACCGGCCACACTCTCTGCGACGAGGACAACCCGGTGCGGCTGGAGTCGATGTCCTTCCCCGAGCCGGTCATCTCGGTCGCCATCGAGCCCAAGACACGGGCCGACCAGGACAAGCTCGCCCTCTCGCTCACCAAGCTGGCCGAGGAAGACCCGACCTTCCGGGTGCGCTCGGACGCCGAGACCGGACAGACGCTCATCTCCGGCATGGGGGAGCTGCACCTCGAGATCATCGTCGACCGCATGATGCGGGAGTTCAAAGTGAACGCCAACGTCGGCCGGCCGCAGGTGGCATACCGCGAGACGGTCCAGAGCCACTCCGAGGCCGAAGGCCGCTTCATCCGCCAGTCCGGCGGCCGCGGCCAGTACGGTCACGTGAAGATCAGCCTGGAGCCGCAGAAGGAGACCAACGGGCTCGTCTTCGTGAACAAGATCATCGGCGGCGTCATCCCGCGGGAATACATCCCCGCCGCGCACAAGGGCATGGAAGAAGCGATGCAGAACGGCCCGCTCGCCGGCTATCCCCTGGTGGGGATCAAGGTCACCCTCCACGACGGCAGCTATCACGAGGTGGACTCGTCGGAAATGGCGTTCAAGATCGCCGGCTCGATGGCGCTGCAGGAAGCGGTGAAGAAGGCCAAGCCCATCCTCCTCGAGCCCATGATGGAGGTCGAGGTCGTGGTGGCCGGCGACTACATGGGCGACGTCATCGGCGATCTCAACTCCCGGCGCGGCAAGATCTCCGGCATGACCCAGCGCCCGGACGCCCAGGTGGTCACGGCCACGGTGCCGTTGGCGGAAATGTTCGGCTACGCGACGCGGTTGCGGTCGCTCACCCAGGGACGCGCGGTCTACACGATGCAGTTCGGGTCCTACGAGCCTGTGCCCGCCAGTGTGCTGGAAGAAGTGGTTTCACGCGCCGTGGGCCGCTAGCCCCGGTCGAGGCTTGGGGCTGCCGGCGGCGGCCCAGTGAATGGAGGTACTGGAAATGGCGCGTCAGAAGTTCGAGCGGACGAAGCCGCACGTGAACGTGGGGACGATTGGACACATCGACCACGGGAAGACGACGCTGACGTCGGCGATCACGCGGGTGCTGGCGGCGAAGGGATTGGCGGACTACATGCCGTTCGACCAGATCGACAAGGCGCCGGAGGAGCGGGCGCGGGGGATCACGATCGCGACGGCGCACGTGGAGTACCAGACGGCGAGCCGGCACTACGCGCACGTGGACTGTCCAGGGCACGCGGACTACATCAAGAACATGATCACCGGAGCGGCGCAGATGGACGGCGCGATTCTGGTGGTGGGGGCGAACGACGGGCCGATGCCGCAGACGCGGGAGCACATCCTGTTGGCGCGGCAGGTAGGGGTGCCGTACATCGTGGTGTTCATGAACAAGGTGGACATGGTGGACGACCCGGAGCTGTTGGACTTGGTGGAGCTGGAGATCCGGGAGCTGTTGTCGAAGTACGAGTACCCAGGCGACGACGTGCCGGTGATCCGTGGCAGCGCCTTGAAGGCGCTGAACGCTCCGGGTCCGGATCACGCCGATGCGAAGTGCATTTGGGACTTGATGGAGGCGGTGGACAAGTCCGTACCGCAGCCGAAGCGGGAGATCGAGAAGCCGTTCCTGATGCCGGTGGAGGACGTGTTTTCGATCACCGGTCGTGGGACGGTGGCGACGGGCCGGGTGGAGCGCGGCAAGGTGAAGGTGGGAGAAGAGATGGAGCGAGTGGGGATCAGGGACACCAAGCGCTGCGTGGTGACCGGAGTGGAGATGTTCCGGAAGATTTTGGACGAGGCGCAAGCGGGGGACAACATTGGCTTGTTGCTGCGGGGGATGGAGAAAGAGGACGTGGAGCGAGGGATGGTGATCGCGGCAAAGGGGACGATCACGCCGCACACGAAGTTCAAGGGGAGCGTGTACGTGCTGACCAAGGAAGAGGGGGGTCGTCACACGCCGTTTTTCAAGGGTTACCGGCCGCAGTTTTACTTCCGGACGACGGACGTGACGGGGGCAGCCGAGCTGCCGGCGGCGGTGGAGATGGTGATGCCAGGGGACACGGTGGAGCTGGACGTGGAGCTGATCACGCCGATCGCGATGGAGGAGGGCCTGCGCTTCGCCATCCGCGAGGGCGGTCGCACCGTCGGCGCCGGCGTCGTCGCCAAGATCCACGCATGAAGAATACGGAGTGAGTGCCGTGAATCAGCAGAGAATCCGCATCCGGCTCAAAGCCTACGAGAGCGCCATGCTCGATCGCTCGGCGTTCGAGATCGTGCGTACGGCGAAGCGCACCGGGGCGGAGATCAGCGGGCCCATCCCGCTGCCGACCAAGAGATCCATCTACACCGTGCTGCGTTCGCCGCACGTGGACAAGAAGTCGCGGGAGCAGTTCCAGATCTGCATCCACAAGCGGCTCATCGACATCACCCGGCCGACCTCGCAGACCATCGATGCGTTGAGCAAGCTCGATCTGCCCGCCGGCGTGAACATCGAGATCAAGCTCTAGGCGAGGAAGGCCAGGAGGAAGCATGAAAGCGCTGCTGGGCAGGAAACTGGGCATGACCCAGATCTTCGACCAGGAAAGCGGCGAGGTCTGGCCGGTGACGGTGCTGCAGCTCGGGCCGTGTCCCGTGGTGCAGGTGAAGCGCACGGCCAAGGAAGGCTACGAGGCGGTGCAGATCGGCTTCGGCGCCATCCGCACCACGCTGGTGGATCTGCCCTCGCGGGGACACTTCCGCAAGGCCGGCGTGGAGCCGCGGCGGCACCTGCGCGAGTTCCGCGTCGACGATGCCAGCGGCTACGAGGTGGGCCAGGAGCTGACGGTGGAGATGTTCCAGGGCGTGGCCAAGGTCGACGTGGTGGGGACGAGCAAGGGGCGCGGCTTCCAGGGCGGTGCCAAGCGGCACGGCTTCCACCGCGGTCCGCGCACCCACGGCTCGCGTAACTACCGCGCCCCGGGCTCCATCGGCCAGCACTCCAACCCCGGGCGCGTGTTCTTGGGGCTGCGTATGCCGGGCCGCATGGGCAACGCCCGGGTGACGCTGCGCAACCTGAGCGTCCGCGGCGTGGACACGGAGAACAACCTGCTGCTCGTGGGCGGCGCGGTGCCCGGGGCGCCCAACGCCGTCGTCCTGGTGCGCGTCACCGAGGCCGCCAGTGCAGGAGGGGCCCCATGACCACGGCACAAGGGTATTCCGCTGCCGGGGAGGAAACGGAAAAGGTGCCCTTGCCGGAGGCGCTCTTCGCCGCCGAAGTGCACACCCACGTCCTCTACGAAGCGGTGAAGTCCTACCTGGGCAACCAGAGGCAAGGGACGCACAAGACCAAGAACCGCCACGAGGTCTCGGGGCAGAAGTCGAAGCTCTACCGCCAGAAGGGCACCGGCCGGGCCCGCGCCGGCTCGGCCACCTCGGGGACCCGCGTGGGCGGCGGCCGCATCTTCGGCCCGCGCCCGCGGGACTACCGCACGCAACCGCCGGCCAGGGTGCGGCGGATGGCGTTGTGCTCGGCGCTCTCGGATCGCGCCGCCGGCGCCCAGGTGCGCGTGGTGGACGATCTCAAGCTGGAGGCGCCGAGCACGAAGAGCGTGGCCAAGCTGCTCGCCGGCATGGGCCTCGCGGCCCAGCGGGTGCTGCTGGTGAGCTCCCGGGACGACAGCAACCTGTTCCTTTCCTGCCGCAACGTGCAGCGGTTGCAGCTGCAGCGGGCACAAGAGCTGAACGCCTACACGGTGCTGCGGGCCGAGACGCTGGTCATCGAGAAGTCGGCGCTGCAGACGCTGGAGGAGGTGTTCGGCCGATGAACGCCGAGCAGATCATCCTCGGTCCGGTGGTGACCGAACGCAACATGATGCTGCGAGACGAGCAGAACAAGTACGCCTTCCACGTGCACCCGCGCTCGACGAAGCCGGAGATCAAGAAAGCGGTGGAGGAGCTCTTCAACGTCAGCGTCGTCGCGGTGACCACGATGAACGGCATGGGCAAGATCAAGCGCATGGGCCGGCACGTCGGGCGGCGCTCGGCTTGGAAGAAGGCCATCGTGCGGGTGGCCCCGGGGCAGAAGATCGACATCTACGAGGCCGTGTAACGGCGGCGGCGCGGAGGAGAGCAGGATGCCACTGAAGAAGTTCAGACCGGTGACTCCGACTCTACGGTTCAAGACCGTGTCGGACTTCGCCGAGGTCACGCGCAGGGCCCCGGAGAAAACGCTCCTCGAGCCGTTGCAGAGCAGCGGTGGCCGCAACAACCTGGGACGCATCACCTCGCGGCACCGCGGCGGCGGCCACAAGCGCATGTACCGGCGGATCGACTTCAAGCGCGAGAAGGAAGGCGTCCCGGCGCGGGTGGTGTCCGTCGAGTACGACCCGAACCGCAGCGCCCGCATCGCCCTGCTGCACTACGCCGACGGCGAGAAGCGCTACATCATCGCCCCCGTCGGTCTCGAGGTGGGGCGCACGGTGATGAGCGGCACGGCGGCGGAGTTCGAGCCGGGGAACAGCATGCCCCTCGCCAAGATCCCGGTCGGCACCGTGGTGCACGCGGTGGAGCTGGTGGCCGGTAAGGGCGCCCAGCTGGCGCGCAGCGCCGGCACTTCGGCGCAGCTCATGGCCAAGGAAGGCGACTACGCCCAGCTGCGCCTGCCGAGCGGCGAGATGCGCAAGGTGCGCATCGAGTGCCGCGCCACCATCGGCCAGGTGGGCAACCTGGAGCACGAGAACATCTCCATCGGCAAGGCCGGGCGCTCGCGCTGGCTGGGCCGGCGGCCGCAGTCCCGCGGTGTGGCCATGAACCCCATCGATCACCCCATGGGAGGCGGCGAGGGCAAGACCTCCGGCGGCCGCCATCCGTGCAGCCCGTGGGGCTGGAAGACCAAGGGGTGGCGGACGCGGAAGAAGAAGACCTCGGACCGGTTGATCATCCGGCGGCGCTACCAGAAGTAGGAGCGAGGAACATGGCACGTTCGCTGAAGAAAGGGCCCTTCGCCGACGAGCATCTCGTGCGGCGGATCCAGCTGTTGAACGAGAGCAGCGAGAAGCGCGTGCTCAAGACCTGGTCGCGCCGCTCCACGATCCTTCCCGAGTTCGTGGGTCATACGCTGGCGGTGCACACGGGCAACCGTTTCATCCCGGTGTACATCACCGAGAACATGGTGGGGCACAAAGTCGGCGAGTTCGCGCCGACCCGCACCTTCCGGGCGCACACGAGCAAGACGCGGGCCCAGATGGCCGGCGGCAAGAAGTAACGGAGAAGGCGATGGAGGCGAGAGCCAGTCTGCGCTACTCGGGGATCCCGGCCAACAAGATGCGGGCGGTCGCCGATCTGGTGCGCGGCAAGGATGTGGACGTGGCGCTGCACACCCTGCAGTTCGTCACCCGGGCGGCGGCGCTGCCCATGCGCAAGCTCATCGAGTCGGCGGCGGCCAATGCCAAGGAGAAGGCCGCGGCGGTGGACCGCCGCTTCGAAGCGGACCGACTGTTCGTAAAGAGCGTCATCGTGGACGAGGGCCCGACGATGAAGCGCTTCCGGCCCCGCGCCCAGGGACGGGCCTACCGCATCCGCAAGCGTTCGTGCCATGTGCTCCTGGTCCTGGAGGAGCACGAGGGGAAGGTGGCGGCCAAGCCGCCGGTGGGGAAGACGAAGGCCGCAGCAGCGGCCCCGGTGCCGGAAGAAAAAGACAAGAAGAAGAAGACGAGCCGCGCTCCGCTCCTGCGGCGCGGGCGAGCCAAGAGCGCCGCGGCGGCGAAGTAAGGAGGTCCCCGTTGGGGCAGAAGACTCATCCAGTCGGTTTTCGGCTCGGCGTGATCCGCACCTGGGGGTCCCGGTGGTTCGCCCGCAAGGAATACGCCGACTGGCTCCTGGAGGACCAGAAGACGCGCCGTTACATCCGCACCCGCTTGCGCAAGGCCGGCATCGCCGCCATAGAGATCGAGCGCGCCCCGAAGAAGGTGTCGATCAACATCCATGCGGCGCGCCCGGGCATGGTCATCGGCCGCAAGGGCAGCGAGGTGGACAAGCTGCGCGACGAGTTGCGCAAGCTGACGGGCAAGGACATCTATCTCAACATCATCGAGGTGAAGAAGCCGGAGAAGAACGCGCAGCTGGTGGCGGAGCACATCGCCCTGCAGCTGGAGCAACGCGTCTCCTTCCGCCGGGCGATGAAGAAGACCATCTCGTCGGCGATGCGCATGGGCGTGCTGGGCATCAAGGTGGTGTGCTCGGGCCGCCTGGGCGGCGCCGAGATGTCCCGGGTGGAGAAGTACCACGAGGGCCGGGTGCCGCTGCACACCCTGCGTGCGGACATCGACTACGCCACCGCCACGGCGCGCACCACCTTCGGCGCGATCGGCGTCAAGGTCTGGGTCTACAACGGCGAAGTCTTCCCGCGGGACTTCAAGCGCCAGCTGGCCGGAGACCGAGGAGACGAGGTGACGGCCGATGCTGGCGCCTAAGCGCACCAAGCACCGCAAGATGATGAAGGGCCGGCGGCACGGCCTGGCGTACCGCGGCTCCAGCCTCGCCTTCGGCGAGTTCGGCTTGCAGACCCTCGACCCCGCCTGGATCGACACCCGGCAGATCGAGGCCGCCCGCATCGCCATCACCCGGCACATCAAGCGCGGCGGCAAGCTGTGGATCCGCATCTTCCCGGACAAGCCGCTGTCGAAGAAGCCCGCCGAGACCCGCATGGGCAAGGGCAAGGGCAACCCGGAGTTCTGGGTCGCGGTGGTGAAGCCCGGGCGCATCCTCTTCGAGCTCGAAGGGGTGACGCCGGAGATCGCCCGCCAGGCCTTCCGCCTGGCCGGGAGCAAGCTGCCGGTGCGCACCAAGTTCCTCCAAGCCGAGGGGAGGCACGCGGCGTGAAGACCAAGGAAGTGCAGGAGCTGCGCGACATCCCGGCGGCGGACCTGCAGCTCAAGCACGAGGAGCTGGTGACGCAGTACTTCCGGCTGCGCATCAAGCACAGCCTGGGGCAGCTCGAGGATCCCATGGTTCTCCGCCGCACCCGGCGGGACGTCGCCCGTGCCAAGACGCTGCTCGCCGAGCGCGGCATCGCCGCCACGATCCGGCGCCGGCATCGCACCGCCGCCAAGGCGGCGAAGGGATCGAAGGACAAGAAGGACGAGGGATAGCGCATGAACACACGGGGCCGCTTGCGCACTCGCGTCGGCGAGGTCGTGAGCAACAAGGCGCAGAAGACCGCCACGGTGCGGGTGGAACGCATGGTGAAGCATGCCACCTACGGGCGCACCGTACGCCGGAGCATCACGCTGCACGTACACGATCCGGAGAACCAGTGCCAGATGGGGGATCTGGTGCGGGTCGCCGAGACGCGGCCCTTGTCCAAGACCAAGCGCTGGCGCCTGATGGAGATCCTGCGCCGCGGTGGCGAGAAGCATGCCCTGCCCGCGCTGGAGGAAGGGGCATGATCCAGCAGGAGACGATGGTGATCGTCGCCGACAACTCGGGGGCGAAAAAGGCGCAATGCTTTCGGGTCCTCGGGGGCACGAAGCGCCGCTACGCCTACCTGGGCGACGTCGTCGTCTGCGCGGTGAAGCAAGCCATCCCGGGGGGCGCGGTCAAGAAGGGGCAAGTGGTCAAGGCGGTGGTGGTGCGTACGACGAAGGAGCAACGGCGCAAGGACGGCACCTACGTGCGCTTCGACGAGAACGCCGTCGTCCTCATCAACGACAAGCTGGAGCCGATCGGGACCCGCATCTTCGGGCCCGTGGCCCGCGAGCTGCGCGAGAAGCGCTTCATGAAGATCGTCTCCCTCGCGCCCGAGGTGGTGTGACATGCACGTGGCGAAGGACGACACGGTCGTCGTGCTCTCCGGCAAGTATCGCGGCAAGATGGGACGGGTGCTGCGGGTGCTGCCGGACAAGCTCAAGGTGATCGTGGAGCACGTCAACATGGTGAAGCGGCACACGAAGGCTGTCCCGGCCAAGGGCGTGAAGGGCGGCATCGTGGAGAAGGAGGGTCCCATCCACGCCAGCAACGTGATGGTGGTGGACCCAACCACGGGCAAGCCGACGCGGGTGGGACACAAAATCCTGGCCGACGGCAAGAAGGTGCGCATCTCCCGCCGCAGCGGCGAGATGATCGGCAAGGAGAGGTAGGTCATGGCGAAGGACCCGGCCGCCAAGGGCGAGAAGAAGAGCGGCAAGAGCGACGCGCCGCGGGGCGAGGGCAAGGGTAAGGGCGAGGGCAAAGGCGAGGGCAAGGGCAAGGCCAAGGGCGACAAGGGTGCCAGGCCCAAGAAGGCCGAGAGCGCCAAAGCCGCGGTCCAGGTCGGGCCGCCGACGCCGCCGCGGCTGCGCCAGTTCTACAAGGACAGCGTGGTGCCGGCGATGATGCAGCGCTTCAGCTACGGCAACCGCATGCAGGTGCCGCGGCTGGAGAAGATCGTGGTGAACATGGGCGTCGGCGAGGCGCTGAGCAACTCCAAGGTGCTCGACGCCGCGGTGGAGGACATGCGCAAGATCACCGGCCAGCAGCCACAAGTGACCCGGGCGCGGAAGTCGATTTCGAACTTCAAGCTCCGCGAGGGCGTGCCCATCGGTTGCCGGGTCACCTTGCGGGGGGCGCGCATGTACGAGTTCTTCGACCGCTTCGTCAACGTGGCGCTGCCGCGTATCCGCGACTTCCGCGGCGTGGCCAGCAAGAGCTTCGACGGGCGGGGCAACTACACCCTCGGGTTGAAGGAGCAGATCAACTTCCCCGAGATCGATTACGACAAGATCATGCAGCTCCAGGGGATGGACATCACCTTCGTCACCAACGCCCGGAGCGACGAGGAGTCGAAGGAGCTGCTCAGCCTGATGAACATGCCGTTCCGCAAGTAGGAACGGTCCGAGAGGAGTACGCGTGGCGAAGAAAGCACTGATCGCCAAGTCTCAGAGGAAGCCGCGGTTCAAGGTGCGGGGGTACAACCGCTGCCGGCGCTGCGGTCGCCCGCGCGGGTACCTCCGGGACTTCGGGATGTGCCGCATCTGTTTCCGGGAGCTCGCCTTGCGCGGCGAGATTCCCGGCGTGATCAAGGCGAGCTGGTAGCCGCCAGCGCCGGCGGCCGTTTGGCCCTGCGCGCCGTGACTTGAAGGAGATCACTGCCATGTCCATGACCGATCCGATCGCCGACATGCTGACGCGTATCCGCAACGCTGGGCGCGCCAAACACCGGCGAGTGGATGTGCCGGCATCGAAGATGAAGGCCTCGATCGCCAAGATCCTGGAGGAAGAGGGCTACATCCAGGGCACCCGCCTGCTCAAGGACGGGCCCCAGGGGACGCTCCGCATCTTCCTCAAGTACAACGACATGCGGGGTGAGAGCGCGATCCACGGCCTGCAGCGGTTGAGCATGCCGGGGCGGCGGGTGTACGTCTCGCGCGAGACCATGCCCCGCGTCCTCGGCGGCTACGGTGTTTGCATCGTCAGCACCTCGCAGGGCCTGATGACCGGGATCACGGCGCGCCAAAAGGGCATCGGCGGCGAGCTCGTGTGCCAGGTCTGGTAGGAGGAGAGCCATGTCGAGGATCGGACGCATGGTGATTGCGGTGCCCCAGGGCGTGCAGGTGGCGATGGAAGGCACCACTTTCGTCTCCAAGGGACCGAAGGGGCAGCATCGCCAGCCGGTGCATCCGGAGATGGCGGTGGAGATCGCCGGCAGCGAGGTCCGGGTGACGCGGCCCACCGAGCAGACGCGGCACCGGGCCCTGCACGGCCTGACCCGGACGCTCGTCGCCAACAGCGTGCGCGGCGTCTCCACTGGCTTCATCAAGAAGCTGGAGATCCGCGGCGTCGGCTACAAGGCCGAGGTGCAGGGGCGCAAGTTGATGCTGTCGGTGGGCTACTCGAACCCGGTGGAGTTCCCGCTCCCCGAGGGCATCGACGTCAAGGCGGAGGCGCCGACCCTACTCGCGGTGAGCGGCGTGGACAAGCAGCAGGTGGGCCAGGTGGCGGCGGAGATCCGCGGCATCCGGCCTCCCGAGCCTTACAAGGGCAAGGGGATCCGGTACGAAGGCGAGCACGTGCGGCAGAAGGCCGGCAAGACGGCCGGAAAGTAGCGAGGAACGGACAATGAGCCAGCCCAAAGTGGAAGGACGGAAGCGGCGGCACGAACGGGTGCGCCGCCGCGTGCGTGGCACGGCAGCCCGCGCCCGTCTCGTGGTCTTCCGCAGCGAGCTCCACATCTATGCCCAGATCGTGGACGACGCGCAGGGGCGCACGGTGGCGTCGGCGTCGAGCCTGAAGCTCGGCGAGGTCGCCCGCGCCGAGGGCGAGAGCAAGAGCCTGGCGCAGGCGCGCGCCGTGGGCCAGCTGCTGGCGCAGCGCGCCAAGGAAAAGGGTGTCCAGGCGGTCATCTTCGACCGCGCCGGTTACCGCTATCACGGCCGCGTCGCGGCCCTGGCCGAGGGCGCCCGCAAGGGCGGCCTGCAGTTCTAGGGGGAACGCTTGGCAAGACACGAACGGGAGCGCGAGAAGCGCGAGAAAGGCGACATCGTCGAGAAGGTGATCGCCATCCGCCGGGTCGCCAAGGTAGTCAAGGGCGGGCGGCGTTTCAGCTTCAACGCCCTGGTCGCGGTGGGCAACGGTTCGGGCCGGGTCGGCGTCGGCCTGGGCAAGGCCAACGAGATCGCCGATGCCATCCGCAAGGCGAGCGAGGCGGCGAAGCGCAGCCAGGTGGACATCCCCATGGTGGGCTCGACGATTCCCTATAAGATCCTCGGGCGCTACGGCGCCGGCCGGGTGCTGCTCAAGCCCAGCGCTCCCGGCACCGGCGTGATCGCCGGCGGTCCGGTGCGCGCCATTCTCGAAGCCGGCGGGGTACACGACATCCTCACCAAGGCGCTGGGGACGAGCAACCCGCACAACGTCACCAAGGCGACGATGAACGCACTCGGGCGGCTGGAGAGCGCCACCGACGTGGCGCGGCGCCGGGGCATCAGCGTGCAGCGCATGTTCGGCTTGCCGGAGCGCCCGGCGCGCCGGCCGAAGGGCGAAGGCGCGACCAAGGTCGAAGCCGGTGCCGCCGAGGCGAGTGGAGGCGAACCGGCATGAAGGTGCGCGTGACCCAGGTGCGCAGCCGCATCGGCACCAAGCCGGCGGCGAAGCGCACCCTCGATGCCCTCGGCTTGCGGCGCAACTACAGAAGCGTCGTGCTCGAGGACACTCCGCAGCTGCGCGGCATGGTGCGCCAGGTGGCGCATCTCGTGCGCGTCGAACCGGCGAAGGACAAGCCATGAAGCTGAACGAGATTCGTCCGAACCGCGGCGCCGTCCGCGACCGCAAGCGCGTCGGCCGGGGCACCGGCTCCGGCTGGGCCGGCACCGCCGGCAAAGGGCACAAAGGCGAGCAAGCTCGCGCCGGGCGCGCCAAGCGCAAGGCCTTCGAGGGCGGCCAGATGCCGATGGTGCGGCGGCTGCCCAAGTTCGGGTTCAAGAATCCCTTCCGGGTGGAGTACCAGGTGGTCAACGTGCGACTCCTGGAGCAGCGCTTCCAGGACGGCGACACGGTGGATGCGCCGACGCTGCTGGCCCACGGGCTCATGCAGAAGCCGCACCGGCCCATCAAGGTGCTCGGTGCCGGAGATCTGAGCAAGAAACTGGCAGTGCGCGTGGACGCCGTCAGCGCCAGCGCGCGGCAGAAGATCGAAGCCGCCGGCGGCAGCGTCGAGACGGTGACCGCACAGTAAAGGGAACCGGTCATGCTCCGGAAATTTGGCGACATGTTCGAGATCGCGGAGCTGCGGCAGCGGATCATCTTCACGGTCCTGCTGCTCATCGTCTACCGCATCGGGAGCCACATCACCACTCCCGGCGTGGACATCACCGTGCTCAAGGACTTCTTCGCCCGGGGCGGCGGTGGTGTCCTCGGTCTCTACGACTACTTCGTCGGCGGCAACCTGAGCAACGCCACCATCTTCGCCCTCGGCATCATGCCGAATATCAGTGCCTCGATCATCCTGCAGTTACTGCAGCCGGTGATCCCCTACCTGGAGCGGCTGTCCAAGGAGGGCGAGGAGGGCCGGCGCAAGATCAACCAGTACACTCGTTACCTGACCGTCGGGTTGGCGCTGTTCCAGGCCGTGGGCATCGGCCTCTTCCTGGAGCAGCTCGGCGTGGTGGCGCACCCGGGCTTCGGCTTCCGGCTGTTGACCATGATCACCATGACCGCGGGCACGATCTTCGTCATGTGGCTGGGGGAGCAGATCACCGAGCGGGGGATCGGCAACGGCATCTCGCTCATCATCTTCATCGGCATCATCGCGCGCTTCCCCGCCGAGATCATCAACACCGTGCGCTCGGTGTTCGTGGCCCAGACCCTCAACATCTTCGTGGGCGCCTTCCTGCTGGCGATGATGGTGGCGGTGACCGCCCTCACCATCCTCATCACCCAGGGGCAGCGGCGCATCCCGGTGCAGTACGCCCGGCGCATCGTGGGCCGGAAGATGTTCGGCGGCCGGCAGACGCACTTGCCGCTCCGGATCAACACCGCCGGCGTCATCCCCATCGTCTTCGCCCAGTCGATCATCGTGCTCCCTGGTTCGATGGCGGAGTTCATGCGCAACAACCAGTTCGCCCAGGATCTGGCCTTCGTCCTGCGCCCGGGGCACTGGGTGTACCTCACCCTGTACGTGGTGACGATCCTGTTTTTCACCTACTTCTATACCGCCATCGTCTTCAACCCGATGGACATCGCCGAGAACATGCGCAAGAACGGCGGCTTCATCCCGGGGATCCGGGCGGGTAAGTCCACCGCCGAGTTCATCGACCGGGTGCTGAGCCGGATCACCTTGCCCGGCGCCGTCTTCCTGGCCTTCATTGCGGTGCTGCCGGACATGCTGATCCGTCGCGCCGGCGTGCCGTTCTATTTCGGCGGTACGGGCCTCCTGATCGTGGTGGGCGTGGCGTTGGACACGCTGCAGCAGATCGAGTCGCATCTGCTGATGCGGCATTACGACGGCTTCCTGAAGAAGGGGCGGCTGCGCGGCCGCAGCGGCTTCTAGGGCAGGTGAGCCGTGCGCATCGTGCTCCTCGGAGCACCAGGTTCGGGGAAGGGCACGCAGGCGGCGTTGCTCAAGGAGATGTACGGGATCCCGCACATCTCGACGGGCGACATCCTGCGGCAGGAAGTGGCGGAGGGAACGGAGCTGGGGCGGAAGGCCGAGAGTTACATGGCGGATGGCGCGCTGGTGCCGGACGCGCTCATCCTGGAGATGATGGAAGCGCGGTTGCTCCAGCCCGACACCCGGCGCGGCTGGCTCCTGGACGGTTTCCCCCGCACGGTGGAGCAGGCGGAGGGGCTGGCGACGCTCACGGCCCGCATCGGCCAGAAGGTGGACGCCGGGGTGATCTTGCACGTGGACCCGGAGGTCGTGGTGCGGCGGCTCTCCGGGCGGCGGGTGTGCGACTCCTGCCAGGGCGTGACCAGCGTGCGCGAGGTGCAGGGAGGCGCCTGCCCGCTCTGCGGCGGCAAGCTGTCGCTGCGGCCAGACGACGAGCCCGAGGTGGTGCGCCGGCGCATCATCGTGTTCGACAAGCAGACGCGGCCGGTGTTCGAGTTCTTTCGCCGGCGCTACGACGTGATCGATGTGGACGCCTCGCGAACCATCGACGAAGTGACGGAGGCCCTGCGGCGTGCACTGGACCGATACGATCATCCTTAAGTCGCCGGCGGAGATCGAGCTGATGCGCAAGGCCGGCGCCATCGTGGCGGCGGCGCACGACCTGGCCGCACGTCTGGTGCGGAGCGGGGTGAGCACGCAGGAGCTGGACCTGGCCATCGAGGACCACATCTTGAGCCTGGGCGGGAGCCCTTCGTTCAAGGGGTACCTGGATTACCCGGCGTCGAGCTGCATCTCGGTGAACGAGGAAGTCGTGCACGGCATCCCGGGGCCGCGGCAGCTGCAGGAGGGCGACATCGTCGGCGTCGACATCGGCGCCATCTGGCAGGGCTATCATGGCGACGCGGCGCGCACCTTCGCCGTGGGCCAAGTGAGCGAGGAAGCGCGGCGCCTCATGCAAGTGACGCGGCAGGCGCTCTTGCTCGGGATCGAACAGGCGCGGGTCGGCAACCGGTTGTCCGATATCTCGCACGCCATCCAGACCCATGCCGAGACCGCGGGCTACTCGGTGGTGCGCAGTCTGGTGGGGCACGGCATCGGGCAGCAGCTGCACGAGAAGCCCCAGGTGCCGAACTACGGGCCGCCGGGACGGGGCCCTCGCCTGCGGGCGGGGATGGTGCTGGCGCTCGAGCCGATGCTGAACGTGGGGGCGCCGGAGGTCTACACCAAGACCGATCGGTGGACGATCGTGACCCTGGACGGCCAGCTGTCGGCGCACTACGAGCAGACGGTGGCGATCACCGACGACGGGCCGCTGGTGCTGACAGGCCCGCTGCACACTGGGTTGGATGGAGAGTCGTTTGCCTAAGCAAGAGGGTGTGACGGTCGAGGGTACGGTGGTGGAGGCTTTGCCGAACGCCATGTTCCGAGTGAAGCTCGATAACGAACACGTGGTCCTGGCGCACATTTCGGGGAAGATGCGCATGTACTTCATCAAGATCCTCCCTGGTGACAAGGTCACGGTCGAGCTGTCGCCCTACGACCTGAGTCGCGGTCGGATCACGTACCGCTACAAGTGAAGGCCCGCGGCAAGCCGCCGGCGGTGCCCGTGGAGGAGGAGGGTCGCCCATGAAGGTGCGAGCTTCGATCAAGAAACTGTGCGACAAGTGCAAGATCGTGCGCCGTGAGGGCGTCGTGCGCGTGATCTGCTCCAACCCGCGCCACAAGCAGCGCCAGGGCTGAGGGCTGCTGCGCCCGTCCGGGCCGTGGCCCGGCGGTGTCCGAGAGGAGGACGGCTTTGCCTCGTATCGCAGGTGTGGATCTCCCGGCGGAGAAGCGCGTCATCGTGGCGCTGACCTACATCTATGGCATCGGCCGCAACACGTCGGAGCGCATCCTGAAGAAGACCGGGATCGCCGCAGACGTGCGCGCCAAGAACCTGAGCGACGCCGACACCGGCAAGCTCCGGCAAGTGATCGAGAACGAGTACAAGGTGGAGGGCGCGCTGCGCGGCGAGATCGCCATGAACACCAAGCGACTCATGGACATCGGCTGTTACCGGGGGCTGCGGCACCGGAAGGGCTTGCCCGTGCGCGGCCAGCGCACCCATACCAACGCCCGGACGCGCAAGGGGCCGAAGCGCCGGCCGGGCGCCAAGAAGAAGTGACGCGGAGGTCGCCCAGTGGCTGAAGTTACGAAGAAGAAGAGCAAACCGCGCAAGAAGGAAAAGAAGGCGCTGCCGGCACGTGGCGTGGCCCACGTGAAGTCGACCTTCAACAACACCATCGTCACCATCACGGACCCGACGGGGGCGGTGGTGGCGTGGGCGAGCTCGGGCAAGATGGGCTACAAGGGCTCGCGCAAGGGCACGCCCTTCGCGGCGCAGCTGGCCGCCGAGTCGGCGGCGCGGGAGGTCCTTGCCCAGGGCATGCGCAAGGTCGAGGTGTGGGTCAAGGGCCCCGGGTCGGGCCGCGAAGCCGCGATCCGCAGCCTGCAGGCGGCGGGGCTCGAGGTGAACGGCATCAAGGACGTCACCTTGACGCCGCACAACGGTTGCCGGCCGCCCAAGCGGCGCCGGGTGTAAGGTTGCCGGCCGCCCGCGCGGCGCCCGGTGTCATGGTTTCTCTGGAGGTTCTGTCCGCATGGCTCGGTACACGGATGCGGTCTGCAAGCTCTGTCGCAGGGAGGGCGTGAAGCTCTTCCTCAAGGGCGACCGCTGTTTCTCGGAGAAATGCGCCGTCGACCGGCGGGCGTACGCCCCGGGCGAGCACGGCGCGGAACGGCGCCGGCCGCGCAAGATGTCGGAGTACGGCACGCAGCTGCGGGAGAAGCAGAAGCTGCGCCGCGTCTACGGCGTCTTGGAACGCCAGTTCCGGCACTACTTCGACCGCGCCACTCGGATGGAGGGCGTCACCGGCGAGCGGCTGCTGCAGCTGCTCGAGCGCCGGCTGGACAACGTGGTCTACCGCATGGGGTTCGCCCCGTCGCGGCCGGCGGCGCGGCAGCTCATCCGGCACGGGCACATCCAGGTGGGGCCGCGGAAGGTCAACATCCCGAGCTTCCGGGTGCGGCCGGGCGACGTGGTCGCGGTGCGTGAGCGGAGCCGGCAGCTGAGCCTCGTGCACGAGGCGTTGAAGAGCGCCGAGATGCGGCCCAAGGTCTCGTACATCGACGTGGATCGTGGCAAGCTCACCGGCACGTTCCTGATGCTGCCGAGCCGGGCCGAGATCCCGGTGCCGGTGGAAGAACAGATGGTCGTGGAGCTCTACTCGAAGTAAGGAGAGCCCGTTCGTGCCCGCGCGGGGTGCGCGGGCGGAGTCGAGGCCCGCGGTGGGTCGGCTGCAGCGGGGATGGGCGCGGCAGCGCGGCGCCGGGGGCCGGAAACAGTGGGCCGTTGAGCCAGACGGCCGCACGTTCCCTGAGGAGTCGTCATGAAGTGGAAACCGGTTTTGATGCCCCGGAAGATCGAGCTCGAGGGTACGACGTCGAGCGCGACGCACGGCCGTTTCGTCATCGAGCCCCTGGAGCGCGGCTTCGGCACCACGCTGGGCAATGCGCTGCGGCGAACCCTGCTGTCGTTGCTGCAAGGCGCGGCGGTGACGGCGGTGAAGTTCGACGGCGTGTTGCACGAGATGAGCACGATCCCGGGCGTGGTCGAGGACGTCACCGACATCGTCCTCAACATCAAACAGCTCGTCATCCGCCACCTGGGGGACGAGCCCAAGTGGCTGCGCCTGGAGAAGGAAGGTCCCGGGGTGGTCACCGCGGCGGACATCCAGGCGGATCACGAGATCGAGATCATCAACAAGAACCTGCACATGATGACGCTGGACGAGAACGCCAGGATCCGTTGCGAGCTCCTGGTGGGCGTCGGGCGCAGCTACGTCCCGGCCGAGGCGCACAGCTTCGAGGAAGACACCATCGGCATCATCCCGGTGGACTCCATCTTCAGCCCGGTGCGGAAGGTGAATTACCTGGTGGAGAACACCCGCGTGGGGCAGCGGACGGACTACGACCGGCTGGTGCTGGACATCACCACCAGCGGCGCCACGGCGCCGATCGACGCCATGGGCTACGCCGCCAAGCTCCTCAAGGATCATCTGCAGATGTTCATCCACTTCGACGAGGCGCAGCTCGAGGAGACGCGCGAGGAAGTGAACGAGGAGAACGCCCGCATGCGCGAGCTCCTCATGCGCAGCGTCGACGAGCTGGAGCTGTCGGTGCGTTCGAACAACTGCCTGAAGATGGCGAACATCAAGACGCTGTTCGATCTCGTGCGCCGCAGCGAGGCCGACATGCTCAAGTACAAGAACTTCGGGCGCAAGAGCTTGCGCGAAATCAGCGAGATCCTCGAGGGCATGGGCCTGCAGTTCGGCATGGAAGTGACGCCGTACATGGCCGAGCCCGAGGACAAGGTCACCGCCGTGGAGGCTTGAGGCCATGCGCCACCGTAAATCAGTCGCCAAGCTGGGCAGGACGCAGGCGCACCGGCGCGCCATGCTGCGCAACATGGTGACCTCGTTGCTGCGCCACGAGCGCATCCGCACCACGGCGCCGAAGGCGAAGGTGGCGCGGCGGTACGCGGAGCGCATGATCACACTGGGCAAGCGCGGCGACCTGCATGCGCGGCGCCAGGCGGCGACCTTCATCATCGACGAGACGGTGCTGAAGAAGCTCTTCGACGAGCTGGCGCCCAAGTTCGAGGAACGCAAGGGCGGCTACACGCGCCTCATGCGCACCGGACTCCGCAAGGGGGATGGCGCCGACATGGCCATCCTCGAGCTGGTCACCCAGTCGGAGCCGCGCAAGAAGAAGGGCAACCGCAAGACCTCGGCCCATCTCGCGCCGTTCAAGACGGGGGAGGCCGGGAAGGGCAAGCGCAAGCGGGCGGCCAAGAAGCCCACCAAGGCGTCTCCCAAGGCCTCGAAGGACGCCGGCGAGGGCGCGGCGGCGGGGGCGTAGCCCTCGGCACCGCTCGCGGCCCGTCGACGGGCCCGAGGTCAAGGCTCTGTCGAGCTCATAGGTGTTCGCACTCGGCCCCGCCCTGGGCACTGTTCAGGGCGGGGCTTCTTCTTTCTGAACCAGCTCCTCTGTCTGGCCAGGCTCATGGGTCCGCGTCGCCTGGGGCAGCTACTATGTGCATTCGAACACGCATTTGTCCGGACGCTCGGGCCTCCACGCGCCCACACCGGCGAGTTCTCCCGGCTCGAGCTGCCTCTCGTTGCGGTACCAGGTGGCGAGCTCTTCGCATCCCAAACGCCAATACACATCGAGAGGCGCTCGACCCCAGCAGTGCGCCAATTCCCCGTGCTCTCCCTCCCTGTGGTGGAAG
>Ga0075418_10002056_pt1 | contig 22862 bp, 24 predicted proteins | sample SoiMetdeltSBSDD2_FD_81776 | JGI IMG/M metagenome (GOLD analysis project Ga0075418, IMG submission 81776) | Bulk soil microbial communities from a Populus tree surrounding site in Tennessee, USA - Soil MetaG P. deltoides SBSDD2 | ecosystem: Environmental > Terrestrial > Soil > Tree plantation...
CCAGGGAAGAACTGGTCGCGCTCCTTCATCTCCACCTCGACCTATTCGATACCTACAGCACCGAAACGGAACCACGGCAGTACGAACCATTGAAACGATTCTTCAAAATCTACATTCGTGATTTTCCTGGCGCCAGCGAACTGCGCACTGACCTAATGGCCACCAAAAGCACCGACGAAGCGCGTACACACCTATTGCACATCCCAGACAACTCTGCTATAACGGTAGGTGAAGTTTCAGACACGAAATAAACACGTCGATCTGGCCGCTTGCCTAGCATAGCCCCCACCTCACGCGCGATTTCGCGCCTGTTCTACACGTCGTTATTATTATACGAGTATCACTCGAGGAATTAGCATTGTGTTTACAGCCGCCCGCAGTATCGTCAAAAAATGTGCCCCAGACCTAGCAGGTTACACAAAACAAACTTTTTTTAGAGATCTTGCGGCCGGCATTACGGTCGGTATTGTCGCCTTGCCGCTATCGCTGGCGCTCGCTATCGCCACGGGCGTGCCGCCAATCGTTGGCCTCTACACAGCTGGTATTGCCGGCACATTGGCGAGCCTCTTTGCGGGCTCGCGCTTTAGCATTACCGGCCCGGCAGCCGCCATGGTACCCATTCTGGCGGCCATTATTCAGCAGTTTGGCACCGATAAGCTACTGACCATCACCTTGATAGCAGCTGCTTTTTTGATTGTCTTTGGCCTCGTAGGCGTCGGCAAGATTATCGTGAAGATTCCCGAAAGTATCGTTCTCGGCTTTACCGCCGGTGTAGCAATCGTTATTATCGCTGGCCAACTCAATGCCTTTCTTGGCCTCAGCGGCATCGTGAAGCACGAACATTTCTGGGCCAATTTTCTTGAAACACTGCAGCACCTCTTGACGTTCAGCTGGCCGACGATTTTAATCGGGCTTCTGTCCGTCGCCATAATCGTATGGGGCAACAAGGTCAAATACTTGGCGAAAGTACCGGCAACATTGATGGCCGTCACCGTGGCAACGCTCCTGGTACAGTTTGCCCCATTCCTAGGCGGCGTCCACACCCTATCGGAAGCCTTCGGCGCAATTACCCTTGGCTTGCCGCACATTACCATGCCAACCGTTAGCTTTAGTCCAGATTTCATTTTGCCAGCCTTCAAGATCGCGTTCTTGGTTGCCATCGAAACATTACTGTGCGCCATGGTGGCAGACCGACTCACCAAAACAAAGCACAACCCATCACAAGAGCTCGTTGCACAGGGTATCGGCAACCTTGGATCGGCATTTTTCGGCGGCATTCCTTCCACCGCTGTCATCGCCCGCACCGGTACGGCAGTAAAAAATAACGCCGCCTCGCGCCTGACAGGTATTATTCACGGTGCAACCATACTTGCGTTTTTAGCCGTGTTAGCGCCATTGGCAAACGCCATTCCACTAGCCGCCCTTAGCGCTATCCTCATAGTTACCGCCGTCCGGATTAGCGAATACAAAGAGGTCTTGAAAGCCATTAAAAAACACGCGCTTGACTTCGACCTAACCCTCGTCGTTACCCTGGTGCTCACCGTGTTTACCGACCTTACAATCGGTGTATCCGCAGGCATCATCCTGTATGTTCTGCGCCGCAAAGTCTTTCACCGTGCCATTGAAGGCCGCCGCACACTGATGCGCAGCATGGCTGACGATACGGAAAGTTAACCCCGCGTCTTTCCGGCAATTTAAAACACCCTCTTTTGCAGGGTGTTTTTGCTGCCCGAACTACACTTGGCGATGGTGTCGACGGCGCAGTTCAGCCACTTTCAGCCGTACCGCGTGGCGATCAACCAGCTGATGGGCTTTTTCTAACTCCACTTGGTCTTTGGCGGTGTCACGCATATGAACGGCGCGTTCTAGCGCGGCCTTGCTTTCGGCCTCAATAATGTCTGCGCCGTGGTCGGCTTCATCTACTAGCACTTTCACGCCAGTTTGCGATACCTCGACCACACCGCCACTAATGGCAAAATAGTCCAACGCACTATCGGGGTCGGTTTTTTTGTAACGCACCGCGACCGCGCCCGGCACCGCAATAGTTACCAGCGGTTCGTGGCCAGGAAAAACGGCAATTTCGCCATCCGCGGTTGGGAGTATTATTTCGTAGACCTCTTGGTCAATCTTCGTGCCCAAAAGGGTAATTAGTTGCAAATTCATCTCTTTTAGTATACCAGATTGGCCGCAAAAAGAAACGTTGACAGGGTGGGGAATCGGCGGATAATGAGAGTATGACGACTGACGAAAAAATAGAAAAAATACATACCGTAGTTCCAGCTATGCAACGTGAAGTGCACGAAGTCCGAGATAAGCTCGACGGCAAAGCCGACAAAAAAAGATATCACCGAATTCTTGCCATGCTCGACCGCGAGTCAAAACAGCACGAAATCGAATTTAAATAACCTCCAGCTGGAGGTTATTTAAATGTTACAAGATTCCGTTCCTAGTCTTTCTTTTCGCTCAACGGCCCGGGTGCCATGTAAAACCAACTCTCTGGCTTGCTGTCGTATTTGCCCGCCAGGATGTCTTTGGCGTCGCGAATTGTATCTTCCAGCTTGATGTATACGCCGGGGTTGCCCGTAAACTGCTCGGCAACGTGGAACGGCTGCGCGAAGAAACGCTGCAGGCGACGAGCACGGTTCACAATTTGCTTTTGGTCGTCAGATAGCTCTTCCATGCCCAGGATGGCGATGATGTCTTGCAGTTCTTTGTACTGCTGCAACACACGCTGCACTTCGCGCGCCACGGCGTAGTGTTCCTCGCCCACAACTTCTGGGTCGAGACTGTTACTGCTGCTGTCCAGTACGTCCACGGCAGGATAGATGCCGATTTCGGTCAAACCACGGTTCATCACAATCGTTGCGTCCAAGTGGGCAAACGTCGTCGCCGGTGCCGGGTCGGTAAGGTCGTCGGCGGGCACATACACGGCCTGCACAGAGGTAATCGAGCCTTTTTTCGTACTCGTAATGCGTTCCTGCAAAGCACCCATTTCTTGCTGCAAGTTCGGCTGGTAGCCCACGGCGGATGGCAAACGGCCTAGCAGCGCCGAAACTTCGGCACCAGCCTGCGTAAAGCGGAAGATGTTGTCGATGAATAGCAGCACATCCTTGCCTTCGTCGCGGAACGCTTCGGCCATAGTCAACCCCGAAAGCGCCACGCGCAGACGCGCGCCAGGAGTCTCGTTCATCTGGCCAAATACCAGGCTGGTTTTACCCAGCACGCCAGCTTCTTCCATTTCGTGATACAAATCGTTACCTTCACGCGTGCGTTCGCCCACACCCGCAAACACACTGTTACCACTGTGGAATTTCGCGATATTGTTGATAAGTTCCTGAATCAGCACAGTCTTACCTACACCCGCACCGGCAAACAGGCCGGCCTTGCCGCCCTTAGAAAGCGGGGCGATGAGGTCGATAACCTTAATGCCAGTCTCGAGAACTTCAGCTTTGTTGGACTGCTCGGAAAGCGCAGGAGGTTCACGGTGAATAGGCTCGCGTTTGCTTTTTGGCGCAGGCTTGCCGTCGATAGGGTCACCTGTGACATTAAACATACGGCCCTGCGTTTCAGCGCCCACGGGCACGCTAATAGGGGCGCCGGTCGCAATCACTTCATCGCCGCGCCGCAACCCGTCGGTGCTCGCCAGGGCTATCGCACGCACGGTGCGTTCGTCCAGGTGCTGCGCCACCTCTAGCGCAATAATCTTATCGCCGTGTTTTACCTGTAGCGCCTCGTACATGCCGGGCAGGTTCTTGTTGCCAAATTCCACATCTATCACCACACCCACGACTTGGATAATCTGGCCGGCGCTGGTCTTGTCTTTACTCATCATATCTCCTTTATTCACTCATGGCCTCTACACCACCTGATATTTCTGCTAATTCTTGGGTAATCGCGCCCTGGCGGACTTTATTCATAGCCAGCGTCAGGTCGTCAGCTAGGTCGCTGGCGTTATCGGTGGCGTTTTTCATGGCTATCATTTGCATGCTGTATTCGCTCGCGCGGGCGTCCAATAACGCCTGGAATAGCTGCGCCTCTACCAGCCGATAGGCAACGGCATCCAGCACCGCCGGCGCGCTGGGTTCGTACACCGCGTCGCGCACTTGCGTCGTCACTTCAGCCTCGGCAAACCCCGCCGGCAGTATTCGCTGCACGGTCGCCTGCTGGTTGATACTGCTGATAAACTGGGTGTAAATGACGTCAACAGCGTCCACTTTACCCTCTACGAAATGTGTCTTGGCCGTGTCGAGGATTGCCCGCAATTGGCTGCCGTCCGGCTGGTCGGGCAGATATTCGTAGGCCGCCAACATCGAGGTGTCCTTCAAGCGGGTCGCGAACTGCGATACCTTGCGACCCACGGCAATGGTCGTGTTTTTGATGCCCGCTTTGTCGTCTGCCTGGAGTTCGCGAATATAGGCCTTGAGCGCGTTGCTGGTATAGGCACCCACCAAGCCTTTATCGCTGGCAATCACTATCAGCAGGCGCGTTTTAACCGGTCGGGTTTGGAAAAGCGGGTGCTCGTCGGTGACACCCTGGCCAGCCAAGTACGTCAGCAGCTCGTTGGCAGCTCGGGTGTACGGCGTCGAGGCCTTATCGGCATCTTGCGCCCGGCGCATCTTGCTGGCCGCGACCATTTGCATGGCCTTGGTAATCTGCTTGGTGCCTTTTACCGAGCGAATGCGCGCCTTCAATTGCCGAATTGAAGCCATAGTTAGTCTTCAAAACCTTTCGCAGCACTGATTGCGGCTTTTTTAATCACGCCTAGCAGTTTTTCATCTGGCTTGTCGCCCTTGTTCAGCGTTCGCATGTCTTCTTTGTGGTCGCTCCACAGTTTCGTCAACAGCGCAGCCTGCGCTTCTTTGATTTTCGCAACCGACACCTTGTCAAAAAGGCCTTCGTTCACACTGTAGATACTAGCCACTTGCTCCCAGACGCTCATTGGCTGATACTGGGCTTGTTTTAGCAGCTCGGTCAAGCGTTGGCCGCGGTCGATTTGCGACTTGGTCGCTTCGTCGAGGTCGCTGCCAAACTGCGCAAAGCTCGCCAATTCGCGGAACTGCGAAAGGCCGAGCTTCAGGTGGCCGCTAATACTCTTCACGGCCTTCGTCTGGGCGTCGCCACCCACGCGGCTCACCGACAGACCAGCCGAAATTGCCGGGCGAATACCCTGGTAGAACAGGTCGGTTTCCATGAAAATCTGACCGTCGGTAATGGAAATAACGTTCGTCGGAATGTATGCCGAAATATCGCCAGCCTGGGTTTCGATAATAGGTAGCGCCGTCAGGCTACCCGCGCCGAGTTCATCAGATAGTTTAGACGAGCGTTCCAGTAAGCGTGAGTGCAAATAGAACACATCACCAGGGAAAGCTTCGCGGCCGGGCGGGCGGCGCAGCAACAGCGACATCTGGCGATAAGCCACGGCGTGCTTCGTTAGGTCGTCGTAAATCATCAGCGCGTGCTGTTTGTTGTCGCGGAAATATTCGCCCATGGCAGTGCCGGCGTACGGCGCCAAGTACAGCATAGAGGCTGGGTCGGCAGGGCCAGTCGCAACGATAATAGTCTGTTCCATCACACCTTCTTGTTTCAGGCGTTCAACCAACCGCGCGATCTTGGATAGTTTCTGGCCAATTGCCACGTACACATTCACCACACCAGTTTTTTGCTTGGCCTGGTTAATCATCGTATCAATAGCAATGGCGGTTTTACCCGTTTGGCGGTCGCCAATGATCAGCTCGCGCTGGCCACGGCCAATAGGGAACATGGCGTCGATGGCCATGATGCCAGTCATCAGGGGTTCGTGCACGTGCTTGCGGCCAATCACGCCTACGGCTTCGCGCTCCACCAGGCCGGTGTGCTTGGCTTTGATAGCCGGGCCACCGTCCAGCGGACGACCCAGCGGGTCAACCACGCGCCCCAGTAGTTCGGGGCCAACCGGCACTTCCAGCTGTGTACCCTTCAAGCGCACCGTGTTGCCAGCAGCCACACCCGTGTCGCTACCCAATAGCACGGCACCAATTTCATCTTCCATTAAGTTTAAGGCGAAGGCTTCGACGATACCCGTACTGGTTTCAATCTGAAGCACTTCAGAAAAGCCGGCTTCGCGCAGGCCATGAATCCAGGCTACGCCGTCGCCGACACGCGTCACGACCCCGACACTCTCCAACCCTTCGCGTGTCTCCAATCCCGCGATTGCGTCGCGGAGATTTTTGGATAGTTCAGTTACTGCAATCTCTGTCATTATTATTCCTTCTTATACTTGCTGCGCCTTGAGGGCGGTTAATTTGCGGCGAATCGTGCCATCGAAACGTTTACCGGGGATGTCGACGCGTACGCCGCCCAAAACACTGGGGTCGATGGCTTCGCGTACGGCCAATGTGTCGCCGCCAACCAGTTGGCCAATCGCCTGGCGGAGTGTTTGGTCCAGCGGAAAAGCGCTGGTAATATCGGCCACAACCATTCCTTTTTCAGCCAAAGCGGCCTCGATATCGCGCACCACCAACTCTTGCTCGCGCGTGCGCCGCGTGTCTACCAAAAAGGCCGCCAGTTCATTCAGGGTTTCTTTGGTGGATACGCCGGCCAGTAGCCTGTCGGCCACGCGCAGTGCGAGTTTGCGGCGAGAGATACGCATAGCCATTAGCTCTGCTGCGCCTCCTTGAGTGCGTGGGCAATCAGACTTTCATCTACCTTGGCCGTGACGGTTTTGCCGACAACTTTTTCGGTCGCCTGTGCAACGAGGTTTAGCGTTTCATGCTGCAACGCCTTTTTAGCGGCAACGACATCTTTTTCAATCTGGTCGTGCGCGTCGGCTACAATCCGTTCGGCGCGTGTCTTTGCCTTGTCGCTGGCGGCTTCCGCAGCTGCGGTCGCCTCCTGTTTGGCGGTCGACACTATATCACTGGCCTCACGGCGTGCTTCTTGCAGCAACTTTGCCACCTCTTCCTTGGTAGCTTCGGCGCTCTTCTCAGCCTCCTGCGCAGCCTTGGCGCTGGCTTCGATGTCTGCTTCGCGCTTTTCCAACATGGCGGTTAGCGGCGGATACACAAATTTGGCCAAAAACCACAGCAGCACCAAAAAGGCGATGGTCTGCAATACCAACAGTTTCCAGTCGATTCCCAGCGCCTCGAAAAAGCCCGCCTTTGCCGGTTCGGCCGTTGCCAAGTTGGTGAGTATGCTATTCATGCGAGGCAAGTCCTAGATAAACTTCGCAATAATAGCCACAATGATACCGATGATAGCCAGGGCGTCTACGAACGAGATACCCAAGATCATCATAGTACGAATGTCGTTGACTTTTTCTGGGTTGCGGCCAACAGCGTTTACCGCCGCGTTACCAACCAAACCAGCGCCTAGGGCAGCAAATGCAGCCGGGATAGCGTATGTCAAACCAAATGCTAATTCTTCCATTATTTTCTCCTTATTTGTTACTTTCGATTATATCATTCTCTCGCCGGGACGGCCGCGCGGGCTTTAGGGGAAGGGGAATGAGCGGGGTCATGCGGCTCGTGCGAGCCATGGCCAATGAGGCCGAGGGAAATAAACACGGTGGTGAGCATAAAGAATATGTAGGCCTGGATAGCGCCGATGAAAAGTTCGAAGATGTAGAACGGCGGCAGAGCGGCCACAGCAAAATACTGGGTCAAAAAGGCAACCATCACTAGCAGCACTTCACCGGCAAAGACGTTGCCGAAAAGACGCAAGCTAAGGGCAACGGTGCGCGAGAAATCAGCCACGATTTCCAGGATTCCCTCGAACGCGCCAGCCGGGTCTTTCAGCGGATTGCGGAGGTAGCGGCCAATGTTCCCAAAAAAGCCGTGGACTTTGATGGCGTAGATTTGGCCGGTAATCAGTGTTAAAATTGCCAGCCCAAACGTGGTGTTGAGGTCGGCCGCAAACCCGCGAAAGAGCGGCGTCCCATCAATCGTAATGGGGCCAACAAAGGGCAAAATGCCCATGTAATACTGCGTGATGATGAACAGGAAAAGCGTAATAGGTAGCGGCGCCAACGTGCGAGCGATTTTTTTGTCACCCACCACGTCTTCCACTGTTGCGTACAGGCTTTCATACACCCACACGATGAACTTCACCATGAAGCTACGTTTTTTGGCTTTTTTTACCACATAGGCCGCACGAACCAGCAGGCCAATCAGCAGGGCGTAGCCCAGAATACCTAGCAGCAGGGCGTTAGTAACGGACACGCCCGCAACCGTAAATATTTGTTCGGCGGCCAGCGAAACGTGCGGGCCGGCGGCGTTGGCGAATTGAGTAATGGGAATCACAGGGGTTTCACTTTCTTTAGTTGCATGCGCACCAACCAAACGGCCAGCAGCGCACCGATAACCACACCGGCAATCAGTAGCCACGGCGAGCTATGGAATTGTTTATCAAGCAACAGGCCAGCAATCGTGAGCCCAACACTTGGGACGAATAATCGCCAAGTCGTATCACCGATTGTCGCCAGCATTAAAATAACCGTCGAAGAACTCGGCGGCAGACGGTGATCATCGCCGTTGTTTGGTGATGTTGTCATCTACGTATACACTATAACAGGAGACGTAAGCTTTGCATAGACATGCCGCGGAAAAATAACACAGCACCACATCAGCCATTTCGTTTTGCCAGTAACTGCCGGCAAAAACGGCGGTTTGGTAACGAACGCGAGGCACTAGAGGTGTCAGCATACCAGATGTTGCTGAAGCCAACACTGCAGCTGGGCGTGTACAAATGCGAGCTATGCGGCGGGTGGCATTTGACCAGTTTGCAGCAGAAATGATGCTACAATAATACATAGACGACGGTAGCGAGTGTGCTATACTTAATATAGTAAAGGGGACGACATGAGTGAAGCGAACGATGCAAAAAAAGATGACGCAAAAGTAATTATTTATAGCACTACTTGGTGTGCGTTTTGCAAAACCGAAGAGCAATATTTGGAACGGCTAGGGGTAGGGTACGTGAAAAAAGACATCGAAGAAGATAAAGCCGCCTACGAAGAGCTCATGAGTAAAAATGGTGGCGCATTCCAGGGCGTACCCGTAACCGACATCGCTGGTGAACTAGTACTAGGGTTTGACCGCGCGAAGATTGATGCGACTTTGAAGGCAAAGGGACTATTGCCAGCTGCTGCCTAGGAATACGATGCGACGACCAAAAAACTCCGAGAAATCGGAGGTTTTTTATATTGCACCCGTCTATTCAACCTGCAAGGCTTTGCGCATCCGGTCAATTACGGAGGCCTGCCTGTCGACGCGTTCGGTCTCGTGCGCTACTATCCGTTCGATGTTTTTGACGCGGACGTCTATATTGCCGACCGTTTCCTGCAGGTCGTCAACTTTGTCTTCTAGCGTATCCACGCGAGCCTCTAACTTGTCGAATCGCTCGGTTACTTCGTTGAAGCCTTGACCGATTTGAAGTGTTAAATCTTCGAATCGCTGGTCGATAGAGCTAAACCGCCCATCAATAGCCTCGAAATTCTTGTCGATAGTATCAAATTTCTTATCGGCAGCTTCGAGCCGTTCGTCGATTGTATCGAACCGCCGATCTATAGTATCGAATCGCCGATCGATAGCCTCGAATTTCTTATCTAATCTTTTTTCAGAAGCCTCTATCAGCCCCTGAATCCCCTGCAAGTCATCTTTCGTTAAACTCATGCCTTTAGTATACACCCCCGCCATTCAAACACAAGGGCTATTTGGCGCCCACCTGCACGACCTCGCCGCCAAGCGCATCGCGGAAATACCCGTCGTGGCTGACGTACAATACAGCGCCGGAATATTTGGCCAGGGCGGTTTCTAATTCTTCAATACTGGGCAAATCCAGGTGGTTGGTCGGCTCGTCCAGTATCAGCAGCTGCGGGTCATTAGCCAGCATGGCTATCAATTGGAAACGGGCTTTTTGACCGCCGCTGAGTTTCGACAGGGGGATTCGGCCATCGCCTTCGTTGAACAGATAGTCGCTCATAAGGCTGCGAATTTTGGTCGTACTGATAGGCAGGTTGCGATCGAGGTACATTTTTTCGATAGCGTCCTGGAGGGCAAGCGGGAAATAGGTGGGCGCGACCTCTTGTTCGTAGATGCCGATGCGCATGGTTTTGTCCAGGGTGACGTCACCCGCAAACCGCACAATGTCTTTATCTTGCCCCAGCAGCGCTTTTATCAGCGTGGTTTTACCAGCACCATTTCGCCCGCGAATTTCCATGGCTTCGCCTTCACGCAGGTCGATATTGACGCCGGCAAACAGTGGCACGTCGCCATAGCCCAGGCTCAGGTTTTTGACATTCACCAGCACATGTTTGCTGCGCGATTCATCGGCCTTCAGATTCATGCGAATGTTTTTGGCCTTGAATTTGTCGTACTGTGCGGCGACTTTGTAGTTCAGATTGGCGGCGGATTCTTTGTCTATCCAAAAGGTTGGTTTTTCTTTGGCCTGCAATTCAGCCAGTTCCTTGCGGCTGGTTTCCTCTAGACGTTTGAACTTTTGGATGGTGCCGGGATTGCGGGATTTTTCTTTCAGGCGTTGGTAGTCCAAAACTTTCACCTTCAAGTTAGCGATGCGTTTTTCCACCATTTCGAATTCGTTCATTTGACTACCGGTACTGACGGCGTTTTGCTTGAGATACGCGTCGTAGTTGCCTTTGTAGCTGGCACTGTCGCCATCTTTAAGTTCGATGATTCTATCAACTTCGCGCAGCACGTCGCGGTCGTGAGTAATAACCAGCACTCCCTCGCCAGCGTCTTTTAGCCATTCCACGAATTGCGCCTTAGCCACGTAATCCATGTGGTTGGTAGGCTCGTCCACCAAGGCCAGCTGCGCCTGCGAATGCATGATTTTAATCACTTCCACCAAACGCTTCTGTCCACCAGAAAGGGTAGAGAACTGCCGATGTGCCACGCCGGGCAACTGGAAATTGTCCAGTTCGCGCTCGATTTGTTCTTCTATTTGGTAGAAGCCTTTGTCGTCAAATCGCATCAATGCTTGGGTGTATTCATCGATTTTTTGCATGTCGTCACCCATGGTTTCGGGGTAGGTTTCGATGATATGGCTCAGCTGTGAATATTCCGGCAAACCCGCCAGCACATACTGCAATACCGTGGTATCGCCCATGTCGTGGTGCTCCTGCGCGGTCGCCACCACCACGGTGCCGCGTTTGTATATCACATCACCAGTGAAGTCTTTGTCGGTGCCAGCCAGGATACCAAAAAGGGTCGATTTACCCACGCCATTACGGCCAATCACGCCGACTTTTTCGCTGTCGTCGATACTAAATTTAATCCCGCTCATTAAGATTTTGGGACCAAAGCTTTTTTCGGTAATAGAAATATCGGCAATCATATCTGGTAGATTATAGCACACCAGCCGGCAATGTCGTCTTCTAAACCCTAAGCCTCGCGTGCGGCGACGACCTGTTGGTATACCGCTACTAGTTTGGCGACCTGCTGGTCTTCGGTAAAACGGAGAGCGAGTTTTTTACTGGCGGCGCCGTAAGCTTGGCGTTTTCTGGGGTCGGCCAGTAAGTCGATAATAGCCTGAGCCATACTTTCGGGGGTGTTATCGGCAAATGTACCGTTCACACCCGGCTCCACCACTTCGGACACCAGTTTGTCTATCAGCACTATCGGCAGCCCGGCGTGCGCTGCTTCGTGCAGCACCCACCCCTGGGTATCTACCAGCGACGGGAATGTAAAGACATCTAATGTCGCGTACGCAATTCCCAAGTCTTCGCGCAGCATGGCACCGGTAAAGGTAATCCTATCGGGGTAGCGAGATTGTGCGGCTGCCTGTTCTAACGTTTCGCGGTATTCAAAATCGCCTATAAACAGTAGGCGGGCATGCGGTCGAGCGTCGGCCACAAGCTCCAGGGTGGGTATTAATATGTCTAGATTTTTCTCGGCACCCAATCGCCCCACAAACCCAAACACTTCGTCATCGGGCGCGATATGCCACTGGCTGCGAAAAGCATCAACCTGCGCCTGCGAGGGCAAGGGGATTTTATCGACGCCATTTGGCATCAGCGTTACCTCGTAGCGATAGGCGTCGTCTTTTTGCCATGATTCCAGCTGCTGTTTACTTTTTCGACTCAGGGCAATCACCGCGTCACATTTGCTGTATATGAGCGTCACCATCTTTTCAACGATGTCGCGATTCCATTCGTTCACCTCGCGGCGCGGCCGGTATAGTTTTACAATCTCGCGGATATCCTTGCCGTCGACTTTTATCGTAAAGGGCAGCAACGTCAGCAGCGCCAGCACGCCAGGCAGCACGGCCGGGTAATGTTCGACGAACTCGTAGAGGTCAGTGCAGTGCTGCGCTACCAGGGGCTTGTTCAGTTTATGCGCCGCGTACACGCCCATAATCCCCACTTGTCCGGGCGTAAAGAAATGAATGATGTCGAGATTGAGGTCGCGAACTTGCGCCAAAACGCGCGGCGGAAAAAAGAGGCTTGTATCGTAATCTTCATAAAATGCCCCCTTAATACTGGGGAAGCGAATAACATGTTCGTCCTCGTCGTAGGTGGCCGCGTGCTCGTTGCGGCGAATGGACCGCGCCGGACAAAACACGAAAACCTCGTGCCCCTGGGATTCGAGATGTTTTTTGAGTGATTCCACCACAAAAACGATGCCGTTGATGGATGGACGGTAGGTGTCAGTAAAAAGGCCAATGCGCATGCTGCTATTATACCAGTTGCCGGTAGAGTTTGACGAGTCGCTCGGCGGCTGCAGCACTGTCAAAACGTTGTGCAATTGTACTAGCTTTGGCTTTCCAACGTGCGTACACTTTTGCGTTATCGCGCAGCTGGGTCATGGCGTTGACAAAATCGTCATCCTGGCAGCGCCACACGTCATCTTTAAATGTGTCGTTGTATTCCGGCAAATCGCGCGTCACAATAGGCAGGCCTGCCCCGGCCGCCTCTAGCACGCACATCGGGTGGTTCTCTTGCTCGGCCGGCAGGCAAAACACATTCGCCGCCGCCAGATAATCTGCCACTTGTTCGTGCGGAATCACCCCTGTAATTTTCAAATTGCTCGGTACTTCGTTGATGAGCCGCTGCATACTCGCGTAATCGGCGCCTAGCTGTTTAAAAGGAATGCCACCCACCCATATAAACGACACGTCGGGCATGGCCTGCGCCATTTTCACAAAGATATCCAAACGTTTGCGCGGCTGCACCTGGCCGTTGCCCAGCACCACCCAGCTGTCGTCGCGAATTTGCAGCCGTCGCCGCGCTGCGGCTTTTTGTTTGGCGGTAAATTCGTAGCGCTGCATGTCGATGGTGTTGTAAAAAACTTCAATTTTCTTTTTCGGCACGTGCAGGTCGCGATGCAAAATATCCGCCACTGTTTGCGACACAGCTAACACTTTGTCGGCTTGGTTGTAGTACCATTGCATATACCAGCTAGCCGCAAAGCGCCAGTATTTTGCCAGAATTATGGAGCCTACAAACGACGCCGGTACCACGTGTGCCGACACTACCTTGGCCGGGCCTTTTTGGAACAACTTGCGCCAAGTGCTCGTCCCAATAGTGTGCATATGCACCACGTCGCAGTCTGCCGTGCGGCCAAACTCACCACGAATAACCTGCACGTCGTTGCGTTTTTCCAGTGCCGCCGCAATTTCCACATAGGCGGTATGGACGCCGTGACCCTGCACCGAAATATCGCTTTCAGAGACCATATTTACCCGAATTTTTTTCATCTTTTCTAGTGTACCATGGTTTTTAAAATGACATCCGCGACTCGCTGTGGCGACTCGATAGGCAACAGGTGACCGCCGGCTAAAAAGACGACTGGCGACGAACCAAACACGGCTTCCATATCCAGCGAATCACGCTGCCGAGCGGTCGTATCGCCCAGCCCGCACAGCACCAGCACCACCGTGCCGTCGGCTACCTGTTGATAGGCCGAACTGTCCAATATCAAATCCACCAAGCCTGCCTGAAAGATGGTTTGTCGATAGTTTGGACGTGATTGCCGCCCCACCCAACGAATCCGCCGTAGCGCATCGGGCGTATGCACCTTGGCGAGCGCCATGCCGCGCAAATACACCAACACGCGCCAATTGTATATCAGCGCCCAAAAGGCTGCCGAACGCATAATGACTCGCGCATACCGACCGTACATGTCACTAGGGGTTGGCACAGGATTCAACAGCTTCGAACCATTGCCGCAAGGCCGCCGCGTTGGGCAGCGGCAGCATATCACTGTCGCCATGCCCGGGCAGCTCGACGATAGCTATTTGGTACTGTTGCACCAGTTCGGTCGCCAGCGGCACCATGCCTGAATGGTCGCCGCTAATGCCGTGCACCATCACAATCAGCGGTTTGTCGCTGCGGGTGTGCCACACACTCGCAATATTTTCGCCATGGCGAATTTCAATTCGTTTTAAGTTTTTCGCATCCCAATCGCGGTAATCCATATGCTTACTATACCAGCTACTGAGCCGAAATGGTCGTTCCGACAGCCTCGCCAGCCGCCGCTCTGGCAATATTGCCGTCTTTTAGCAGCTCGAACACCACGATTTGCTGAGCGTGGTCGGCTGCCAGCGCTATGGCCGCCTTGTCCATAACGCGGATCTCAGGCTGCTCGACCGCCTGTTTCAAGGTGATTTTTGCCAGTTTTTTGGCGTCAGGATTCGTCGCAGGGTCGCCGTCGTAGACGCCATCTACCTTGGTGGCCTTAAATATCGCATCGCAATCCAATTCCAGCGCCAAGTTCACAGCCGCCGTATCGGTTGTTAAATACGGCCGGCCAATGCCGCCGCCAACTATAACCACGCGTTTTTTAGCCAAATGAGAAAGCGCCCGCCGGTGCGTAAATTGGTCGGCTATTTGGTCGGCCACAATATTCGTCAAAGCACGCGCTGGCACACCGGCCGCGTTGAAAACATCTGCCAACGCGAGGGAATTAATCAGCGTACCCAACATGCCCATATTGTCGGCCGTCACGCGCTCAATCCCGCCGCCAGCCAGCTGCGCGCCCCGCACATAATTACCGCCGCCAATCATCAGCACTACCTCGGTGGCCTCAACCTTTTTCACCTCATTGGCTATCCACATAGCCCGCTGGGTGTCAAACCCGCCATCAAATTTGCCCTGCAACTGTTCACCTGAGAGTTTGAGTAAAATGCGTTTGTACATGGGGTTAGTATAGGGGAATATGGCCGCAAATTGAAGAGCCGCCCACTCTCACCCGCTTAATGCGGAGAGAGTGGGCGGCACCCCTACGAGACTATTGCCGGAAAGCGACAGGCCTGAACCTCTGCGCATCCCATGCGGGATGAAGCCACTTCGGATCGAGCCTGTACACGCCGGGCGCAGTCCAGAGATTGCCCCGCGTGACATCAGCAGCAACAAGTGTCGCCCAGACGAGTACGCAAATCAAAATCGACATCACATACCAGCTCCACCAGCCCCATACTGCAAGCAACGGGACACCCACGCACACCAATCCTCCGAAGAGAACCGGATAGGTGACAAAGTCGTGCGCCAACTTAGTGGGAGAGAGTAGTGCTTGGCCTGCGCCAACCACCCGGTAGCCCTTTGTGTCGAGAGCGTGGAAACCTGCCCCCGCCAAAAGGCCGATGGCCAGGCTTGCGACAATCCACGAAGGTGACCTGCTCCAGTGATCGGCCGGCATTTTGCGCCAAGCAAGCGCCGCCAGGGCGAACGCCGTAGTCAAAGCGAGTGAATCGCCAATTGCGAAGGCCCAGCTCTGCCGACCAAGGTCGAAGATGCTGAAACCGCGCCCCTCCAAAGTCAGCGCCAAGCTGGCCAAAAGGATAGGTGAGGCCAACAGCACCACAAGCGGCGGCATCCAGAAATTGCCCCGCTGCACAGCGACAATGAGACCACCGTACATGAAAATCATCCAAAGCGCAAGACAACCGTAAAGACCGAGTTGTCGATACACTATACTCCAATCGTAGGAGGAACCGAAACGACCCTATAATGAGCCGAATCATGTAATGTAGTATACTATAATATTCTAGTTTGTCAAATCCTAACCTCTGGTATAATAATAGCTACAAATGCCCGCAAAAAAGAAACCAACCGCCAAACCTTCCTCCGTCCTCAACCGCCGGGCGCGCTTTGATTACGAACTAGGCGATGAAATAGTCGCTGGGCTGGTACTGACCGGCCCCGAAGTGCGCGCCGCTCGCGATGGTCACATCCAGCTCAAGGGCTCGTTCGTCACCGTCAGAAACGGCGAATTATGGCTCAACAACGCCAGCTTCAGCCTCAAACTCAACCAACGCGGCGACCCCAACGCCCGCACTATCGACACCGAGCCGCGCAAATTGCTCGCCAGCCGCAAACAAATAGACACGCTAGTGGCGCGCAAACAAAGTGGCATGTCTATCGTGCCAACGAAACTATTAACCGCCGGTAAATTCATCAAAATCGTCATCGCACTAGGTAAGGGCAAGAAGAATTACGACAAACGCGAGACACTGAAGCGCCGCGACCAAGAGCGCGAATCGAACCGTGCTATCAAGAACGCTTTTTGATATAGTAAAGACATATGAAAATCTACTCCTGGAACATCAACGGCATCCGCGCGGTCGTGAAAAAAGGCCTGTTTGTGCCATTTATCGAAAAACATCAGCCGGACATTTTGTGTCTGCAAGAGACCAAGGCGGAAAAAGGACAGGCTGAAATCGACCTGGCGGATTACCACGAATATTGGAGCTCGGCCGAAAAAAAGGGTTATTCCGGCACGGCTATCTTTAGTAAAACCAAACCCCTCAACGTCTTGATAGGATTTGCCGATGATATCGCAGCCAAACACGGCCTGGTGGCCGACAGCTACGGCGACCCCGCGAAAGAGGGCAGGGTTATTACCGCCGAATTCGAGAAATTTTACGTCGTGACGGTTTACACACCCAACAGCAAAGGCGACCTCAGCCGCCTAAACCTGCGCCACACCCAATGGGATCCGGCCTTTTTGGAGCACTGCCAGAAACTGGAAAAAACCAAACCCGTCATATTCTGCGGCGACCTGAACGTCGCCCACACCGAACTAGACCTCGCCAATCCGAAATCAAACGTCGGCAAGCATGGCTTCACCAATGAGGAGCGGGCGGGCTTCCAAAACTTCCTCGACCACGGTTTCGTTGATACATTCCGCATATTCACCCCAGAGGGCAATCATTACAGCTGGTGGACTCACTGGGCCAACGCGCGCGCCCGCAACGTGGGGTGGCGCATAGACTATTTCTTGGTGTCGCAAGCGCTCAAATCGCACATCAAAGCAGCCGACATTCACCCCGAAGTGATGGGCAGCGACCATTGCCCGGTCAGTATTACGCTGGATATCTAGCATGGAGCATCCGTACTGGCGCCGGCAAACCGCAGAAAAACCATTGTTTCCCAATGTAGAATGGAGCAAGCCCGAACAGCGCGCGCTGGCGGGTCGGCTGGGGATTATCGGCGGCAACAAACTGGGTTTTGCCGGTGTGGCCGAGGCATACAGCACCGCACTATCTGCCGGGGCAGGGGATGTACGCGTGCTGCTGCCCGACGTGCTGCGCCGAACGATTCCCACCAACATCACCGATACGGTTTTTGGCGCTACTAATCCTTCGGGTAGCCTGGCGCGCGACGCTCGCCCGGAAATGCTGGCGTTAGGCGAGTGGGCAACCGGCATTTTGCTGGCTGGCGATGCCGGACGCAACAGCGAAACAGCCATTGTGTACGAAGATTTTCTGCGCGACTACACCGGGCCCCTTACCATCACACGCGACGCGGTGGATTTAATCAAAAATAGCAGCCAGGCCATCATAGACCGACCCGACACCGTGCTGGTGGTGTCGTTTGCCCAGCTGCAAAAATTATTTCAAAGCGTGTACTATCCCAAAATCTTAACCTTTAGCATGCAGCTGACCAGCCTGGTTGAGGCCGTGCACAAATTCACCATCACATACCCCGTTACTATCGCCGTCCTACATAAAGACCATTTCCTGGTCGCCAGCGGCGGGGAAGTGACCACCACAGAATGGACCAACCCCATGGCCATTTGGCGCGGCATCACTGCCGCCAAGGCTGCGACCTATTGGCTGTGGCACCCCAAAACACCCCTTGCTGCCATTACGGCAAGCATCGCCCAACCCAGTAACTAGTAAATAGTTTCCTGGCGGGGGATTTGCACCTCCACCGGCACGCTGCTGTTCGTAGTGGTGCCATTGCCCAGTTGGCCATTGTTGTTGCGCCCCATGGCGTACACTTTGCCGTCGTCGCCAAGGATGAAGGCGGTATATTCGTCGCCGTTTGCCAAGGCTACGGCTTTTACGCCAGCAGGCAGTTGCACTTTCGCAAATGTATTATTGCACGACCCTAGCGCCGCACCCGTGCCCAATTTGCCGTAGGTGTTGTCGCCAGCCGCGTACACATTACCAGCAGTCGTAATAGTCATCGTGGAATTCATCTGATAGCCCGCCTCGTTATTGAGCGTCAACAGCGAAACCTCACCACCCAATGGAATAGGGCTATTCCATTGTCCGGTCACCGTTCCGCAAGTTCGCCCCGTCTGACCATGTGCATTCGCGGTACCACCCGAGCAATAGAAATCACCACTTGAAACAGGAACACACATACTGTGCACTTGGTTGCCCTGCTGTCCAACACTAATCATCGACTTCACCGGAAAGCCTATTGAGCGCGGAGTCGTATAGCAGGCATAACCGCCACACGGCCCAGCAGCCCGACCGTCATTTGCATTTCCAGCGCCACCCGAACCGCTCATCCACATAGTACTACCGGCATCCAGAAAGAACACCCCGTCGACACCAGCGTGATATGGTAATTTAATGTCAGCAACTATGGGTGCGCCGGGTATTATAGCTCGGCCAGGAGTTGATTTGCCAATACTGACGGTGATCGTGGTTGTTCCTTGCCCTAGTTGGCCAAAATCATTATCACCCGCACAATACGCCTGGTCATCAGACGCAATCACACAAGTAAACCTATCCTGGTTAAATACTTTTTTCACGGTCAGCGACGAAGCTGAGCCAGATACCGGCCCTGGGCTTGCTAAGTCGAGTCGAAATTTAGTCGGTGAGGCAAACGGAACGAAAGCACCAGTGTTAATAGCATTACCCAGACCGCCCGTGTTATTTGGCCCCGCACAATACGCCTGATTATCCGACGCAACCGCGCAGACAGAATCTGTGCCATAGCCATTGACCCCATTCTGCGATCCACTGAGTGCCGTCAACCCCGCCGGCAAACCGAAGAGTGTCCATCCCGTTCCGGGCGTCGCAGGCATCAACCCTGGTGTACTCGCACCAGACGTACCTCGACAATACAACTGGTCACCTAGAGTATCGTGCGTTGCAATAATACACAGAATACTCGCACCCTGCCCAGAATTCATCACCTTCTTCACCTTATTAGTACCTGACGGAAGGGCAATCTTGGCCGGCAAGCTAACCGTCGTACCCATCGAAAGATCACCCAGTTGCTGTCCGGCATTATCACCCCAGCCATATAATGTTCCGTTGCCAGCAAGCATATATCCATTGTGGCCGCTATACCCCGAGCCAAAACTCGGATCTTTCCAGCCAGCCCCGCCGGCTATTTGCGGAAAGTCGTTGTATCGTATATTTTCAGCGGCAACATAGGTATATGTCCGCCACACTTGGCTGGGATTTGAAGTTCGTACCAACTGCACAGTACCAGTGGCTGTAATGCGCAGCGTGCCACCCACCCCGGCAGGAGGAGGCGGCGGAACGCTAAACGACGACCGCACATTGCCGCTATTAATGACGTATGCAGGAGTCGTGTTTGGACCACCACTACAGTTCGAATTCGGAGTCACGGGGGCGGTCCATCCAGGAACAGCATAATTATAATATCGCAAACATGCCCGCACCACTGCCAACCCCGATTCCGCCGCCTCGCGCGCCTGCTGGTTATAATACTGCCCGGCCAGGGTAGTGGTAATAGAATTGACCGCCGTCACCGAGGTAATAAGCACTGTCAGCATTATTAACGACGCAATAATGACCGTTGGCAACGCAAAACCATCAGTTCTAAGCATAGGCTTCATAGGGTTATGATAGCACTGGTTGGGGCGGGGGACAAGCCAAGCCACCAAAGAAATGAGAGACCAACAAAGGTCTCTCATTTCTTTGGTACCGCGAGCCGGACTTGAACCGGCACGAGCTTGCGCTCACAAGATTTTGAGTCTGGCGTGTCTACCGATTCCACCATCGCGGCGTGTGAATAGTAGTTGCTACCGATATATTGTACAATAGATAGCAGTAGGAATCCATAGATGAAACCAGATGATCCAAACAACAGGCGAGTGGGCACGCCGCTAGTACCGCAGCGATCACCCCTTCAACCCTCGCCACCAACGCCAGGCACCGCGGCTCAATCGGCCGTGGCTGGTATCGCGCGCAGTCAATTAGACAGCATTTATAACGGCAATACCACCACACCAACCCCTCAAACTACCCCTGTTACACCACAGGAAACACCCACTGCGCAGCAACCCATCGCCGCCGCTAACCCCTACGAACGCACCCACACACAGCACGCTCAAATTCAGCCTCAGCAGTGGCAGCAATACCACAGCGCCTGGCAAGATTACTACCAAAAATACTACGAACGGTATTACATAGGCCAAGTTCACCATGCGCGCCAGGCCCTAGCGGCAAAAGTAGGCGAGGCAACACAGCCGCAAACAGCCGAACCCCAAGCACCCGAAGCCATCACCCGCAACGAAGCCTTGTACGAACTCCACGGCAAACTGATACGCCAACTACAAACATCCGCCACCAAGGTGCGAAAAAGTCGTCATTTCGTGCCCATCACCGCCGCAATCGGCATTATGCTACTGTTCCTATTCCTGCAGTACAACCGTGTTCTTTTTGCCAATGTTGAAGCCTACATTAGCCCCGGTAACATCGACCCGGCCAATATTATTGTCGACCCCTCTACTAATACCGCAGTCAGCCCCGACCCCAAGCTTATTATCCCCAAAATAAACGTCGACGTGCCGGTTGAATACAACACCACCCCCGATTACAACGCCCAAATGAAAGCTATGGAAAATGGCGTCGCATGGTTTGGCATCCCGGGCGCCAACAGCCGGCCAGGGCAGGTAGGCAACACCGTATTGTCGGGGCATTCCAGCAACGACATCATCGACAGTGGCAACTACAAATTCATCTTCGCCCGGCTAGACCAACTCACTACCGGCGACACCATTTATATTAATTACGAAAGCAAGCGCTACACCTACACCGTGACGAAAAAGGAAGTCGTGAAGCCAACCGAGGTCAATAAACTCGTATACACCACCGACAAGCCGATGCTGACGCTCATCACTTGTACACCCATTGGCACCGCGCTCAACAGATTACTCGTCACTGCCGAACAAGTGAGCCCAAGCCCCAAAGACGCCGCAGCCGCACCAGACACCAGCACCAGCGGCGACACGGCAGCCATCCCTGGCAATTCACCCACCTTCATCCAGCGACTTTTCGGCGGCGGACAATAACTACGGTAAAATCAACCGCACTCGCGACAGGTGAAATTTGCCGTCCGCCGACTGCGAAACACCATACACATAGCGGCCATTCGCGCTCAGTGTCACGCTCTGTCCTGGCACCACCGGCATAATATCATGCTGATTCGCCCCGTCGAATTCATACAATCGCACCGTACCGTCGCGGTCGCTCCACAGCATATACTCGTCCAGCCACTGCAGCTGTTTGCCGACAGCCCCCGCACCTTTTAGCGTCGTCGTGGTTGTTTTTTGCAGCTCCAGGTCGTATGTCATATACGTCGCACCTTGCTGAGCCAGCACGAACCGGCCATTTTTCGTTACCGACAAATACTGCACGCCGCCAGGCACAATCATACTGGCATTGACCTGCATCTTTTTCTGCCAATCACCGTTCAGATCACCCTTGATAATCTCGACGCCCTCGCCATACGCAATCGCAACATACGTGTCATTGAAATATTCGCCCACCCCCAAATGCAGCGGTAAACTACCTTGGTCGGTGTACGTGCGCACGATAGTCGGCGCATCGGCACCATCTTGGTACAGCCCTACCGAACGCGCCTTGGTCGTTTGGTCTAATTGCGTCGTAAACACAATCGTGTTCCGGCCGTAAACCGAAAATTCCGCCACATTCGTCACTAGTGGCCGCGAAATTTGCAGCGCGCCAATATCAATCTTGCGCACATCTTGACCGACCTGGGCATATAAGATAGTGCTGTTGTCACCGCTAAACACAGGCTTGGTCATATCCGTACCCAGCAATTTTGTGATATTTTTCGTTTGCGCAACGTTTTGCGTGTCGACAACCAACCATTCTGTCGCGCCCGGGTAAACGTGCTGCGCCAAAAGATAGCGACTGTCGGCGCTCCACGCGTCCAGCGCAAACTGGTGACTGGCGCCCGCAGGTGGGTGCGTGTAACTCGTGGCCGGCAATTCCAACGTTGTTGTTTTTACACTGTCCTGTGAAATATCTTCTAATCGTATCGTGGCCGACGCCGCCGATTCCTGAACAGCCATCCATTTTTTATCTGGCGAAACAGCCGTACCAGCCACCGACGCAAACTCAGCAACCTCGGCCGGCTTGAGTTCGGCAGGAATAAGACGTGCGTAATTGAGCCACAGCACGCTCCCCGGCACCACCGTAATAGACTTTTGCCACTGTTGGTAGCCCGATTTTGCCATCGTCACAAAGTGCTGACCAGCAGTCATGGTCGTTTTTGACGACGTTTTTGTGCCAAAACTCGCGCCGTCTATGGTCACATCAGCACCACTAGGCAGCGATTCGAACTGCACCAGGCCACCCTGTTCAATTCTGCCATCTTGCCGGTTAAACTGGTATCCCAAAATAATAAACAC
>Ga0075418_10002057_pt1 | contig 22855 bp, 24 predicted proteins | sample SoiMetdeltSBSDD2_FD_81776 | JGI IMG/M metagenome (GOLD analysis project Ga0075418, IMG submission 81776) | Bulk soil microbial communities from a Populus tree surrounding site in Tennessee, USA - Soil MetaG P. deltoides SBSDD2 | ecosystem: Environmental > Terrestrial > Soil > Tree plantation...
ACGGGACCGGTGGCGGCCATCCATCTCGGCCTGCCGTCGCCGGCAGGCTCCAGCGGCCTACCCGCAGGCTCGGGCGGGCCACCCTCGATCGCCTGCGCAGGCCGCGACGCCGAGGCGCGCGGCCCTTTTGGCCTTGCTCCGGGTGGGGTTTACCGAGCCACCCCGGTCACCCGGGGTGCTGGTGGGCTCTTACCCCACCGTTTCACCCTTACCGGCGGGTGGACACCCGCCGGCGGTCTGCTTTCTGTGGCACTGTCCCGCGGGTCGCCCCGGGTTGCCGTTAACAACCACCCTGCCCTGTGGAGCCCGGACGTTCCTCGGCGGCGGGGGACGAAACCCCAGCCGACGCGACCGCCCGGCCGACTCGTCCGTCGTACCCCCATTCTACGGACGGCCCGGAGCGGATAGCCTTCACCGGCGATGGATCTCACAGACGCGGCCCTGCTGGTGGTCGCCGGTCTGGGCGCCGGCACCGTCAACGCCGTCGCCGGCGGCGGCTCGCTGGTGACCTTTCCGACCCTGCTGGCGGTCGGTCTGCCGTCGATCCCGGCGACGGTCACGAACTCGGTCGCGGTCTGCCCGGGGTACCTGGCCAGCGTGTACGGCAGCCGGACCGACCTGAAGGACCTGGCCGAACACAGCGGCCGCCGGACCCTGCTCAGGCTGATCCCGACCGTCGTCGCCGGTACGGCGATCGGCTGCGCGCTGCTGCTGAACACCCCGACGAGAGCGTTCGACCTGGTGGTGCCGTTCCTGGTGCTGGGCGCGACCGCGGTGCTGGCGCTCCAGGAGCAACTCAAGCGAGCCGTACTCCGGCCGCACGACATGTCGCCCCGCCGGCGGACCCTGGCCCTGCACCTGGCGGCCGGCCTCGGCGCGGTCTACGGCGGGTACTTCAACGCGGCCCTCGGCGTCATGCTGGTCGCCGCGCTGGGGCTGGCGATCGACGACTCGCTGGCCCGGGTCAGCGCGCTCAAGAACGCGGTATCCGCAGTCGTCGGTGTCGGCGCGGTGATCGCGTACGCCGCCTTCGGGCCGGTGAACTGGGCCGCCGCCGCGGTGCTGATCCCCGCGACGCTGATCGGCGGGTACACCGGCGCCCGGCTGGCCCGCCGGCTCCCCGGCCGGATCCTCCGCGTGGTGATCGTGGTGTTCGGCGTCATCGTCGGGATCGCCCTGCTGATCCGCGCCCTCCGATGACGCCGAACGAGCCACGAACCACTCAGCGCAGCAGCGCCGCGATCGTCCGGGTCAGGGTCGCGTCGGTGTCGTCGGCGTCCAGCGACCACACCATCGAGCCGCCGAGCCGCTGGCTCCGGATGTAGAGGCACTTCTGGGCCACGACAAGCGGATCGTCGAAGGTCCAGAGGGTCGTACCGTTGAACAGCCAGGCGTGCCCGGCCCGGAAGTCCCGGTGCACGGTGTACCCGGCCGACGGCAGCCCGGCGAGCACCTTGTAGTCCTCCGACCCCGGCTCCCAGGTTCCCGGCGCGGCCCCGGTGGACGGCTGGAACAGCCCGTCGCCGCCGCCCGACACCCCGGTCCAGCCGCGGCCGAAGTACGGGATGCCGACGACCAGCTGGCGGCGCGGCGCACCGCGGGACAGGTACGCCTGCACCGTCTGGTCGACGGTGAAGTCCGGGCCCGGCGGCGCCGCGGCCGGCCGCCGCAACGCGGACTGCTGGTTGGTCATGGTCTCCCAGGGACCGTGGAAGTCGTACCCTTGCAGCGTCGCGAAGTCCAGGTTGCGGAAGACGCGCCGCACCTCGATGCCGGCGTCGATCGCGCCCGGATTCGCCGGCAGGAACGCGGACAGCTCCAGCTTCCGGTTGACCGAGCGGCCGTACGCGTCGAGCTGCCGGCGGAACTCCGCCACCAGCGCGGTGAAGTTCTCCCGGTCGGCCGGCCGGATCACGTTGTCCGGCTCACCCGGCCAGTTCGGCCACTCCCAGTCCAGGTCGATGCCGTCGAAGACGCCGTACGCCGAACCCGGCCCGCCGCTGCCACCGTCCAGCACCGGCAGGTTGCCCTCGAGGAACAGGTCGATGCAGGAGGAGACGAACGCCGCCCGGTTCTCCGGCAGGGCCGCGTTGGAGAAGTACGTCGACCAGGTCCAGCCGCCGAGCGAGAGCAGCACCCTCAGGTGCGGGTGCTTGCGCTTCAACGCCAGCAGCTGCCCGAAGTTGCCGTTGAGCGGCTCACCCCAGGTGTCGCCGACGCCGTCGACGGAGAGCTCGGCCGGTACCGGCCGCTGGTAGTCCGCCCATGCGTCGCCCTGCCCGGGGATGTTCGCCTCGAAGCAGCGGCCCTCGGCGCTGACGTTGCCGAACGCGTAGTTGATGTGGGTGAGGCGGGCGGCCGCCCCGCTCGTGTCGAGGTTCTTGACGTCGAACGCCCGTCCGTAGATCCCCCACTGGGTGAAGTAGCCGACCCGGCGGAACCCGTCCGGCCCGCCGTGGGCGGCCGCCGCGGCCGGCATTCCGGTGATTGCCAGACCCAGCGTGAGCGCGAGTACGCCGACCCGCGCGAATGCCTTTCTGCGCATGAACCCTCCCTGGGGTCCAAACTGTGAGGAAACTTTCCTGATTGACGAAGCTATGCCGCAGCGGCGGGCGGGTCAAGACGGCCGAACCCACCGGCAACTCGACGGCAGCTGGCGGTTGCTCGGCCGGGACGGCGCGCTGGCCGAGATCGACGCGGCCGTCGACCGACGGCATACCGCACCAGATCACCATCTTCCTGACCGGCGCGGCGGTGCTCGCCCTCGCGGCCGGCTCAGGAATCTAGGGCCCGGAGCCCAGATGCCCGGACTCGTTGACGGTACGTACCGCGACCCCGCCATCGGCCCAGTAGTCCACGATGGAGACTCCACACGGGTCGAGGTAGAGCCGGTGCAGGAAGTCGTCGGTGGCGGCGAGCGCGTCCCGCAGCAGTAGCTTGATCGGTGATACGTGGGAGACCACCGCGACGGTCGCCTCCGGGTGACGGGACCGGATCGAGGCGACCGCGCGCTCCGTCCGGGCGGCGACGTCCACAAAGGACTCACCACCCGGCGGCGCGGCCGACGTCGAGGCGAGCCACGCCTCCAGCTCCGCCGGCCAGCGCGACCGTACCTCCGCGAAGGTCAGCCCCTCCCACTCGCCGAAGTCGCACTCGATCAGGTCCGGCTCGATCACCACCGGAGCACCGGAGAGCGCGGCGGACAGGAGGCGGGCGGTGGCCGTACACCGGGACAGCGGTGAGGTGACGACGGCCGCGACCGGCGCGTGGGCGGCCACCCGGCGGGCGGTGGCCTCCGCCTGGGTCACCCCGCGTGGCGACAGCGGTACGTCGTGGCGGCCCGAATAGCGACCACCGGCGTTCATCGCGGTCTCCCCGTGCCGGACCAGGATCAGCCGGGTCGGCGGTTGCGTCCGGGGCTCCCAGCTTTTGGGCCCGGGCCGGTCTCCCCGCCGGCAGAACCGCCAATCGAACCGCCGGCGGAACCGGCCGCCGCGTCCATCGCGGCGTTGGCGAGCGCGTCGGCCCGCGCGTTACGGGCCCGCGGTACCCAGGTGAACGTCACCGACTCGAAGCGCCGGACCAGCGCGGCCGCCTGCGCGGCGAGCGGCCGCAGCCCGGGGTGCTTGATCTGCCAGCGCCCGGACATCTGCTCGACCACGAGCTTGGAGTCCATCCGCACCTCGACCTCGACCGCACCGAGGTCGGCGGCGGACGAAAGGCCGGCGATCAGGCCGGCGTACTCGGCGACGTTGTTCGTGGCGACGCCGAGCGACTCGGACCGTTCGGCGAGCACCTCGCCGGTGTTCGCCTCGTGGACCACGGCACCGTAGCCGGCCGGACCGGGGTTGCCCCGCGCGCCGCCGTCAGCCTCGACGACCACCCGCAACCGTCGGCCCCTCACAGCCCGGACTCCGCCGTGCGTACCAGGATCCGCCGGCACTCGTCGCAGCGGACGACCTCGTCCGGAGCGGCGGCGCGGACCCGGGCCCGCTCGCTGCCGGAGAGTTCGAGCCGGCATCCCTCACACCGGCCCGCGCGCAGCAGCGCGGCGCCCACGCCGCCGGCGTGTTCGCGGATCTTCTCGTAGAGCGCGATCAGGTCCGCCGGCAGGTCCGCCACCAGCGGCTGCCGGCCGGCGAGCCGGAACTCCTCGTCCTTGCCGATGTCGGTCAGCGCCTTGTCGCGCCGGGCCTCCGTCGCGGCGAGCTGTTCCGTCACGGTCGTCCCGCGCCGCACCGTCTCGTCGAGTACGGCGGCCGCCGACTCCCGCTGTTCCATCAGCTCCAGCTCGGCATCCTCCAGTTCGGACTGTCGACGTTGGAGGGAGAGCAGCTCGTGCTGCAGCGCCTCCAGCTCGCGGGCCGGCCCGGTACCGATGTCGAGCCGCGCCTGGTCCTTGTCCTTGCGGGCGCGGACCTGGTCGACGTCGCGCTCGATCCGGGCGATGTCGCGGTCGAGGTCGTCGACGGTCACCTGTGCCCGGACCCGTTCCTGGTCCAGGGTGGATGCCTCGCGCCGCAGCCGTTCGACCTCGCCCAGCTCGGGCAGGTGCCGGCGGCGGTGGGCCAGCTGGGCGAGCGCCGTGTCGATGGCCTGCAGGTCGAGCAGGCGGCTTTGGGCGTCGGGGTCGGCCTTCACATCTGCTCCTGGGTCTGCGCCGCGTGCAGCGTCCACGGGTCGGTGTCCACATCGGAGACCACGGCGGTGACCCCGACGGCGGTACGGAGGAAGTCGGCCAGGTCGTCGAGCCACGGCCGCTCGGTCGCCCAGTGCGCGGCGTCCAGCAGTGCCGGCCCGCCGTCGGCGACGGCGTCGCTGGCCGGGTGGTGGCGCAGGTCCGCGGTGAGGTACGCGTCGACCCCGGCCGCGGCCGCGTCGGCGAGGAACCCGTCGCCGGCTCCGCCGCACACCGCGACGGTCTCGATCCGCTGGTCGGGGTCGCCGGCGGCCCGGATCCCCCAGGCGGTCGGCGGCAGCGCGGTGGCCGCGTGCGTGGTGAGCTCGGTGAGCGTCATCGGCGCGGGCAGCCGGCCGATCCGGCCGGTCCCCCGGCGGGGATCGTCGGCGGACGGGCGCAGCGGGCGCAGGTCCCGCAGCCCCAGCCGGGCGGCGAGCGCGTCGGAGACGCCGGGGAGCGCGACGTCGGCGTTGGTGTGCGCGACGAACAGCGCCACGTCGTTCTTGATCAGATCGTGGACGAGCCGGCCCCGGTACGTCGTCGGCGCCACGCTCGACACCCCGCGCAGCAGCAACGGGTGGTGCGCCACGACGAGCTGGGCGCCGATGTCCACGGCCTGCGCCACGGTGCCGGGCACGCAGTCGACCACGCACAATACGGTGTCCACGGAGGCGGTCGGCTCGCCGGTGACCAGCCCGACCCGGTCCCACTCCTCGGCCCAGGCCGGCGGAAAACGTTCATCCAGGGCGGCGATGACGTCGGCGACGGTCGGAGTGGTCATTGCGAGGGCCACGGCCGCGAGGCTACCAGCGAACGGCCGCCTTTCTCGGTTCACCCAGCGCCTCGAGGGCAAGTTCCCAGGGGAAGTCGTCCACCATGAGATCGCCGGTGCCCGGCGGGTGCAGGGTCACCACGTCGTCGCCGAACAGCACGGTCACCCCCCAGGTGCGCAACCGGTCGATCGCGTCCGCGAAGGCCGGGTGCGCGGCCATCGCCGAGTTCGTGAACGGCATGGCCACGATCGGCAGGCCCTTGCCCTGGCCCTCGACCAGCAAGCCGAGCGGCAGCGTGTCCGCGATGCCGGCGGCCCACTTGGTGACCGTGTTGACCGTGGCCGGCGCGACCACGATCGCGTCCGGGGACGGCAGCAGGTCCGGCTCGCCCGGGTGCTTGAAGTAGCTGCGCACCGGGTGGCCGGTCTGCAGGGCGATCGCGGGCACGTCGATGAACTTGCGCCCGTCGGGGCTGGCCACGACACAGACGTCCCAGCCGTACCGCTGGGCGTGGTCGACGAACTGGCCCGCGTTGCGGGACACCGGTGAGCCGCAGACGATCTGGTAGAGCACGGGCTTCACCGGGCCGGCCACGTCACACCCCCACCCCCATGTGCTCGGCCAGCTCCGTTATCGGCATGGACGGCGTACCGCGGGTGCGGCGCAGCACGTCGGTGAGCACCTCGTGCGCGATCGGCCGGCAGCGGATCTCCGACGGCGCGAGGCGGTCACCCTCCAGCAGCATCTCGCTCGCCCCGCCGACGTCGCCGACCTGCGCGTACGCCCGGGCCAGGTCGAGGAAGTGGTGGGCCCGGCGTTCCGGCAGCAGCCCCCCGAAACCGCCCTGGTCGAGGTTCGAGTGGGTCTCCAGGGCCAGCCGCCCGTCACCCAGCTCGACCGCGGCCGCGGCGCGGTGCACCTGCACGTTGGTGGGCCCGAAGCAGGTCCAGTAGTGGTTGAAGTCGCCACCGAGCTGGGTCGCGGCGCCGGCGGCACCGTGCACCAGGTCGCGGACGGTCGCGCTGTCCCCGATCCGGGCGGCGGCCATCGCGCCCTGCAACAGCAGCATGCCGTAGACCGACAGACGCTCGGGCGTGACCGGGTCGCCGTTGCTGCCGGGGGCGAGCCGGTTGGCGACGTTGACGTTGACCTCCAGCGCGGCGCGGGCGCGGCCGAGGGCCAGCAGCGCACTGCCGACCCGGTGCGTGGCGGTACCGGCGAGCAGCGCGTCGCCGGAGCGCTGGGACACCGCGATCGAGCGGTCGGCGGCGAGCCAGGCCAGCTCGTGCTCGCCGAGCTTGCGCAGCACCGAGGAGCTGATCTGGTAGATCTGGCCGAGCAGGTGGGCGACCGCGTCGGCGTCGTCGCGACCTGCGTAGGCCGCGTCCGCCGCCTGCGCCTCGCGCAGCAGCCGGGGCAGCGCGCGGACCAGGAGGCCGTACCGCGCATATTGGAACGTCAGCCAGGCGTGCCCGACGGCCTTGCGCAGCTCGGCGAGTGGGGGCGGGTCCGGGTTGGTGTCGAAGAACGCGCTGATCTGGTCGTACCGTTCGAGAGCCGCGCGGATCTCCTCGACCTCGACCTGGTCGATGCAGTTGATGCTGTCCGGCCGGCGCTCCGGCTCCTTGCCGAGCAACAGCTGCACGTCCACCTGGAGGACATCGGCGATGTCGTAGACGACGGAGAACTTGTCGAGCCGGCGCACCCCGCGTTCGACCTTGTCGACCCAGCTCTTGGACTTACCCAGCCGGTCGGCGAAGACCTGCTGCGACATCTTGCGACGACCGCGCCAGTACGCCACGCGACGGCCGATCGGCAGATCGTCCACGTCCGATCCCTCCCCATGCCTGTCGCGCATCGTCTGGCGCATTGCTCGCACATGGTGTGCGTCCGCCCGGGCCCGATGCTCGTTAGGCTCTGTGCACGTGCATACGGCGCTTCTCTGTCTCGTGCTCTATCTCGTGCAACGACGAGTGCGAAACCCCGGTGACGGCGGCGCAACCGAACCCGCGATATCGACCGTTACGAGTAGGTGACCTGCGGGGTGTCCCGCTATGAGGTGGACTATCCGCGTATTCGGACGCGCTCGACCCGTCCGAGCCGCCACACGCTACGGCGCGCACGTCAGCGACCGGCCGGGCGAGCGGTCGTTAGTCGGGTTGTCGAGGGGATCCGACATGACTGCACACAACGTAATCCCCGTCGCCGTCGGGGTCGAGCCCGCGACGGGCGTGGGGACCATGGCGCGCTGGGCCGGTACACGCCCGGCCAACCCGAGGCCGGCGGGCTCCCGCCCGCAGGGTTCGCGACCCGCCGGGACGCACCGGCCGGTCCGCCGGGCATGACGGTCAGAAGCTGAGCCGGAACGCGTCCGGTTCCTTGCCGGGTCGCCACTTCAGGCCGCATCCGGAACTCGGGGCGTGCGGCTCGGGCACCGGCTCGCCGCGCAGCACCAGGTCGGCCGCGGCACGGAGCAGGTCGCCGGTGACCGGGACCGAGTTGCCCGGCCGGCTGCCGTCGAAGGCACCCCGGTACGCGAGCCGGTGCGCCGGGTCGTACAGGAAGAGGTCCGGCGTGCAGGCGGCCCGGTAGGCCAGCGCGACCTCCTGCTCGGCGTCGAGCAGGTACGGGAAGGTGAACCCGGCCCGGCGTGCCTGCTCGGTCAGCCCGGCCACACCGTCTTCCGGGTACGCGTCGGTGTCGTTGCTCGCCACGCCCACGATCGGGAGCCCGCGCTGGGCGTACTCGGCGGCGAACTGTCCGAAGCCCGACTCGATGTGCCGGACGTACGGGCAGTGGTTGCACAGGAACGCGACCAGCACCGGATGTCCGGACAGATCAGCCAACTTCACCTCCGTACCGTCGATCCCGGGCAGGACGAAGTCGGGTGCCGGCGTACCGAGCGGCACCATCAGCGACGAGATAGCCACGCGGTGATGTTAGCTCGCCACCTGTCGGATGGACGGACGTCAACCACAGGCCGTAACGTCCCGAACATGTCCCGTCGTCACGTCGCGGCCGCCAGCCGAACCGCGTTGGCCGCCCTCGTCACCCTGTCCGTCCTCGGCCCGGCCACCCCGGCCGCCGCGGCACCGACGGACCTGTTCTTCTCCGAGTACGTCGAAGGCACCTCGAACAACAAGGCGCTCGAGGTCTTCAACGGCACCGGTGCCGCGGTGGATCTCGCCGCCGGCGGCTACGTGGTGCAGATGTACTTCAACGGCGCGGTCACCGCGGGGCTGACCGTCGCGCTGACCGGCACGGTGGCGGACGGGGACGTGTTCGTGCTGGCCCAGGCCTCGGCGAGCGCGCCGATCCTGGCCCAGGCCGACCAGACCAGCGGCGCCGGCTTCTTCAACGGCGACGACGCGGTCGTGCTGCGCCGCGGCGGCGCGGGCGGTCCGATCCTGGACGCGATCGGGCAGGTCGGCACCGACCCCGGCGCGGAGTGGGGCACCGGCCTGACCAGCACCCTGGACAACACGCTGCGCCGCCTCGGCTCGATCACCGCCGGGGACGCCAACCCGGACGACGCGTTCGACCCGGCCACCCAGTGGGCCGGCTTCGCCACCGACACGTTCGACGGGCTCGGCGCGCACGCGCTCGACGGCGGCGACCAGCCGGCGGTGCTGACCTGCGGCGGGGCGCTGACGACGTCGGCCGGCGTGGCCGCGACCCGGACCGTGACCGGTACCGACGCGGACGACACGATCGTGGCGCTCGACATTGCCGTGACGCCCGCGCCGGCCGCCGGGACGATCACGCGCACCGCGTTCACTCCGGCCCCCGGGGTGGGCGGGACGGCCAGCGCCGAGATCACCGTGGACGCGGCGGTACCGCCCGGGACGTACACCGTGACCGTCACCTCGACCGACACCGACGCGACGACCGCGAGCTGCGCGTTCACCGTTCAGGTGACGACCGTGCTGTCGATCGGCGAGGTGCAGGGGCAGACGCTCGACACCGAGAACGCCCGGGCCGACCGGTCGCCGCTCGCCCCGGCCACCGGCAACGGGACCAGTACCCAGCTGTACGACGTGCGCGGCGTGATCGTCCAACGGACCCTGGCCCGGACGTCCGCCGGCGCGAACCAGTTCGGCTTCTTCCTGCAGAGCCGGCCCGGCACCGAGGACGGCGACCCCACCACGTCCGACGGCATCTTCGTCTTCATGGGTGGCTTCACGTCGCTGATCGGCGGGTACGTGCCGACCGTCGGCGACGAGGTGATCCTGCGCGCCCGGGTCTCCGAGTTCTTCTTCCTGACCCAGCTCTCCAGCGCCTCGCTCGTCCGGGTGCTCGACACGGGCGTCAGCGGCCTGCCGGTCGCCGACGCGGTACCGCCGGCGGAGATCACCGCGGCGGACCGGTTCTGGGAACGGCACGAGGGCATGCAGCTGCGGGCCCGGGCCGGCAGCGGGGTGACCAGCGGTCGGGACGTGTTCCCGGGTACGGCCGACGCCGAGGTGTGGCTCGTCGACGTGGACGACCCGCTGCTGGACCGCGCCGACCCGTACGCGCGGCGGGTGTTCCGGGACGCGCACCCGCTCGACGGGGTGTTCGACGGCAACGGCAACCGCATCATGCTCGGCAGCCTCGGTCTGAAGTGGACGGCCGGGGACAACACCGCGATGCTGCCGCCGGCCCGGCTGTTCGACACGCTCGTCGGGGACGCGGTCGGCGGCCTCTACTTCTCCTTCGACAAGTACGGCATCCAGGCCACCGCGGCGGCGTTCACGCCCGGCGCCGACCCGTCGGCCAACCACCCGCCGCGGGCCGCGGACCGGCGCACCGAGCTCGCCGTCTCGACGTACAACGTGGAGAACCTGTACGACTTCCGCGACGATCCGTTCGACGGCTGCGACTTCACCGGCAACCCCGGCTGCCCCGGGGTGAGCCCGCCGTTCGACTACGTACCGGCGAGCGAGGCGGTGTACCGGGAGCACCTGGAGACGATCGCCGAGCAGATCCGGACCGTGCTGCACTCCCCCGACCTGCTGCTCACCCAGGAGGCCGAGGACCAGGACATCTGCACGGTGTCGGGTACCGCGCTGGTCTGCGGCACGGTCGACGACGCGGACGGCAGGCCGGACACGTTGCAGGAGCTGGCGCTGGCGATCGCGGCCGGCGGCGGACCGGCGTACGACGCCGCGTACGACCGTGACGGCGCCGACGACCGCGGCATCGTCTCGGCGTTCCTGTACCGGACCGACCGGCTCGCCCTGGCCCCACCGAGGTCCGTACTGACCGCCACGCCGGGCGTGGTCTACCGGGCGCCGGGGCTGCCGTACAACACGGACGTGCAGAACCCCAAGGCGCTCAACGCCGATCTTCCGTCCGATGTGGACACTTCGACCGGTGTCGACGGGTCCGACGTGTACACCCGCGCGCCGCAGGTCGCCCTGTTCACCGTGCTGGCGGAGCCGGGCGGCGCGGAGAGCTTCCCGCTGTGGGCGGTCAGCAACCACTTCTCGTCGACCCCGCAGGCCCGGGTGGGCCAGCGGCGGGAGCAGGCGGCGTACGGCGCGGCGATCACCGACGCGATAGAGGCGAGCGACCCGGACGCGCGGATCGCGTACGGCGGTGACCTGAACGTCTTCCCGCGCCCGGACGACCCGCTCGTGCCGCCGTCCGACCAGTTGGGCCCGCTGTACGACGCCGGCCTGCACAACCTGTGGGAGGACCTGGCCGCGGACGCGCCGGCGGCGGCGTACTCGTACGTCTTCCAGGGTCAGGGCCAGACGCTCGACCACCTGTGGGCCAACGACCCGCTCTACGGCGACCTGGTCGAGATGCGCGCCGCGCACGTCAACGCCGGCTGGCCGGCCGACTTCCCCGGGGACGGCGCCCGCGGAGCGAGTGACCACGACCCGCAGGTGGCGCTGTTCCGGTCCCGGGCCCGGCTGTCCGTCGCCGACGCCCGGGTGACCGAGGGCGACTCCGGCACCGTGCCGATGACCTTCGCGGTGACGGTCTCCCGGCCACTCTCGGTCGACGTGACCCTCTGCGCGCTGGCCGTCGACATCACGACCCGGTTCGGGCAGGACCACGACGGGCCGCTGCTGGCCTGCACGACGCTCGCCGCCGGAGCCACCTCGACGACGTTCGCGATCCAGGTACGCGGCGACCGCCGGAAGGAGCCGGACGAACAGCTGGCCCTGCTGGTCCTGGCTGATCCGGTGGTCAGCCTGGCTGATCCGCTCGGGATCGGAACGATTGTCAACGACGACTGACCGGTTCGGGTTACGCAGGTTCACCCTGTCGTGTTTCTGTCAGGCGAGCAGCCTAACTGCCTGGTGAAGTACCCGTACGGCCCATTGGCGACATCGGTGGAGATTCATAAAGGTACCCCCGGGAGGAGGCCACCATGTCTGTCACGACGTCACGGCGACTCGCCGCCGTCGCGCTCACCGCGCTCGCGGTATCCATAGTGGACGCCGCTCCGGTCGCGGCCGCGGCCGCGGCCGCGGACAACGGGTATGTCCGGTTGGCCCACCTGTCACCGGACACGCCGCGGGTCGACGTGTACCTCAGCTCGCCGACCGGGGCCATCGGGGAACAACGGTTCAACGGGGTCGGGTACGGCGACGTCTCCGGCTACAACCGGCTGCCCACCGGCAGCTACGCCGTCGCCATGCGGGCCGCCGGCGCCTCACCGACGACCGACCCGGTGATCACCACGCAGGTGACTGTCGCGGCCGGTAGGGCGTATACGGTCGCGGGTGTCGGGCGCTTCGCCGACCTCGGCCTGCGGATCATCGAGGACGACCTGGCCCTGCCGCCCGGCGGCAAGGCGAAGGTCCGCATCATCCAGGCGTCGGTCCGGGCCCCGGTGCTGGGTGTCTCGACGGCCGCCGGACAGTCGATCGCCACGGACGTCGCGTTCGCGACGACCACGCCGTACCGGGTGGTCGAGCCCGGACTGTGGACGGTCAACCTGCAGCCGGCCGGCGGCGGCAAGCCGAGCACGCTGCGGGCGAACTGCCGCAGCGGCAACGTGTACTCGCTGATCGTGGTGGACGCGCCGGACGGCAGGCTCAAGGCCGAGCTGCGGCCGGACGCGACGCGCGAGGGCGGAATCCCGGTCGGCGGTGTGGACACCGGCGGCGGTGGTACCGCAGCCCGGGACGGCGCGGCCCCGGGCGGCAAGCCTGTCGCCCCGGCGTCTTCAATGCTCGCGGGCGCCCTGCTCGCCCTGGGACTTGCCGGGGTCGTGGTCGCCACCCGGCTACGGCGGCCTCGACGCTCGTGATCTCCCGCATCCTGACGGCGGCGGCCACGCTCTGGCGTGACCGCCGCCGCTGGTTGCTGCCGGGCGTCACCACGCTGGTCGCGCTCGCCGTGACGGGCACCGGATGGTGGGCCGCGACCGACGGCCCGCTCGCCGGCCTGCGCCAGGGCAAGCCGACCACCTGGCACGACACCGGGGCGGCGAAGCGGGTACACACCTCCACCGGAGACTGGTCCGCCGCGCCGGACCCGACCCGGGTCCGGATCCCGGAGATCGGCGTGGACAGCCCGCTCGACCCGCTGGGCCTGGATGCCAAGGGCGCGCTGGAGGTGCCGACGAACTACGACCACGCCGGCTGGTACGCCGACGGCACGCCACCCGGTGAGCAGGGCCCGGCGGTGATCGTCGGACACGTCGACTCGCAGTCCGCCCCCGCGGTCTTCCACCGGCTGTACCAGCTGGTGCCGGGCGACCTCATCGAGGTGGCGCGCGGCGACCGGTGGGTGCGGTTCCGGGTCGTCTCCGCGCAGTGGTACCCGAAGGCGCAGTTCCCGACCGCGCTCGTCTACGGCCCGACGCCCGACGCGCAGCTACGGTTGATCACCTGCGGCGGGCAGTTCGACCCGGCCAGCCGTTCCTACCTGGACAACCTGGTGGTCTTTGCGGTGGAAAGCTGAGCCATGTCGGGGTGGGACAGGCTCGTCGCCGGGCGGTACCGCCTTCGCGACCAGCTCGGCGCCGGTGGCATGGGCCGGGTCTGGCTCGCCCGGGACGAGGTCCTGCGCCGGGACGTGGCGATCAAGGAGGTCGTCTTCCCCCACGGGCTGACCGCCGAGGAGTACGAGGAGCTGCGACTCCGCACGATGCGCGAGGCGCGGGCCGCGGCCCGGCTCAACCACCCCAACGTGATCGGTGTCCACGACGTCGTCGAGGTCGGGCGGCGGCCGTGGATCGTCATGGAGTATGTCCCTTCCCGGTCACTGTTTGACATCATCCGCAAGGACGGCCCGCTGCCGCCCGACCGTGCCGCCACGATCGGGTTGGCCCTGCTGGCAGCGTTGCAGGCGGCCCACAGTGCCGGGGTGCTGCACCGCGATGTCAAGCCGGGCAACGTCCTGCTCGCCGAGGACGGCCGGGTCGTCCTGTCCGATTTCGGTCTTGCGTCGTTCGACACCGGCGAGGGTGCCGTGACCCGGCCCGGGCTCGTTCTCGGGTCACCGCAGTACGTCGCGCCGGAGCGGGCGCGCGACGGGATCTCCAGCCCGGAGGCGGACCTGTGGTCGCTCGGCGCGACGCTCTACGCGGCCGTGGAGGGGCACGCGCCGTACGCCCGGGCGAGCGCGATGGCGACGCTCACCGCGCTCGCCACCGAGCCGCCGCGCCCGCCGGTCCGGGCCGGGCCGCTGCGCGCCGTACTCGACGGGCTGTTGCAGAAGGACCCGCGGACCCGGCTGCAACCGGCGCAGGTGAAGGTGATGCTGCAACGCGCCGCGGCCGGCCGGGGCTCAGCACCGCGCCGGCTGCCTCTCCCGGGTGGCGTGCGTCGGCTGCCGCTGCGCCATCGTCTGATGTGGACACTCGCCGGGATCGGCTGCGTCGCGCTGGTCGGATCGGCCGTGCTGGCCCTGCGTCCGTCCCGCGACACCGGCGCGCCACCGTCGTCGTTGGTGTCCACATCGGACGCCGTCGTGACGCCACGGCTCGGCGTGCCCGACTGTGCGCCCGCGCAGAGCCTGCCCGCGGTGACCCCACGCACCCACCGGTTCGCGCCGCTGCCCGGCTGGCGCTGGCACGACGACCCGGGCGGGTTCAGCGTCGTGGTACCGGCCGACTGGACGTACGCCCGCTCCGGCACGCTGGTCTGCTTCCGCTCCCCGGCCGGGGACCGGGTACTCGGCATCGAGTCGTGGGCGCAGGACGACCTGTCCGGGTACTGGGTCCGCAGGGAGGCCCAACTGACCGAGCAGGGCCGGCTGCCCGGGTTCACCCGGATCCGGATCGGGCCCCGGGACTACTGGCGGAACTGCACGACCTGGGAGTTCAGCTACGACGGGCCGGGTGGCGGGCGGGTGCACGAGGCCGCCTGGGCGTTCCAGACCGCACCCGGCCGGAGCTTTGCGATCTACTGGTCGACGCCGGAGTCGGACTGGAGTGCCAACCTGGACTACCACTCGCTGGTGACGGCGAGCTTCACACCGTACTGATCTCGTAGACCTTCGCCTCGGCGGTGATGCTCTTGTGCCGCTGCGCTCCGCCACCGACGGTGTAGATGGTGTACGTGTGCTTCTCCACCGTGTTCGGCGCGCCGCTGCAGGCGAACGTGAACGTCTCGGTGGCCTCGGTGGCGTACGTGCCGTAGCTGCCCACCCGGTTCGGGTCGTCCACGGAGAGCTTGACCTGGTCCGCGCCGGTGACCTTCCACTCGATGACGACCGGTACGCCCGGTACCGGGAACACGTTGGTCCCTTGTGGACACTGAGGCTTCTGCTTGATCCGGAAGTACACGATCCGCGGGCCGGTCGCGCTGGGGCTGAGGCTCGGGCGGTGGCTCGCCGTCGCGGTCGAGGCGTGGCTGGGCTCGGGGTCCGGGCCGGCGGGCCGGCTGGGCCGCGGCGCTCCCGGCGTGGGGTTGGCCGCGTCCGCGGCGGGCGGCGCGGCGGCGGGCGGCGCGGCGGGCGCTGCGCCGAGCCCGCCGGTGCCGGACGGGTCGGCGGCGCCGGTCCTGGCGCAGCCCGCGACCGCGGCGGCGGCGAGGGCACAGGTGGCGGCGGTGAGGGCCGCGCGGACGAGGGTGGCGTTGGTCATGGGCCCGACCGTACGGAGCCTCGACCGGTGATGAATCCTGGGTTCGTGCCGTACGGTGACGGTCATGGTGCCGCGCGTGTTCGCGCCCGTCGCACCCGTGGCCGAAGTGGACGGCGTCACGGTCGTCCTGCTCACTGTCGAGTGGTGGGGGGACCGGGTGGCGGTCCGCCTGATCTGCCCGCCGAACGCGGTCACCCGGGACCGCGACGCGTGGGCCGAGGAGCAGCTCCGGGCCTGGATGAACGAGTACCGGGCCGGCCGCCGCCCGGACCACCCGCCGCCGGACGCGGCCGAGGCGACGTACCGCGCGCTGACCGTCAGCGTGGAGGAGCACCGCGCGGTCGCCCGGCATGTCGGCGGTACCGGTACCGAGTGGCTCTCCGAGTGGTTCTTCGAGCCGGCGGGGCGACCCGATCCGGGCATGCTGACCGTGCACATCGCGGTCCGCGACGGCGGGACCTCCACCCACCGGTTCTCAATCGCCGGATGAGCGCCGCGGGAGGAGGGCCGGGACGCGTGACATGTGCTCGGCGTAGCCCGGCCGGCGGGCCAGCGACCGGCGGTCCATCAGCGGCACGCTCACGGTGACGAACAGCAGCACCATCGCAAGCGGGCCGGCGACCGTCCACCACCAGCCGGGTGCGGCGGCGACCCCGAACAGCCACAGCCCCCACCAGAAGCCGATCTCGCCGAGGTAGTTCGGGTGCCGGGAGTACCGCCAGGCGCCCTCGTCGATGATCCGGCCGCGGTTGTCCGGGTTCGCCGCGAACCGGTGCAGCTGCGCGTCCGCGGTCGCCTCCAGCACGACCGCGGCCAGCGTCACCGCCGCGGCGAGCACGTCCAGTGCCCACAGTGGCCGGTCGGCGGTGAGCGCGGGCCAGACCGGCAGCATCCCGAGGAACACCACCAGGGTCGGCATCAGCTGGATGCCGCCCAGGTTCACCAGCCACCACGGCACCTGCGTCTCCGCCCGGAGCTGACCGTACCGCCAGTCCTCCTGGTGCAGGTCGCGCCAGGTGGATGCCCAGTTCGCGGTCAGCCGTACACCCCACAGCAGGATCAGCCCGACGACGAGCACCTGGCGCGCGGTGTTCCCGTCGGCGGCATCGGGCAGGGCGAGCCAGGCGACCGCGATGACCGGTGGCGCCGCGCTCCAGTACGGGTCGTAGATGCTCGCATTGCGGACGGCCATCGAGACGGCGAAGACCACGACGGTCGCCGCGATGTCCGCCCACAGCGTGCTGACCAGCGGATGGTTGTCACCGACGAGGTTCACGGTCAGCCAGGCTCCGGCGGTCGCCGCGAGATAGGCCCCGAGGACGACGAGGAAACGCACGCTGCCACCCTAGAGTCATGAGAACTCTTCCGGAGACCCACGCGGACCTGCTCGCCCGGCCGCTCTTCGCGCACCTCGCCACGGTCCGTCCGGACGGCGCGCCGCAGAGCAGCGTGATGTGGTACGACTGGGACGGCTCGCGGATCCGGATGACGCACACCAAGACCCGGCAGAAGTTCAGGAACATCCAACGCGAGCCGCGGGTGGCGCTGTCGATCGCGGACCCCCAGGACGGGTACCGCTACCTCGAGATCCGCGGTGCCGTCGAGCGGATCGAGGACGACGACGAGAAGGCCTCGTTCTACCTGTCGCTGCAGGCCCGGTACGGCCGGTCGTACCAGATCGTCGACGCGCCCGTGCGGGTCGTCCTCACGATCCGGCCCGAGTCGTTCATCCCGCACACCTGACCGGCTGCCGTGACCACTGACCGCCGGATCCGCTGGCCGGCCTGCCGCAACGTCCGCGACCTGGGTGGTCTGCCCACGATCGACGGCCAACGCGTGGCCCGGCGGGCGCTGATCCGCGCGGACGGTCTCGACCGGCTGACGCCCGCCGGAGTCGAGGCGGTACGCCGCGACGGGGTGTGCCGCATCATCGACCTGCGCTCGGTCGAGGAGGCGCGGCGGTACCCGAGCCCGTTCGCCGGCGACCCGTGGTGCCGGTCGCTGCCCCTGATCGACCCGCAGCGGGAGCTGACCCGGGACCTGTCGGTCGAGCGGACCGCGCTGGCCACGTACCGGGGCAGCGTGATCCGCAACGCCCCCTCGATCGCGGCCACGATCGCCGCGATCGCCGACGCACCGGCCGGCACGGTCGTCGTGCACTGCGCGGAGGGCAAGGACCGCACCGGCATGATCGTCGCGCTGGTGCTGCGGGTGGCCGGCGTGCCGACCGAGGTGATCGCGCAGGACTACGCCTATTCGGCGGAGTGCCTCGGTCAGCCGGACAGCTGCGCTCCGGAGACCATCGTGGGAATGCTGTCGCAGGTAGACGACTTGTACGGGAACATATCGGCATATCTACATGCGCACGGTCTGTCCGGTGCGCAGATCTCCCGGCTCCGCTCACGGCTCGGGTTGCCCGCTTCGGGGGACAGTGCAGTCGGGTGTACGCCGCTAGCGTGACGGTATGACCTTGTTCGGGTGGGACGCGTCGCACCACGACTGGGGGCGCGGTCCGATGGACATCGGCGCCGCGGTACGCGACGGCATCTCGTTCGGCACGCACAAGGTGGGTGAGTCGCGGACGTTCACCGACGATCGCTTCGACGACTGGTACGCCCGTGCCCGGGCGGCAGGGATGGGGCTGCTCGGCGGGTACTACGTCAACCACCCCGGCGATCAGGTCTACCAGGCGGACCGGTTCCTCGCGCTGCTGGACGCGCGGGCACCGGGCTGGCGCAACGGGCCGTTCATCCTGCAGGTCGACGCGGAGAAGTTCGACTACATGGAGCGCGCCCCGAACCTCGCCGAGATCAGGGCGTTCTGCGCCCGGCTCGTGTCCCGGACCGCGGGCCGGTACCGGCCGCTGGTCTACGCGCCGAGATGGCTCTACGGCGACACCCTGCGCGGCCTCGGCTATCCACTGTGGGCCTCCAACTACGGCAGCAACCCGGCCGTGCACTACCGGCAGGCGTACCCGGGCGACAACAGCACCCGGTGGGCCGCCTACTCCGGACAGACCCCGGTCATCCTGCAGTACGGCTCACGCACGATCATCGGTCGGCAGCCGACCTGCGACGCCAACGCCTACCGCGGCACCCTCAACCAGCTGCGCACGCTCGTCTTTCCTGGCGGTCAGATCCAACCCCCACCGGTACAAGGAGACAACATGCTCGGCTTCGTACGGAGCAACGACCCGGCCCAGCCCCAGGTCTACATCGGCGACGGGATCACCCGCCGGCCCGTGGACCAGCAGGACATCACCGACATCCGGTTCCTGGCGCGGGAGGGGTGGCTGGGCCCGCTGGCCCGCGGAGGCGAGATCCGTACCGCGGCCAACGTGGACACGTTCGGGCAGCTGAGCCCGCCGGTCGTGCTGACCGACGCGCAGGTCGACCGGATCGCCCAGCAGCTCATCGCGGCGACCAACGTACCGCTCGGCGAGGCCGACAAGCCGGCCATCATCGCGGCCGTCAAGCAGGCGCTGCGCGAGGGCGCGGTCTGACCCCGCACCCTCGCGTCGCGGACTAGCAGCCGATCCAGCGCACCGCGGTGCCGACGATGGAGCCGGCGGCGGTACCGTCGTCGCCCAGCACCGCGGGCCTGGCGTCCGGGCCGAGGTCGCGGACCCGGCCGTCGCGATAGAGCAGCGCGCCATTGGCGCCGATGGTGCCGTGGCGGTTGACCGAGTACGCCACCCCGTGCTCGGTCGAGGCGAACCGCGCGGTGCGGGTCGGCAGGTCCCACCGGACGGTGACGCTGTTGCCGCCGGCCAGTGGCAGCGCCGTGCCGGCGACCCAGCCGTCGCGGATCGCCACGCCCTCGGCGTAGCCGTAGCCGGCCGGTGCGGTCAGCGCGAACGCGCGGCCACTGGCGGGCCAGACGTACGGCCGTTGCGTCTCGGTCGGGCGGCTGCCGAGGAACCCCAGCACCGTACCGTCGTCGTCGACGTCCACCCCGGCGGCCGGGTCTGTCGTGGTGTCCGGCACCAGCTCGCGGACCGTGCCCGGCCGGTCGGCGGGCCAGATCACCGCACGCCGGAGCCCGGAGTTGACCGCGTCGTAGCTGACACCGACGACGTCGCCGCGCGAGTTGATCGCGGTGGCGGTGGTCTCGGCGGTGGCGGTGAGGCCGGGCAGCATCCGGAACCGGCCGTTGCGGTAGACCCACGCCTCCGAGCGGAAGGTGCCGAAGTCCACCGTCTTGTTGCCGACCACCACGCCGGTCCCGTTGACGTCGGCGGCCATCACCGCCGCGTACGGGGCGAGCGGCGCGGTGTCGAGTTCGCGTACCGCGTCGCCGTTCCAGATAAGGACGACGGTGCCGCGACCGTCCACGTTGGCGTCACCGACCAGGAACCGGGCGGCCCGGTCGCCGCCGTTGACCTGGCTGCTGAACGTGCCGGCCGGTACCGGTAGCGCCCTGATCCGGCAACCGGGGGCGGCGCTGTCTCCGGCGGTGTTGCCGGTCTTGGGTTGGCCCGCGGCCACCGGCGCGGCCACCGGCGCAGCTACGCTGAGGCCGATGACGGCCACCGCGAGACCGCGGAAGAACCCTGGGGATGCGTACATCTCGCGCTCCTTCGTCGAGTCAGGTACAGGAGCTAGACGCACGAAACTGGGGTCCAGTTGTCAGGGCCGGGCTGTCAGATATTTTCGCTGCCCGGCCGGCCGTCATGCGGGAAGTGCCGGATCGTCCACCGTCCTCCCGCAGCCGAACTCCACTGTGGAGCGTTCCGAGGCTGAAGGCGGCCTGATCGCGGAAGGGCTGCCGGAGGCTATAGGACGTCGTCCATCTCGGCGAAGAGTCCCTCCGGTACGCCGACGTGGTGCCGTGTCGCCAGCTCCATCCAGTAGCCACGTCCGAGTTGCCAGGCCACCCGCAACGCCTGACGCACCGCGTCGGGGTCGGCCGGCGCGGTCGTACCGCGGAGCTCCCGCACGACGTCGTCCGGCAGATCCACCTCCGCCCGACGAGAGGGTGTCAGCCAGTGCTCCGTCCGGTCGTGGACCAGGCGCGCCATCCACAACAGGTGCCGGTGAGCGTGGCCCATCGCGTCCCACGCGCGCAGGGTCTCCCCTCGGGCCGCGACGTGGTGGGCCAGTGGCCGCGCTCCGGGCCGGCCAGGTCCGCACCGTTGAGATGTCGTCGGTGGTGGCGAAGTGGAACTCGCCCCGCACCAGTCCAGGGAAGACCACCACGTCGGTACCAAACTCGTTGCGTACCAGATGGAGAACCGGCGCGACCTGCGCGCACCACGCGAGGGGGTCAACCTGCCCGCGCCACCGGGTCTCGAAGAACAGCCAGAACTCCACGTCGCTGTACGCATCGGCCTCACCGGCGGCGAACGAGCCGTACATCAGCGCGGCGTCGAGCCGGTCGTCGGCCGCGCAGACCTCGCGAACCCGGGCGATCAATCGTTCCTGGACCAGCACCGCGCCACCAATCCGGGCCACCGGCAGGGACCCGCAAGAGTACATGTCGTAGAGCCGACGCCTCCCGCCGCCAGGGGGAGCTTGCGGCGCCACTAGTCAGTGTTACTATGTACCGGTAGTCAGTGTCGCTGAGTAGTGGGGGGGCTCTGTGGGCAAGCAGATGACGGAGATGCTCAAGGGCACGCTGGAGGGCATCGTCCTCGCGATCCTGTCCGTGCGGCCCGCGTACGGCTACGAGATCACCGCGTGGCTGCGGGAGCAGGGCTTCTCCGACATCGCCGAGGGCACCGTCTACGCCTTGCTCGTCAGGATCGAGCAGAAGAGCCTCGTCGACGTGGAGAAGATCCCTTCCGAGAAGGGGCCGCCACGCAAGGTGTATTCCCTCAACGCTCAAAGACGCGAGTACCTCGAAGAGTTCTGGAGGACCTGGAGCTTCCTCGCTGAACGGCTCGAACAGCTCCACGAAGGAGGCAGATGACCATGTTCTCGAAGTTCATCTCGAAGGTGGTCGGCGAGAAGGGGCAATGGCGGGAGTACAAGGCGCGCGCGAGACAACTTCCCGCGAGCTATCGCACGGCGCTCGATGCGCTGGAGCGGTACCTGAAGTACTTCGGGACAGGGGGCGACGGGACGGCGATGTACGCGGACCTCATCGACCTGTTCGAGCAGGGCGCGGCGAACGGAACCCCGATCCGCGAGATCGTCGGGGAAGACCCCGTGGAGTTCATCGAGACGTTCGTCCGGAACTATCCGAAGGGTCAGTGGATCATCCGGGAACGGGAACGGCTGACCAAGGCCATCGAACGCGCCGCCGGAGAAGAGAGGACCGTCTGATGGCGGCACAGCAAGTCCCGGCGATCCAGGTGCAGGGTCTGGAGAAGTCGTACAAGCAGCTGCACGTGCTGCGTGGCGTGGACTTCGCGGTGGAGCGGGGTGGCATCTTCGCCCTGCTCGGCTCGAACGGGGCGGGCAAGACCACGGTCGTGAGAATCCTGTCCACGCTGCTCAAGGCGGACGCGGGGACGGCCAACGTCAACGGCTTCGATGTCGCCACGCAGGCCGCGCAGGTGCGGGAGTCGATCAGCCTCACCGGGCAGTTCGCGGCCGTCGATGAGATCCTCAGCGGGCGGGAGAACCTCGTGCTGATCGCCCGGTTGCGGCACCTCAAGGACCCGGGCAGGATCGCGGACGACCTGCTCGATCGTTTCTCGCTGGCCGAGGCGGCCGCGCGGAGGGTGTCGACGTATTCGGGTGGCATGCGCCGCCGCCTCGACATCGCGATGAGCCTCATCGGGAATCCGCCGGTGATCTTCCTGGACGAGCCGACGACCGGGCTCGACCCGCAGTCCCGCGTCGAAGTGTGGAACAGCGTCAAGGAACTCGCCGGGCAAGGCACGACGGTGTTGCTCACGACGCAGTACCTGGACGAGGCCGAACAGCTCGCCGACCGGATCGCGATCCTCCACGAGGGCCGGATCATCGTGAACGGCACTCTCGCCGAACTCAAGCAGCTGCTCCCGCCGGCCAAGGTCGAATACGTCGAGAAACAGCCGACCCTCGAAGACGTCTTCCTCGCCATCGTCGGCGCCGGCGGCAAGGACCGCGACGCCGGCATGACCGCAGCATCGGCACGGGCAGCTAAGGAACAACGATGACCAAGCATTTCTTCGCTGACACCGCCGTCCTGCTGGGCCGATCCCTGCGCCACATCACGCGCAGCCTGGACACCATCATCACCACCACGATCATGCCGATCGCCTTCATGCTGCTGTTCGTCTACGTGTTCGGCGGCGCGATCAACTCGGGGTCGGACTCGTATGTGAGCTACCTGCTGCCCGGCATTCTGCTCATCACGATCGCCTCGGGCATCTCCTACACCGCATTCCGGCTCTTCCTGGATATGAAGGGCGGCATCTTCGAGCGATTTCAGTCGATG
>Ga0075418_10002061_pt1 | contig 22836 bp, 17 predicted proteins | sample SoiMetdeltSBSDD2_FD_81776 | JGI IMG/M metagenome (GOLD analysis project Ga0075418, IMG submission 81776) | Bulk soil microbial communities from a Populus tree surrounding site in Tennessee, USA - Soil MetaG P. deltoides SBSDD2 | ecosystem: Environmental > Terrestrial > Soil > Tree plantation...
GAGCGGCGCTACGACCGCTCCGGCGACCCGCGGCCACTGCGCCGTGCCCTCGACGAGGGCGCGACCGTCTTCTTCCCTCAGGTCCATCAGGTCTTGCCCCGCCTCATGCGTCTCATCGTCGCGCTGCGTGTCACGCTGCTCGGTCCACGAAAGGAAGAGTGCTCGTTCCTGTTCGCCGTCGAGGGGCGAGGCCGGACGGGGATGGGACTTCACCACGATGGGGCGGTGGACGCGTTCTGGTTACAGCTCGAAGGTCGGCGGACGGTCACGCTCGGCCCGCCGGTCGCGCCGGGAACGCCTCAGGATTTGCCGTCCACGGCCGTAGACCGAGGTGGCTGGCGTATGCTCGAGCTGAGTCCCGGCAGCCTCTTCCACCTGCCCCCGTGGACGCCACACGACGTCGTCTGTCGTGGTCGATCGCTGGCGCTCTCGCTCACGTGGACGACCGCAGCGCCTCGAGGCTCACGCGCGAGGACCGCAGCGCTGGTGGCGTGGGACGTCGCATCCGGCTCGGTCGATGCGCTGCCCCCGGTCTCGCGCCGGCGACTGTGGACTCAGGTGCCTGCGATCGCGGCCCCGCGCCGTGGCGGCGCCGTCCGCCTGACGACACCCGACGGCGTCGTCCGCCTTCCGGCCACGGCCCTGACGCATCGGCTCGCCGCGATGCCGTGCTTCGCCCTGCCGGACGCGCGACGTCCACCAAAGGCGCTGGCGTTGCTCCTCGAGCACGGAATCGTGAGCCCCCAAGACCTTCCGCTGCGCATCGTCCCGACCGACACGCAGGCGCTGGACGGCTGGCGCTTCAGATGAGCGGCGGCCGCGCCCGGTGAGCTAGCCGGCGGCGGGAGCGCTGTGGCGACGACGGCGGCGGCCGCCACGACGCGAACGCCGGCGGCGAGGCGCCTCGCCGCTGGCTGCGACCTCGTCGGAGGGAGCGTCCTCGGAGGAAGCGTCCTCAGCCGCCGGCGCGTCGGAGACCACGGCCGGCTCGCTCGCGCGCAGCACGGTCTCGCCGCGTAGCGCCGCTTCGACTTCTGCCCGCCGCTCCTCGTACGTGCGCGCCGCCGGGGTTGGGGGCGGGCGCATGGGGGCCGGAGCCGGACCAGACGGCCTACCGGTCGGGACGATTGGCACGGGCGCCGAGATTGTGGCCTCGGCCGGCGGTAGTGGCGCCGCCGATTCCGAATCCAACAGCGTGATGTGCCCCGCACGGTTGATCTGCAGCTCGCGGATCCGGCGCAGGCGCGTGATCAGGCGCGGCGAGCCGGGCGGACGACTGAAGCCGCGCGCCTTCAACGCGTTGGCCAGGGAATCGAGCGTGACCATGCGGGCGGGTGCCCGATAGATCAGGTCGCGTGCGACGCCGAGCAGCTCGTCGTGCGGCGCGGTGTGGGGCTCGCTCGGCGGCTCGGCGGCAGCCGGGGCCGCGTGCACCGCCGGCGGCGAGGCCGGACGATCGTAACGCCCGCGGCCGCCGCGGCCTCGACGATACCGACCGCCGCGCCGATCGCCGGAGCCGCCTTCACGCGAGGTGGCGACGGGTTCCGGCAAGGGCTCGGCGACCCGCGGCTGATCGGTGAGGCCGCGATACGACAGCCGGCGGAACGAGATTCCGAGACTCGAGGCGACATCACCGACCGCGTCGAACGCGCGGTCGTCGGACACGATCTCGAGCAGGTCACCCGGTCGGGCCGCGCCCAGCCACACCCCCGCGGCCACCGCGATCCGGAGATCGCTCCAGTCCCGCACGCCGACCGCGGGCGCGCTGTGCACCAGCTGCGCCCCGTGGCGCGCGAGCAGGCGGCCCGTATCGTGGCCGATGACGCGCCAGTTGCCGACCGCGATGAAGTCCGTGCGGGTGCCGACCCGATCGAGTGCCAGGTGATCGATCACCCGGCCGATGTGCTGCATGCGGCTGGTGTTCTCGACGTCGAAGAAGACGACGCGGCGCGAGGCGGGCCACGGCCGCTCCGGCTCGGGTGGACGGGCAGCCACCCGCTGGGCGAACTCCACCTCCGGCGTATCGAGCGCGAGGTCGTCGAGGAGCGGGGCCGCCGGCTCCGGCTCCGCGGGCTCTGCGAGCGCGAGGGGCGCGGCGGGCGTCTCGTCGAGGACCTCGTCGTGCAGTGGTGCGACGGGCGGCGGCGCGGCGACAGCCTTGGGGGACCGCCGGCGCTGCCCTCCGCGCCGCCGGCTTGGGCGTTTTTTGGCTTCGTTCGTCACATCGATCCTGTCATCGACTCTCCGCGTTGTTCCGCGGCAGCGTACCATGATTTCGGCGTCCCCACCGCTCCACGCCAGTGTACGATGCGGCGCGATGAGCCCCCCCGATGACGACGCGAGCGACGCCGACCTCCTCTTCGCCTTCGTCCGCCGGCGCTATGCCGAGCGGCTCTCGGCGGAAGAGCTCGAGGCGCTGCGCCGCAGCGTCGACGAAGTGGCTCGTCTCTCCGCGGCACTGCGTGCCGTGAAGCTCGCCAACGCCGACGAGCCGTTCCAGCGCTTCGAGCCTTACCGCGCGGACGCGTGAACCCCGTCTTCCGCCCCCTCCGTGAGCTCGCGGACGCCGTCCGCGAGCGCCGTGTGTCGCCCGTGGCCCTCGCCGAAACATTCCTCGAGCGGCTGCAGCAGCTGGGTCCCCGCTACAACGCCCTCGTCACGCTCACCCGCGAGCGCGCCATGACCGAGGCGCGCCGCGCCGAGGCCGAGATCGCCGCCGGCCGCTGGCGGGGGCCGCTGCACGGCATTCCGTACGGGGCCAAGGACCTTCTCGCCACCGGCGGCGGCATTCCCACCACGTGGGGCGCCGCGCCGCTGCGTGCGCAGACCTTCGACGCCGACGCCACCGTCATCCAGCGCCTCCAAGCGGCCGGCGCCGTGCTCGTGGCGAAGCTCTCGATGGTGGAGCTGGCCGGCGGCATGGGCTATCGCCAGCCGAACGCATCGTTCACCGGCCCCGGGATCTCGCCGTGGGGCGGCACGTGGAGCGGGGGCTCCTCGAGTGGCTCGGGCTCGGCGGTCGGGGCCGGTCTCGTCCCGTTCGCTATCGGCTCGGAGACCTGGGGCTCGATCCTCTCGCCCGCTGCCTATTGCGGCATCACCGGCCTGCGACCGACGTACGGCCGGGTGAGCCGTCACGGCGCCATGGCGCTCTGCTGGACGCTCGACAAGCTGGGGCCCCTGGCGCTGACGGCGGACGACTGCGGTCTCGTCCTCGACGCGATCGCCGGTCCCGATCCGCGCGATCCCACCGCCGCCGATCGTCCGTACCGTTACGAGGCGGGCGAGGTCGGCGGCCGGCGCTTCCGCTTCGGTGTCGTCCGGGACGTCGCCGAGCCGGCGGAGCCACCGGTGCGAGAGGCCTTCGAGCAGTCGCTGGAGGTGCTGCGGAAGATCGGCACGGTCGAGGAAGTGACGCTCGCCGATCTGCCGTACGAGGCGATCACCCGCACGATCTTGCTCTCCGAGGCGGCCAGCGCGTTCGAGGACATGATCGAGAGCGGCACGATCGCGCAGCTGACCGCGCCCGAAGATCGCTACCAGCCGTACGCGCGCGACGCGATCCTGGCCAAGGACTACGTCAAGGCGCTCCGCCTGCGCGGACTCGTCGCGCGCGAGGCCGATCGCGTGCTCTCGCGCCTCGACGCGCTGGTGGCGCCGGGCCGGCCCGCGACGCCGCCGCCGCTCGATCGTGACTTCGGCGTCCTGCACCGTCCGCCCCGCGACCCGATGGGCGCCATCGGCAACCTGGCCGGCCTGCCCGCCGTCGGCGTCCCGAATGGCTTCACCAGCGACGGCCTGCCCATCAGCCTGCAGTTCATGGGGCGCGCCTGGGAAGAGAACACGGTGCTCGCCGCCGCCCGCGCCTGGCAAAGCATGACCGACTGGCACCTCCGCCGGCCTGGCCTTTAGCATGGGGGGCCCCGATATGGCCCCCCATACCCCCAACTGTTCGGAGCGCCCCGGCGGAGCCGTGTCGCTCCTCTGGAACAGCGCTCGGCTGGGAGGCGCGACACTGCCTCATACCCAGTTGCTCTCGCTCTCGGCTATGGGAGGCCCCGACACACCCTCACGCTTGACGGTCAGATAGTCGGCGCTGCCCTGGAAATTGGACTGCATGAGCGTGGTCGGTTGGCTGGTTGCCGCGGGGGCGGGTCGACCGCTATCCTATGCGACATGAGCAAACACTTTGTGGATCTGCTGTCTTCGCGGGGGCGCATCGGGTGGGGTGGGCCGGTGGCAACCCAGCGGCCGCCGATGAATCCGACCTATGAGTTCGGGGGTGGATTTCCGGACCCGGTCTCCTTCCCGTACGAGGGGATGATCGAGGCTACGGCGCGCATGATGGCCAACGAGGGGGCCGCCGCCATGACGTACGGCGATCCTCAGGGCTACCGTGGCCTGCGCGAGCTGGTGTGCGAGAAGTACGAGCGCTTCGAGTCCTTCTCGACCACGCCCGACAACATCATCGTGGCCAACGGCTCCGGTCACGCGCTGTCACTGGCCTTCAGCGCGTTCGTGGATCCGGGTGATGTGATCATCTCGGAGTCGCCGACCTTCTCGGGCTCGCTCCACACGATGCGGCGCCACGGGCCGGAGATCCTCGACGTCCCGGTCGACGGCGAAGGCATCGTCACCGACGCGGTGCGCGAGCGCCTGACGGCGCTGCGGGCGCAGGGCCGCCGCTGCAAGCTGATCTACACCATCGTGAACTTCCAGAATCCGGCCGGCCCCAGCCAGTCGCTGCGCCGCCGCCACGCGCTCCTCGAGCTGGCCAACGAGTTCGATACGCTGATCCTGGAAGACGACGCCTACGGCGAGCTGCGCTTCGAGGGAGAGACGCTGCCCCCGCTGTTCGCGCTCGACCGCAACGCACGCGTGATCCGCGCCGGTACGCTGTCCAAGATCCTCGGCGCCGGCGTGCGGCTGGGCTGGCTGTGCGCGCCCAAGGAGATGATCCCGGCCTTCCAGGGATTTCTATTCGGCGGTGGCGTGAACCCGTTCATGTCGCGGGTGGCGACGTACTACCTGCGCGATCACCTCACCGAGCACATCAAGCGGCTGATCGACATCTACCGGGCCAAGCGTGACGGCATGCTGCGCGGTCTTGACGAGACGCTGGGTGGCACCGACGCGGTCATCAGCCGACCCGAGGGGGGATTCTTCATCTGGATCCGCTTGCCGAGCGGGACGGATCCCAAGCGGCTGCAGGAGCTGGCGGTGGAGGCGCGCGCGCAGTACACGCCGGGCCCCGCGTTCTTCCCGCAGGGCGGCGGCCACGAGTACATTCGCCTGGCGTTCAGCTACGAGTCGGCGGAGAAGTGCTACGAAGGCGCCCGGGCCATCGGCCGGGCGATTCTCGCCGCCAAGACTCGCTGATCGCGTCGGCCGGCGCGCCCCGCGACCTCAGCGCGCGATCTGAACCGACTGGATCCGCGTGACGCCGGCGCTCGACAACTCGGCCCCGGCTCGGCCGAGCGAGCTGCCGGCGTCGATCCCCCGCCTGGCGTCCTCGATGACGCTCATCTCGAACGAGAGCGCACTAACGACCGGGGCGGTTGAGCAGCCAATCAACGGCCGCGCCGCCATCCGGGTCGTCGCGCTCGGGCCCGGTCGCAGGGCGTTCGGCCGGACTCGCGGGACGCTGAGGAGCGACCGCTGGACGCTCGGGCGCGCTCGTGGACCGCTCGGCCGCCGGCCGCGCATCCACTCGAGGCGGCGCAGGCGCGCGCCGCTCCGGCGCGGGCGGTGACGCCGGCACGGGCGATGGCGAGGGAGCGACGCGCGGGGGCGGCGGTGAAGCGATCGAGGGCGGCGGCGTTTCACGAGCAGGCGCTGGCGGCAGGGTCACGGCGGGCCGCGGCGGCGCCGGGATCACCACGGCGGGCCTGGGGGGCGCCTCCGGCGCCGGCAGTGTCGCGGCCGGTGGCGGCGGTGGCGGCACGGGAAGCGTTGCGGCGGGCGGTGGCGCCACGGGAAGCGTTGCGGCGGGCGGTGGCGCCACGGGAAGCGTTGCGGCGGGCGGAGGCGGCTCGGGTGCCGCCGGGGGTGTCGCGACGGGCGTCTCTGCCGCCGGCGGCGGAGGAGCGGGCGGCTCGGACGACTGGGGCGCCAGCGGTACGGCCGGCGTGACGGCCGCCGGCGGGGGGGTTGACCGGTCGGGCAGCTCGGTGCGCGGCGTGAGCACGTCCCACACCAGGGGGATGGCCATCGCTGCGACGATCAGGACTCCGCCGACGACCGCCGCTACGCGCTGCCACGACGTCACCGGGCGCGAGGCTGCGTCGTCGAGATCGTTCAGCAGATTGGACATGAACGGCCGCGGCTCCGGCTGCTTGGCGAGCGCTCGGCTGACGAGCGCCTGCACGCCCTTGGGGATCCCGCGCCGGCGTCGGCGCAGCCGCGGGGGCGTATCGTCGAGCTGCGCCGCGAGCGTGGCTTCGCGCGAATCGTTCCGGAACGGCGGCACCCCGCAGAGGAGCTCGTAGAGCGTGAGGCCGAACGCGTAGACGTCGGTCTTGTCGCTCACCGGGTCACCGCGAATCTGCTCGGGCGCCAGGTAGTCCGCCGGTGCGCCGTCGCCCTGGAGCTCATGCAGCTCGGGCGCCCCCCGCAGCCCCGCGATCTCGAGGTCCATCAACTTCACGCGTCCCTCGGGCAGGAGCCGCACGTTGCAGGGGCGGAGTCCCGCGTGGACGGTGCCCAGGTTGTGCAGCGTCTCGACGGCGCCGCCGAGGTCGAGCGCCAGCCGCAAGGCCTCGGACACCTCCAGCGGCTCGTTCTCGGCGAGGACCTCGTGCAGGCCCCGCCCCTCGGCCAGCTCCATGACCATGAACGATCGACTGTCCGAGGTCTCTCCGGAATCGAGCACGCGCACGAAGGCGGGGTGCGCCGCCGAAGCGGCGATGATCGATCGGCGGCTTCGCTGGACGGCCTCGGGCGACAGCTCTCGAGGCAGCAGGCGAACGGCCACCCGCTCGCCCGTCACCTCGTCTTCGGCGACCGAAACTTCGCCGAGCGTGCCACGGCCAAGGGGCGAGACGATGCGATAACGGTCCCGCAGGCGCAGTCCGATTGAGGAACGCTCAACGAGCTCGGCGCGCACCGCGGCCATGTCGCCCTCGTCACTACTCAGGGACTGACTCCGGGAGCTCCGGATGCCTCACAGCGCGAGGCGATGACATCATTCCGGGCGGCGGTGAGTCAAGGGCAAATCGCCACGCGCGGCACAGCTGGTGCGACAATTTGACCTCCCCGGTGCCAGTTCGCGCGCCGCCGGGGCCCGAGAAGCCTTTAAGTATGCGGTGTTGTATCTGGCATCACCTTTGCGGGGCAGGCCAGCGCCATGCGAACCCGTGCCCAAGTGACCATCCCCCGAGTGCACATCCCGTTGGCCCGACTCGCCCTCTGCGTCGATTGTGAGGTTTGCTTCGAGATCGGGCCCGAGCAGTGTCCCGCCTGCGGCAGCGAGACCTGGTCTCCGCTGTCCCGGTTCATCGGCAATGCGTCGGAGAAAGCGGTCGTGCGCGCGGTCCACGCCCTGGTCGAGGAGGCGCGCGGTCTGTCGGGGTCCCGCGACAGCGCTCACCACCTGCTGATCGTGGGGCGCGACCAGCCGAAGCTCTACCAGATGCTCCAGCGCGAGCTGAGCGGCAACCCGACCGTGACGGTCATCCAGGACCGGCGAGGGCCGGGAGGCCCGCGTGGTCTGGGACGGATCCCCAATCAGCGCTGGCGGAACGTGGATAGCCAGATCCGCGCGCTGGGCTGGGCGATCGTCCGGTCGGAGGCCTCGGCCACCGGCCGCATCGCCCGCGAGCGCGACGCCGCCCGGTAGCGCACGAGCTTCCCCAGAACCCGTCCAGCACCCCTGAGCGGTCCTCGCTGATCCTTGCGTTGTGTTCGGCAAGGGTGGAACCTTGTGTCCGGACCGATGGTTATCGCAGCGCAAACCGGGCGGAACCATCGTCGGGAAGCGAGGACCATCATGCAGAGTTTGCGCCTCGTCGCTCTGATCGCTCTGGTCGTCGCCATCGGCGTGCCGGCTCCGGCCCGGGGGGACGGCGGCGGCAGCTCCAGGCCGAAAGCCGTCTCGCCGAAGCAAGCGGACCCGCAGTACACCAACGCCGTGCGGAACATCCAGGCCTCGAAGTTCGCCGAGGCGATTCCGCTGCTCGAGCAAGTCGTGGCGCGCGACCAGGCCAACGCCGACGCGTACAACTGGCTGGCCTATGCAACGCGCCGTAACGGCGATCCCGCCAAGTCCATCGGGATCTACCAGCAGGCGCTGAGCCTCGATCCCAAGCACCGCGGGGCTCACGAGTACATCGGCGAGGCGTATCTCGCCCTCAACGACCTCCCCAACGCCAAGCAGCACCTGGCCACGCTCGACTCGCTGTGCTTCTTCCCGTGCTCGGAATACAGCGATTTGAAGAAAGCCATCCAGGAGTACGAGCGCAACGGCGGCGCGCCCAAGCCTTCCGCGGGACGCTGAGCCGCAGCCGCCCCACCCCGGCTTGACCGGGGCCGGAGCGGCGGCTACGGTGGGCCAACCGTGGAGGTGCGAGATGGTCGGGAGACGGATCAGCCGGCGCGGATTTCTCCGGATCGGTGGGACGGCGCTCGCCGGGGTGCTGGGGGGCGCGCCGGCCTCGTGGGCGGCGCGAGAGCTCGGCATCCTGACTGCCGTGAACTACGCGCCCACCTCTGACGCCAAGCTCGACGAGCTCGGCAAGCGGTTCGGAAAAGCCGCCGGCGTCAACGTCCGCATCAATCACGTGCAGAGCGTGCAGATGCCGGCCAAGCTTTCCTCCGAGCTCATGGCCCGCTCCGGGCACGACATCATGACCCTCGAGATGCACTATCCGTGGCTCTTCCAGCCTGGGCTGGTCGACGTGTCCGACATCGCCGGCGAGCTGGCGCGCAAGCACGGCGAGTGGTATCCGCTCCTCAGGGAGCACGCGCAGGTCAAAGGGCAGTGGCTCGGCATCCCGCTGCTCTACACATCGTTTCCGGGCAGCCACCGCATCGATCTGTTCGAGAAGGTCGGCGAGCGCGCGCCCGAGACGTGGGAGGATCTGCTCCGCGCCGGCCGCAAGCTCAAGAAGCTCGGCCATCCGGTCGGATTTGCCATCAGCCAGACCACGGACTCGGTGACCACGATCTACTCCATCCTGTGGTGCTTCGGCGCCAAGGACGTGGCCGAGGACGGCAAGACCATCACCATCAATTCCAAGGAGACCGAGGCCGCGGTCGAGTACATGCGCGCGCTCTACACCGACGCCATGGATCCCGCCGTCCTCTCGTGGGACAACGCCTCCAACAATCAGTGGATGAACTCCGGTCTGGGCTCGTGGATCCACAATCCGATCAGCCACTACGTGGTCGCCAAAGAGAAGAAGATGCCGGTCGCCGAGCAGACGGGCTTTCATCCCTCGCCGTCCGGACCCGCTGGCCGGCATACCGTGGGCGTGCCGCGCAGCCTCGGGATCTGGAAGTTCAGCAAGAACGTCGACCTGGCCCGCGAGTTTCTCCGCTGGTTCTACGAGCCGGCGCAATACCACGAGTGGGTCATGTCGGGCGACAACTACAACCATCCGGTATGGCGCGATATGGAGAACCATCCGGTGTGGGACATCGATCAGAAGTACAAGCCGCTCCGGTCGGCCATCCAGTACTCGCACCTGTACGGCTGGCCGGCCCCGCCGGACGAGCGCATCCAGTTGGTCACGAACAGCTACATCATTCCCAACATGGTCGCCAAGGTCGTGACCAACGCCGCCAAGCCCAAGGAAGCGATCGCCTGGGCGGAGACGGAGATCAAGCGGACGGTCGAGAAGAAGTAGCGCCCGGCGACTACGCGCCCTCCACGATCACCAGGTTGGCCTTGGATGCCTTGAGACGCATGGCCAGCAGCGGCGCGTATTCCGGCGAGTCGTACCAGCGGCGGGCGGCGTCCATGCTGGGGAACTCGAGCAGCACAATCCGCGTGGGCTTCCATTGGCCCTCGCGGACCTCGAACTTTCCGCCGCGCACGGCGAAGCGTCCGCCGTACTTCTCGACGGTAGCCGGCACCAGCTTGCGGTATTCCACCATGCCGGGGTCGTCGGTCACTTCGATATCGACGATGACGTAGGCTGACATTTGGCGCCTCCTTCAGGGGCTCCCAGGGTGCGTGTCGCGCGAGGGCCTCAAGCTACACCGACGTCTCCCCTCGGTCACGCCTATAATCTCGCGGGGACTTTCCAGGAATGCCGGACGCGAACTATCCGATTCCCGGCGTCGCGTATCTCTCGGCGGCCGACTCCGCGCGATACTGCTCGAGCGACGCCTGGCTCGACTGCTCCGCCGGTGCCATGCTGAGAGCCGCCGCGCGGCGTTCCCCCACCAAGTGGGCGCTGGTCTCGCACGAGCGGCGTCTCACCTATGCCGAGATGGACGAGGCGACCGAGCGGCTGGGCGCCGCCCTGCTCGAGTTAGGCCTGCAGCCCGGCGACCGTGCCCTGTTCCAGATGGGTACGGTCATCGAGACCGCGATCGCGCTCTTCGGCTGCTTCAAGGCCGGCCTCGTGCCCGTGTGCACGCTGCCACAGCATCGCGAGATCGAGATGGGGGAGCTCGCTCGCCGCTCCGAGGCCACCGCCTACTTCGTTCAGGCCGACTTCAGCGCGTTCGATCTCATCGGCTTTGCTAGCAGGCTGGCGGCCGACCACGCCGGCATTCGAGAGATCATCGTCGCCCGGGGAGCGGCCGTGGCACGGACGCGCGGCTTCGAGGCGCTCATCGAGTCCGTCAGCCTGGCGCAGGCGCGCGCGCGCCTCGCGAGCGTCGAGATCGGCACGGAGGACGTCCTCACCTTCCAGCTCTCGGGGGGCACGACCGGCGTCCCGAAGATCATTCCGCGCTTTCACGCGGAGTACATGGGCTCGGCGCGTGACTGGGCGCGCCGGCAGCTCATGGACGACAACGTCGTCCAGCTGTACGCCCTGCCCCTCATCCACAACGCCGGGCAGATCGCGAGCCTGTTCCCCGCCCTGGTCATGGGGGGAACGACCGTCCTCATGCCGCGCATGGACCCCAAGGTGTTCTGCCAGTGGGTCGAGCGCGAGCGGGTGACGCACTCGATGAACATCGGCCCCGCGCTGGCCCAGATGCTCGACTACGCCGACGCGGCCCGCCACGATCTCTCCTCTATCGTGCTGCTGACGAGCTTCAACCGCTGCGATCTGCTGGAACGCCATCTTCGCGTACGCTGCGCGAACCTGTTCGGGATCACCGAGGGCGTGCTGATGGTGTCACCGCCCGACGCGCCGCAGGAGGCCCGCCACCAGACCGTCGGATACCCGGTGTCGGACCTGGACGAGATCCGTCTGGTGGAGCCCGGCACCGAGCGCGAGGTGCCATTCGGAGCCCCGGGTGAGCTGTGCTTCCGGGGCCCGTCGACCACGCGCGGGTATTTCCGCATGCCGGACGTCAATCGCTCCAGCTTCACCGCCGACGGCTTCTTCCGGACCGGCGACATCATGCGCGCTCAGCGCATCGGCGGCCGCGCGTGCTACTCGTTCGAGGGTCGGATCAAGGACAACATCGACCGCGGCGGAGAGAAGTTCGGCGCCGAGGAGGTCGAGAACCTGATCGGCCGGCATCCCCACGTCGCCGACGTGAAGGTGGTGGCGATGCCGGACCGCGTGTATGGCGAGAAGGCCTGCGCCTACGTGATCATGCGCCCGGGCCACGCGCTCCTGACGGTGCAGGAGGTCGGCGCCTATCTGGTCTCCCTCGGTCTCGCCAAGTTCAAGCTGCCCGAGCGCGTCGAGGCCATCGCCGCCTTTCCGCTGACCAGGGCGGGCAAGATCGACAAGGGCGCGCTCCGCCAGCAGATCGCCGACACGCTGGCCGCGGAACGCGCCGAGGGCCGCTGAGGCATGCGCATCGGCGTGATCGGGGGCGGGCCGGCGGGCCTGTACTTCGCCCTGCTCATGAAAGGGCATGACGCCCGTCACGAGATTCACGTGAGGGAGCAGAACCCGCCCGACGCGACCTACGGCTGGGGTCTCGTGTTCGCCGCGCCCACGCTCCGGCTCCTGGCCGACAGCGATCCCGAGTTCTACGCCGACCTCCGGAAGGACTGCGCCGACCTGGACACGATGGAGATCGGGCATCGCGGTGTGCGGGTGGCCGTGAAGGGCAACCGCTGGGCACGCATCTCGCGTATCGCGATGCTCGGCACTCTTCAACGCCATTGCCTGCAGCGCGGGGTGAAGATCGAGTTCCAGGCGCGCGCCGAGGACGTCGACGGCTTCGCGGGGTTCGACCTCGTCGTCGTCGCCGACGGGGTGGCCAGCGCGATCCGCGCCCGACACCCCGACTGGTTCCAGCCCTCCTTCGAGCGCTATCGCAACAAGTTCGCCTGGTACGGCACCACGGCGCTGATCCCGGCGCTCTCGCTGATCTTTCGACGGAGCGAGCACGGAATCTTCATCGCGCACTGCTACCAGTACAGTCGGACCCACAGCACGTTTCTCGTCGAGTGCGACCCGCAGGCCTGGGCCCGGGCCGGCCTCGACGCCATGAGCGACGACGAGAGCCTGCGCTACTGCGCCGCGGTGTTCCGCGACGACCTCGGCGGTCACCCGCTCCTGTCGAACAAGTCGTCGTGGTTCAACGCCACGATCATCCGCAACGAGCGCTGGAGCCACGGCAACGTCGTCCTGCTCGGCGACGCGCTCCGCACCGTGCATTTTTCGATCGGCTCGGGAACTCGCATGGCCCTGCAGGACGCCATCGCGCTGGCCGACGCGCTCCAGCGCAGCGGCGACGACGTGCCGGCCGGTCTTCAGCAGTTTGCCGCCACCCGGCGACCCGGCTCGGACGATTTCCAGGACTCGGCGATCAAGAGCATTCTCTGGTACGAGAACGTCGCCGAGATCTTCCACCTCGACCCGCTGGCCTTCGCCTACAGCTACTTCCGGCGTACCGGGAAGATGTCGCACGAGGATCTGCGCCGGATGGACCCGGCCTTCATCGCGCACTACGAGGCGGCGCATGGCGCGCCGTAAGCCGACGCGCAAGCGCAAGACGGTGGCGCGCGAGCCGCAGGCGGCCATCGCGATCGAGAACGTGCGCTTGTTCAAGGCGCTGGAGACCCGGAACGCGGAGCTGGCGGAGGCGCTCGACCGGCAGGCCGCGACCAGCGACGTCTTGCGGGTCATCTCGAGCGCGCCTACCGCGGTGCAGCCGGTGTTCGACGCCATCGCGGCGAGCGCCACGCGACTGTGTCAGGGCCTCTACGGGCTGGTGTTCCGCTACGACGGCCAGGAGATCACGCTGGCCGCCGAGTACGGCTCCGCGCCGGACCGCCTGCCGGTGATCCGGAGCGCGTATCCCCGCCCCCCCGACCGGGGAAGCGTCGCGGCCCAGGCGATCCTCGAGCGCCGCGTGATCGCGATCGCCGACGCTCAGAGCGGAACCGAGTTTCCCCACGTCGCCGAGCGAGCCCGGGCGATCGGCTACCGCTCGATCCTGTCTGTCCCCATGCTGAGCCGCGGCGACGCGATCGGCGCCATCAACGTCGTGCGCGTGGAGGCGATCCCGTTCACCGACTCGCAGATCGCGCTGCTGCAGACCTTCGCCGACCAGGCCGTGATCGCGATCGAGAACGTGCGCCTCTTCACCGAGCTGCAGGAGCGGAATCGGGAGGTCGAGCACAAGAGCCAGGAGCTCGCGGCGGCCAGCCAGCACAAGTCGGAGTTCCTGGCCAACATGTCGCACGAGCTGCGGACGCCGCTCAATGCCATCATCGGATTCTCCGAGGTGCTGGTCGATCGCATGTTCGGCGACCTCAGCGACAAGCAGGACGAATACCTGCGCGACATCCACGCCTCGGGACAGCATCTCCTGTCGCTCATCAACGACATCCTCGACCTCTCGAAGATCGAAGCGGGGCGGATGGAGCTGGAGCCGGCGGACTTCGATCTACCGACCGTGATCGACAATGCGCTGATCCTCGTCCGCGAGCGGGCGGGCCGTCGTGGGATCACGCTGGGACACGCCATCGACGACCGGATCGGCGTGATCCGGGGTGATGAGCGCAAGGTGAAACAGGTACTCCTGAACCTGCTCTCCAACGCCATCAAGTTCACGCCCGAGGGGGGTCGGGTCGACGTTCACGCCTCCGCCGACGACGAGCTGGCCGAGGTGTCCGTCATCGACACCGGCATCGGCATCGCTCCCGAAGATCAGGAGGCCGTGTTCGAGGAGTTCCGACAGGTGGGGAGTGCGGCGAAGAAGGTCGAAGGCACCGGGCTCGGGCTCGCGCTTTCTCGGAAGTTCGTCGAGCTGCACGGTGGCCGGCTCTCGGTCACGAGTCGGATCGGCGCAGGATCGACCTTCACGTTCACGCTGCCGATAGAGCGCGGAGCCGGCTAGCGCGCGCCGATGAGGATGAATGGCGCCCAGTAGAACGGATGGGCGGTCACCTGCGTACGCAGGACGGTGAGCTGCGCCTGCTGGAGTGCCGCCGCCCGCCCTGACGTCGCCAGCGCCCGGTGAAACGCGACCATGAAGTGCCGGGTGGTCTCGTCGTTGACCTTCCAGAGCGAGGCCACGACCGACTGCGCGCCCGCCTGGCTGAAGGCCGCCGCCAGGGTCGTCAGCGCGGCGCCCGGCACCTGCTCGCCGAGCGCCGTCTCGCACGCCGACAGCACGGCCAGCCCGTTGCGTCCCAGGCTCAGGCTGGCGATCTCGGACACACTCAACCGCTGGCTTGCCTCGTCGGCCCCGGCCAGCAGCAGATAGGAGCGCTCGGGCCGCTCGGCGTCGAGCACCCCGTGCGTGGCGAGGTGGACGTCGGGGAACTGCGAGGCCAGGCTGAGGAACCGCTCCTTGGTCGCCTGCGCACCTTCCAGCGCGGTGGCCCCCGGCCGGAGCCTCGCCAGATCGCGAACCTCGCGACTGGCCGCCGGCAGGCTGCCGTCGGGATTGGCCACGGCCAGGAGCGGGACGTTCGCCTCCGGCATCGATGGCGTGAGCAGATCGACCAGCTCGAGCTGCGTGACGTAGCTCACCACGTGGGTCTCGACGAGGAAGCGCACGGAGCCGTCACGATCGGCCAGGGTGAGGGCGTGGATGGGCAGGGAGAGCAGCATGTCGTTGGGAATCAGGACGAGGTTACGATGGGTGGCCAGCTCGGGCGCCACCGGCTCCAGCAGCAGCGCCGAGAGCTTGCGGCTGACCTCGCGCAGCGGCACCACCTTCTCGCGGTAGACCGCCGAGCCGTCGTCGACCCACGGCAAACGCTCGGTCGTGGCGGCGTCGAGATACTGCCGGTACTCCTTCACCAGCTTGTAGAGATCTTCCTGCGCGATCGCCCGGCTTCGCACCTGGAAGCTGCCGCCTGGCGCGACGACGAACAGGTAGAGCGTGTCGGGCGCGGCGAAGTACTGGATGGCCAGCGTCCCGGAGGGCAGCCGGTCGGCGAACTTCGCCAGCGCCTTGGGGTCCACCGTCTGCTGATCGATGAACTGCGCCTTGTACTGCGGGTAGCGCGCCAGGAAGGCGTGTGCCTGCGTGAGGTACTCCGCCTTCGTCTGGGCCAGGAGCGTCGTGAGGTTCTCGACCCGCTTCGTGCCGGGCTGGCTCGCGCTGGCCTCCTGCTCCTCGCGCAGCGCCGCCTCCAGCGCGCGCATCTGCTGCTCCTTAGCCTGGACCTGCTCGGCCGCCTGCCGCGCCGCGGTGTCGCGCAACGCCGGACGGGCGCCGGCGAGGGCATCGGCGACGACGCGGCCCTTCCGGGCCTCGAGCACCGCCCAGGCGTCGCGATCGTAGCCCTTGCTCGCATCGCGGCCGTGCAGCTCCAGGAGCACGCGCGTCAGCCCGTCGTATGCCAGCAGCCGGTTGTCGGCCGCCAGGTACTGGCTGCGCAGCGTGTCGTCCCCGAACTGACCGGCCAGGCTCTCCAGCGTGGCCACGGACTCGCGGTAGAGCACCACCGACTCCGGGAGTTTCCCGCGCTGCTCGTACGTTCGCGCGAGTCCGAAGGTGACACGCCACTGCAGATCCGGCACGCCGAGCCGTCGGGCGACCGGCACGGCGCGCTCGTAGAGGGGCAGCGCGGCGTCGTAGTCGCCCATCACACGCAGGAGCGCTCCGAGATTGTTGAGGCTCCAGATCACGTCGATGTGATCGGGTGGCAGGGTCGTCTCGCGGATCCTGAGCGTACGCTCGTAGAGCTGACGCGCCTCGGTGTGGCGGCCCATCGCGCGATCGAGCAGCGCCAGCGAGCTGAGCGCGCCGGCCACGGTCAGATGATCGGGGCCGAAGGCGCGCTCGCGGATCCGGAGGGCCCGCTCGTACACCGGGCGTGCCTGGTCCCAGGCCTTCGTCTTCTGGAGGACCGCGCCCAGCTCGATGAGGCTGCGCGCGACTTCCGGGTGATCCGGGCCGAGCACGCGCTCCCGGATCGCCAGCGAGCGCTCGATCGCCGTGCGCGCCGCAGCGTAGTCGCCCATCTGTCGCAGGAGCGCCCCCAGGCTGTTCAGCAGCCCGGCCAGGCCGATGTTGTCGGGGCCGAGCGCCTGCTCGGAGATCCGGATCGCGCGCTCGTAGACGCGACGCGCGCCGGTCAGGTCGCCGGTGACGACCAGCAGCAAGCCGTAGTCGTTCAGCAGCGGGGCGAGCTCGTGGTGGTTCGGTCCCTGCGCCGCCTCGCGGATGGCCAGCGCGCGCTCGTAGAGCGGGCGGGCCCCGGCATAGTCGCCGCTCACGTAGAGCAGGTATCCCTTCGCATTGAGCGCCCCGGCCACGCCTGGATGCGCCGGGCCCAGGGCCTGCTCGCGGATCGTGAGCGCTCGCTCGACCAGCGGTCGGGCGGTCGCGATGTCGCCGCCATTGCGGTGGCTGGCGGCCAGGTTGATGAGCGTCTGGGCAACTGCGGGATGATTGGGACCGAGGCGTCGCTCCTGGATCTGAAGCGCGCGCTCGTTGCGCGCCTGGGCCCCGGCATAGTCGCCCGTGCGCAGCAGGAGCAAGGCGAGATCGTTCAGGCTCCCGGCGACGTCGAGGTGATCCGGGGGCAGCACCTGCTCTCGAATGGCCAGCGCTCGCTCGAGCACCGGCCGGGCGCTCGCGTAGTCCCCCATCTGCACGAACAGAATGCCGAGGTGTGAGAGGCTCGTGGCGACGGCGGGCTTCGACACGGGCTGGGCCCGCTCCCGGATCTCGAGCGAGCGCTCCAGCCACACCCGCGCAGCCGCGTGGTCTCCGAGGTCCCGGCGCAGCCGGCCCAGATAGAGCGTCGTCGTCCCCAGCGACACATGGGTGGGGCCCAGCACATGCTCGCGGATGCGCAGGGCGCGCTCGAGGACAGGCTGCGCCGCGGCGAAATCGCCGGTCTGATAGAAGAGGATCCCCAGCTCCTGCAGGCTGGTGGCCACGTTGGCGTGGTCGGGCCCGTAGAACTTCTCGCGGATGGCGAGCCCACGTTCGATCAGCGGGCGCGCGGCTGCGTAGTCCCCGGTGCGCATCAGGAGCACGCCGAGCTCGTTGAGGTTCCAGCCGACGGCCGGATGCTCGGGCCCGAGCGCCTTCTCGCGGATGGCCAGGGCCCGCTCGTAGAGCGGTCGCGCCTCGGCATACTCGCCGGTTTCCCGCAGAAGATCGGCGAGTGTCTGCAGACTCTCGCCAACGAGCACGTGCGTGGGCGGCAGGCCCTTCTCGCGCAGCGCCAGGGCCTCGCGAGCCTTCGGGATGGCCGCGGCGTACTCGCCCTTGCGAAACTCCTCGAGCGCCTGGTGGTTGAGCTCGCGCGCCCGCTGAAGCGCGGGCGGTGGCGTTTGCGCCGGCACCGCTATCGGTGACAGCACCATCAGGGCCCCGAGCAGCAGGAGGCTCAGCGTCACGGGGCCCGGCCGCCGCCGATGCGACATCCCTTTTCGACTGTAGCCGATCTGTCGCTTCAGCAGAAACAGCACCCGCGGGGGCGGGCGGGCTTTCGGCTACCCGCCTGCGTTGCGACGCCGCCGGCGTACGCTGTCGAACGCCACCGCCAGCACGATGAAGGTGCCGACGAAGGCGCCCTGCCAGAAGGTGCTGATGCCGAGCAGGGTCAGGCTGTTGCGGATGATCTCGATCAGCGCGGCGCCGACCACGGCGCCCAGGATGGTCCCGCTGCCGCCCATCAGATCGGCGCCCCCGATGACCGCGGCGGCGATCACGCTGAGCTCCATCGACTGCCCCAGGTTGGTCGTCACGCCGCCGAGCCAGCTCGCCTCGAGCACCCCGGCCAGGCCCGCCATGAACCCGGACAGCATGTAGATGCCGACCTTGATCCGCTTCACCGGCAAGCCGGTCAGGATCGCCGCGCGCTCGTTGCCGCCGACGGCCATGATGCGGGCCCCCCAGCGCGTCCAGCGCAGCGCGAAGCCGGCGACCAGACAGCAGGCGGCCAGCACGATCACCGGATTCGGAATGCCGAGCGTGGAGCCGCCGCCCAGCCACAGGAACATCTCGTGGTCGGGTCCGAACTGGTAGACCATCCGGTTCTGCGAGGCGACCATGGCCATGCTGCGGGCGACCGACAGCATCCCCAGGGTCGTGACGAAGGCCGGAATCCCGACGTGGGCGATCAACACACCGTTGATCAGCCCGACCCCCAGCGAGGCGACGAGCCCGGCGGCAATGCCCACCCACGCCGCGTAGCCGGCATTCAGCACGACGCCGGTGACCATCGCCGACAGGCAGAGCGTCGAGCCCACCGAGAGATCGATGCCGCCGGTGATGATGACCATCGTCATCCCGATGGCGACGATGGCCACGAAGGCGAAGTTGCGGGTCACGTTGAACAGGTTCTGATGCGTGGCGAACGCGTCGGTTGCGAACGACAGGATCACCGCGGCGAGCAGGGCGGCGGCGAGCACCCAGAATGCCTGCAGGCTCAGCACCTGGCCGACGAGACCGTGGGTGCGCGCCTCGATGGCCCGCTGCAGATCGGTCGAGGTCGAGTCGTTCATTCGTCGGATCAGGCGGTGGTGATTGCGCCGGTGATGAGCCCGGTCACTTCCTCGGGGCTGGTGGCGGCCATCGGCTTGTCGGCGACCTTGGCGCCTCGGCGCAGCACGATGATGCGGTCGGCCACGGCGAACACGTCGGGCATGCGGTGGCTGATGAACACCACGGCGATGCCCTGGTCGCGCAGGCGGCGGACCAGGCTGAGTACCTCTGCGACCTGACGCACGGAGATCGCCGCAGTCGGCTCGTCCATCAGCACGATCCGGGGATTGGACAACCGCGTCCGGGCGATCGCCACCGCCTGCCGCTGGCCGCCGGACATCGCACGCACGACGTCGCGCGGACGGGTCTCCGACTTCAACTCGACGAACAGCTCGGCGGCGCGCCGGCTCATGGCCTTGAAGTCCAGCACGCGCAGCGGCCCGATCCAGCGCGTCAGCTCGCGCCCCATGAAGATGTTGATGGAGGCCGGCAGGTTGTCGCAGAGGGCCAGGTCCTGGTAGACGATCTCGACTCCGCTCCGCCGCGCCGCCGAAGGCCCCTCGAACACGGTGGGCTGGCCGTCGACGAGCAGCCGGCCCGTGGTGGGCGGGAAGTTGCCGGCCACGATCTTCACCAGGGTCGACTTGCCGGCGCCGTTGTCGCCCATGAGACCAACCACCTCGCCGGCCGAGATGGTCAGCGAGACGTCGTCGAGCGCGTGAATGGCGCCGAAGTGCTTGGAGATGCCCTGGACCTCCAAGATAGACATGGCTCGCCTCCTCGCGGCGGTCCGATGATAGCGGAATTGCCCGACGAGTCACCTTGACCGTTGATTGGAGGCTTCGCTACACTGCGCGCCAACGGTACGGCGTCGCGGACGTCATCGAGCAACCAACCGGTTCGACTCACAACGGAGTGAGACATGAACTTGCTGATTGGATTGGCTGTGGCAGCGCTCGTGATGCTCGCCGCGCACCCGGCCCTGGCCCAGGACAAGACCCTGGCCATCGTGGTCAAGGGGCTCGACAACCCCTTCTTCGAGCAGATCAACCTCGGCTGCCAGAAGTGGAACGCCGAGAACAAGGGCAAGGGCTACACGTGCCTGTACACCGGCCCGGCCTCCAGCACGGACGAGGCCGGTGAGGTGCAGATCGTCGACGATCTACTGACCAAGGGCGTGGCCGCCATCGCGATCTCGCCGTCCAACGCGCCGCTCATGGCGAATCTCCTGAAGAAGAAGGCGCCGAAGATTCCGGTGATGACGATCGACGCGGACCTCTCCAAGGAAGACGCCGGTCTCCGCAAGACCTACCTCGGCACCGACAACTATCTGATGGGCGTGAAATTCGCCGAGTACCTGAAGAAGTTCAAGCCGAAGGGCGGCACCGTCTGCCTGCAGCTCGGCAACGTGGCCGCCGACAACATCAACGCCCGCGCCGCCGGCACTCGCGACACGCTGGCCGGCGCCAAGGGGACCAAGCGCCTGACCGGCCAGAACGGCTGGAAGGAGATCGACGGCTGCCCGGTGTTCACCAACGACCAGGCGGATCTCGCCAACCGGCAGATGGCCGACGTCTTCACGGCCAATCCCAAGCTCGACGCCTTCGTGCTCGAGGGCGGCTGGGCCCAGTTCGCGCCCCAGGCCTATGCACAGGTGACCGGGCAGGTGATGGAGAAGCTGAAGAGCAAGTCGCTGATCATCGTGGCCGGTGACACGCTCCCGCCCCAGATCGAGGCGCTGAAGGCCGGCCGCAGCCACGTCCAGGTCGGGCAGCGCCCGTTCGAGATGGGCTACCGCGCGCCCAGCGTGATGATCGATCTCATTAACGGCAAGAAGGTCGAGCCGGTGATCTACACCGGTCTGGATGAGTGCACGCAGGACAACATCGGCACGTGCATCGCCAAGTAGGCGCATGACGCGAGGGGGCGCCCGGCCCGCGGGCGCCCCCAGGCGTCCATCCTAGGTCGGACGGGCTGGCGAGCTCGGTCAGACCAATTACCCCTGTGCAGGATAATTGAGCAATCCGTTGCGTACCGGGCCCGCACGGGTGGGGTCAGGCGAGCCGAGCTCCCCCGGATGCAGTGGCCGGCGGCCCCACCAGGGTGCGGCGCGTCGCTTGCACGATGGCCCTGGCTGTTGACACCGTGATCGCCACAGTGCCGCCCCCAGCCGTTTCGACGGAGCTGATCAGCGCGCTCCATCGTGACGGCTTTGCCGTCATCGAGCGCGTGACAACCCCCGAGGACCTCGATCGGATCACCCGGATCATGGCGCGCCTGTACCGGCGCTACCGAAGCCTCGCCCGCGAGCGCTACGCCTGGGATCTGGGGGTGGCCGACGTCGGCCAGGCTCCGGAGATTCTGGAGATCAACCAGACCATCGAGCTGGAGCCAGAGCTGAGGGAGACGCTGACCTTCTCGCGGTGCCGCGCGCTGGCCGAGCTCCTGCTCGACCGGCCGGTCGAGTATCGCTTCGACCACGCGATCTACAAGCCGGCGTTCAACGGCCGGGCAACCGCCTGGCACCAGGACGAAGCGTACACGCTCGATCCGGGCTTAGTTACCGCCCACTTCTGGGTGCCAGTGCAGGACGTCTCCGTCGAGATGGGTTGCATGCAGTTCATACCGGGCAGTCACCGCGAGCGCATCCGGGCGCACCGTCCACTGGAGCGCCTGCGGCATGCGCACGCCCTCGAGACCCTCGACGTGGACGTCAGCCGTGCGGTCGCCTGCCCGTTGCGAGCGGGCGACGTCACCGTCCACTTCCCGCGGACGCTGCACTACACCGGTCCAAATCTCACCGCGGTGCCGCGGCTGGCGTGGTCGCTGGAGTTCGGGCCACGGCGGCGCCTGCCGTTCCGGCTGGTGGCCAAGGCCCGCCTCGTGTGGCGTGCGGCCGCACGGGTCAGCCGAATGAGGCACTGAGCAACCGCATCGACTCGCTTCGCGGTTTCTAGCGCCCCAGCGCCTTCTGCACGTACCGGTTGTCGAACAGGCTCTCCGGCTCGATCTTCATACCGGCCGGGACGGCCTCGAACACGCGCATCGTCTCGATGACGCGGGCCACGCCCTCCCGGCTGACGAGCGAGTCGGGGGGAAACGCTTCGCGGGCGTGCTCGAACGATTCGGCGTAGAGCTTCGGATCACCGGCCAGCTCGCTGGGCAACGTCTTGGCGAGCTCCTCGCCGGACGAAGACGTGATGAGCTTGTTGGCCTTGACCAGCGCGTTCACCATCTTCTGAACCGTGGCGGGCTTCTTGGCGATCACGTCCGGGCGGGTCAGCAACGTCGTCCCCTGCACCTCGCCGCCCATGGCGTCGAGCGTGCCCTTGGCCGTGAACATGTCGACGAGGACGTAGCCCTTCCCCTGCTTCAGGAACACCGTGAAGAACGGGTCGACCATCATGCCGGCATGGACCGAGTCCTTCTCGATCGCGAGCGGCATGGTGTTGCCGCCGGCGCCGATGATCTTCACCTCGTCGGCCTTCACGCCGCTCTTGGCCAGCAGGAAGCCCAGCACCATGTGGGTCTGCGATCCCGGCGACGTGACGCCCACCGGGCGTCCTTTGAGGTCGGCGAGCGACTTGATCTCGCCCTTGTACTTGTTGGCCACCACGAGGCCCATCACCGGCAGCCGGACGTGCGAGTGGACGGCGACCAGGTCCTTCTTCTGAACCTTGGCCTTGATGGCGTGATCGATGGCATTGGCGCTGAAGTCGACCGAGCCGCCGATGAGGGCCGACGCGGCCTGGGAGCCGCCGCCCTTGATGTCCAGGATCTCGACGTCGAGCCCCTCCTCGGCGAAGTAGCCCTTCGACTTGGCCAGCGCGGTCGGCAGGTACACCATGA